>WLWD01001239.1_pt1 | contig 62440 bp, 44 predicted proteins | sample 6712731 | NCBI WGS metagenome assembly WLWD01 (sample SAMN12718690, study PRJNA576275) | sponge metagenome | isolation source: marine sponge | host: Mycale hentscheli | place: New Zealand: South Island, Marlborough, Capsize Point | collected 2014-11-01
CTGATTAAGATTCTCTACATATTGTATTATTCTCTCTAGACATAAATAAATCATATTTTAGCTATGCAAGTGAGAAAAATTAGTCTAAAATAGTAGAACCCACAAATCAAGAGCAATCTTTCAGATCATAAATCAGAGGTTTGCTTGTTCCAAGGAGTAATAAATTATCTAATTGGATGGGGCAGGAAGAACATTCACTGTAGCTATGCACTATTATACAGTGTTTCCATACAAAATGTCGAGGTTGTTCAACATACGTCCATCATTCTATAGCTAACTGGTTGTCATGACGCAATTTCAAGTCTCTCTACTCACTAGAATTTAGCTTTGTTAAGTTGGTACTTTTATGTTACTGTAAGTCTAAAATATCTGCCACAGTAACAATTTTTACCAGTGCATGATTGACTAAGTAGAACTACAAGTAAAAGTGAAATAGTTGAAGTTGAATGAGTTACATTATTTTGATTACTCTGTATCTATAATATCTATGCTGCGATGCCCTATTTGCTGGTTTTAGTGGTAGATCAGTATGCACTGCTTACTTATTGGACTTCATATCTGACTCCGTACAACAGCCAAAATGAATGTAACCACTGTTGTAATAGAAATATATTTGTAGTAGTAGTTAACCTCCTCCACAAATCCTCCCACTCCTGTTGTGTGAGGTTTCACTGCGTAATGAGTTACTGCACAAAACTATCAATAAGTATAACTCAAATTAATGAAAAACAAACAAACAAAACAACAACAAAACAACAACAACAACAAAACAAAACAAAAAGCAACAAAAAAAACAACAACAAACAAACAAAGAAAAAAAAACCCAGTGGGTTCAATGAAAATGCACAAAGAAGTGGGATATGATAGAATGACAGGTGTTAAGAATGTTCGCAGCTTCCTTTCCAGTTATCTTGAGAAGGACAATATTTATTCACTAGGGGACCACCACCTTCTTGTGGGGGAGTGGCCCACACTGGTAACAAAATTCTGTGCTTGTTTTGCCATATGACGAGCATCAGCAGAATTCCACTGTTCACTGCATCTAAAAATCAAGAGCATAAAAATATTTCACAATTTCTTTCTCAGCCTTCTTTTACTCATTAGATGTATTCTCTCTCTTTCACAGGCTTTTTAAAAAGAAATTTAAAAAAACGTTTGTCTATCACTAGGAATCCAACATGAGACCACTCAGGGGCTTCTCTGGCATTTCTAAGTGGAATTGAGTGTGGTGTATGAGGTGTGACATACCAAACCACAGTAAACAGCATCTGAAGCATATACACGTAGTAGTGCTGGCATTGTTCAAAGTGCATCTATTGCGTATTTATCACAAGCACTCTGCTCATGCTTTCAAAAAGCATTACCTTTGAGAAACCCTCGAGATAGCAAAACAAAAGCATTCTGGTAGTGCAATTATAACTAGCAAAACAATATTAATAGCTGGTTTAGTCACTTCATGTATTCATTGTTAACTTTCTGGCACATAAGAAACAAAGAGTAGTCTTCAGTCACAATACCAAAGCTATTTTATTTCCAACTTGCAAATCATTCTAGATAGAAAGTCGTAATTTATACTACCGTCTAGCCAAAACTTCTCTTTGAAAATCTATGTTAGGTTGATGTGGACTTCCAAACACAATAAGCTGTGTGGCGCCTTAGAAAGAAAAAAGAGGAGCATACGCCCACTTTTGGAAAATTATCACTCAGCCACAGAGTGTTTGTGTGTTAAGCAAGCTGGTGACAGCCAAACATTTTTTTTAAATTTGTATGGTAAAAAAAAAAAAAAAAAAAAAAAAAAAAAAAAAAAAAAAAAAAAGCCGTGAAAGAGAGAAACATCCACAAAAATATTTGTATAACAACACACACACACAAAATTAAACATACCTTTAGTAAACTAATTTTAGTCTGTCACATGAAGTACAGCAAAAAGACTTCAGTACTCTGCAAAACACATAACACACACATGTACACACATGTACACACACACATGTACACACACACACACAGAGCAGTATGGTACATATAAATAATAGCTGGATAATAAATTTAGACATTACAATTTGATTGAACTCAGATATAGCTCTCGCACTAGAATAGTTAAAAATACATCTCACCTAAGTATTACTGCCTTAAGGAATGCTTTATTACATCTTTATTAATGCTCATCTACACAATCACATAGGAACCACGATGTCAAACATTCAGTATGCACATACGGCAGTTCTGCCTTCTCAGGTTAATGCCAATGGCACAGACCTGGACTGAGCAAAACTTCAAAGTAGTGAAGTGTGTGAACTGATAAAACAAAACAACAACAACAACAACTGTCTTGGCTCCACCCAGAGTGGTCAATCTCAGGATAACTGTCTGTCGGAACCACCCCCACAAAGGAGGAAGAACTGACCTACAGCTATCCGTCTGAACTTGGAACAGAACCTGTTATTGATTACCACCACATTTACCTCATCATTTAACACCCACACCTTACATTTGGCCAGCTTGCTGGCGCCTCTCATCTTAAAACTTAATCATATTCATCTCAATCTCCACCTACTTCCTACCTATCTTAGTTCTATACCATATCACCCTATATAATCTGTACCAACTCGCAATCAATTTTTATTCTTGCGCAAATAAAGTCTAAGTGCTGGCGCGAGCCTCTGTACGTCTCACTGACTAATTAGATGCCATTATAAGAATTCTGGTCCTAACAGTAAGTCCAAATTTGTAGCTATTTGTTGTGTGGACTAATAGACTATTTTTTTGCATCATAGTAAACAGTTTTGTCTGTACCGGCTTTTAAAATATATCTTGTTGCTGAATGTCTGTGCAGGAAAAAAAAAAAAAAAAATTATTGGCGAGCGGAGCGAGCAAGACACTCTCAGGGGTAACACAATTTAAAATCGGGGATGTTTGTTTGTTTATATGTTGGACGTACGTATGCCATTTTGTACTTTGACCCTCTCGTATTTTCGAGTTAACTCAGCATTCGGCCCCGTCCCAAACATCACTAAACAGTATCCTCCGGTTTAACGATCATTACCCGTATCATCCTTATTGTTTACTGAAACTTTGAATTTTTTTGTGGGTGCAGTTTAAACTCAAAAACTTACTGGAGTTCCATGTCTATCGAGTTAGCTGCGGTGGTAAGTTAATACGCTATTTGTCATAGTTATAAGCCCTACGCAACAGTATTTATTGTCAACTAGACTTACCATGAAGGTAAGTCTTGCGTACGTATGTTCAGTTATGTGAAAGTATTGTGCGTTACAAAAATATCCCAAAGAAAAAGTTTAAAGAACGTGACTTGTTTTTTGTTTCAATTGAAATAGTTTCGGGGAGTGGTTACTATGGCATTGAATGCCTTTACCGTATAATACATAATTAAATAACTCCACTTTTTTTTAGTAGCTTGAATATTAGAAGATAAAACCAAACGTTTAACACTCCAGTGTAGTACTAGGCTCGCTCGCCATTTGTGCTCAAGCACATCACTAGTTACATTTTCATGTTACCGAACTGGTCGTCATAAACTTGGCAGTGAAAGGGTTAATGAATCTTACATTATCTGGAAATCACAGGACCATAGAAATACTTGACTCCAGCCCCCGTGTAACAAATGACTAACTATCATGTGTACCATTACTTTTCTTCTTTCACTTTCATTTATTTCACTACTGTAGCTATGTGTGTGCGTGTGTTTGACCAAATGATTCAGGAACTCTTCACCTTTCATTTGAATTCAATACTTTACAAATGAAGAGTTGAATAAATATAATGTGTGTGTGTGTGTGTGTGTGTGTGTGTGTGTGTGTGTGTGTGTGTCCGGCCACACATACAAATGGTTTCAAAGAATTATTCTGTTAGTAAATGAAATGACAAGAGTTCTAGAAGTTCAGACTTTAAGTCGCTCCCTATATTTCAGGTTGTCTAAGTGTGCATTAAATGGAAATATCCACAAGTCAATTAAAATGAGTAATAAATATAGTAAATAAAAAAATAATTTCACAAGGCCTCTTTCTTGTTAGTGGAGTTAAGAAGTCATTCTAGAGTTCCTCACCTCTAGTTTTGAAGTCCAGGAGTCATCACATGTACACCAGTGGAGTAGTCACTGCACTATTACACCTGCCACTTCACACTCCTACATTGAAAGTGTATGTCTCAAGTAAAACTAGCTCAACATAATTCAAGATTCTCGGATTTGTGTTTTCGTGCTTGTAATTCTAACACATGTAGACATTTTTTTTAGAGAATCAGGCTAGTTTAGTACAGTACCTTCCACATTATATTATATTTATATTAACTACCACAAAACTTTATGAAAAATTGGGGCAAATTTCTCTACGAAAGTCAAACTAATATCTGGGATGTGTGTGCATATGTGGATGATGGGGGGAGGGGAGCAAAGGGAAGCAAAGTACTTCCCTGTCTAACTCAAGTGCAGTGGAGCCTCACTATTCCAAATAATCTTCCACGCCCCTGGACACCAAAAAAGCCACAAAAGTTTATCAATTGATGAAATCACGAAGAAAGCATTTCGTCCAATAAGACCACATTCATCATTTCCTTAGCCCCAAAAGATATTACTGCTCAGTGTCATAATTTAGCAGCACAATATATATTACAGGCTAAGCATCTTGCCACAGTCTGCCTTATGCTGCTCATATGGAAAGAAGTTTATTACAAATGACGCTGATTAAATTAGACTAGTTAGCCATTGCTTTAAATTCACCAGAACAGTTATCTAATGATGACTAATTGACATTTGGAAGAAAAAAAAATCATATCTCAATGTATTCTATTTTTTCGTAAATATTGAGTACAATTAATTTTAGGATGTCTTTAATCCCTAAGGGGTGGGGGAAGGGCGGCAAACTAGATTTAAGGAGATGTACAAGCCCCCACCCCTCCGCTCCCTGAAAAACCCCTGGTATTACACAAGATAGAACAATACCATATAACTGTGGTTAGGAAGAAAACTGATGGGTCCAGCCACTAGCACTAAGGCTTCAAGCCATGAAGGCTGAAACATCATCCCTGAAGTTAGTACAGCTAGCAACAGTCTTAGAGAGAATAATTCCTGGCATCACGTGATAAAACGCAGAGCAGTGGTAGAATATGAGAATGAAGTTAAAAGTCATGCAAACACACACACACACACACGCACACAAAGCTCAACCGTGGTAATTATATATGGAAGCGAGAGAGACACTATCAGGGACAACACAAAAAATCAGGGATATATTATTGTATCATCATATATGCTTGGACGTATGTATGTAACTTTTGTACTTTGACTATCACATTTTTTGTGTACACTCGTTACCTTGGTTAACAACGCGCTGTTTGTCATCACTGTTCATACTTGAAAATTTATTGCCCAACATGCCAAGCTACCAAGAGACTACACTGTAAATCTTGTGTTGGGTATATCCAGTGAACGCGTGCATGTGAGAGTGTTGTGTGTTACATCTGCTGACTAGCTAAGAACAAACAATAAATATACATTTGCTGCTTTATGTGTTAAGCTTCTTAGGTTCCTTCCTGTTTCTTTTGTTAGTAAGCAAGCCTTATATAGAGTTAGGATTTTTATACAGCGCAATAATTCCTTGGAATAGCTTGTTTGTTTTTTTAAGTCTCAAAAATTGCCGTGAGTGGTCTCGTACGCTAATTTAAAAAAGTCGGCTGTGTAAATTGTTCAAACAAATTGTGCATGATGATTTTACCCTTTCACCTTATTTTTTTACTGAAGCACATCACAAGTATAATGCCTTTTCCCCTACGACTGTGTATATGAGTGGGTGTGAATGATTGTGTGCTTGCGTACTTGAGCTACAGCAGAAGGAAGGGCATGTATGGTCAGTGAAACTACACCACCTTGACTACTATACAAAAAACATTTGTACTGGCTATAAATTACATAGTACAGAAAAGCCTTAAATAAGAACAAGAAACAAAAAAAAAAAAAATGAAGCACCAAAAGGTGGGAACCCTCAGTGCTATTAAACATTACCTAGCTATTATAATATAATCTCCTTCAAAAAGAACAAAGCAATCTGTTAGCTATTTTAATGAGGCATCAATATAGCTCGAGCAATGAAAACAGTACATGGAAATGCTGTCTTCATAAGAGAAGCTAAACTAGCCAGAAACACTCACTGTTATAGTTTTCAACGTGAACTTCACTTCATTCAAATCCGTCGGTTAACTTTCCTGAGCATAAAGCAAATTACACTGCGGGCTGCAAGAAATTATTTGCTCAAGTGATTATGACGTGACGCTAGGGAGCTGAAAGCTTCACGTTTTTTCAACAATTAGCCCCAAATTAAAAAAAAGTAGCACAATAAAAGATCCTAAATCTTCTTTCTGAATAAGTTCATACCTAAATCAACAGTTAATTGTCAGTAATCTCCAAAATCAGAGCATGACAGACAGACTGACAGGGCAACTACTACAACTCTCTCATGCATGCGTGCTTAGGGTTAACAAACATACAAACAAACAAAAAACAAAAAAAAACACCAACATTGTCGGTCTAAATTTTTTTGCATTAACTGTCTACCAGTCTCAAATCCACATCGTGACTTATAAGACCTGCAACTACCTCTATGAGGTCATGAGACTTGCATTTGGTAATGGTCATCAATACTATACTGTATCATGCCAAGCAAGTTGCTTATGGCCTTAGTGGTCGTCATGGCTCCCATGACCTGTCCTACTCTTATTCTATGAACTGCATGTGAAAAATGGCCATTTTTCTTCCCATCACTGCACATCTGAATACTGGAAGCCAATATATTTGGCCAACGGAAGAAAATTATTGTTCCCTATTCTCACAACATCAGCTGAAAAATGCACAAATGCTTCATAGTAGTGACATTATAAATTGGGGAAAAAGAACATACTTTTACTTCAGAAAAAGCATATAATCACTAAGCTATCAGGGTGTCATACTGGATTCTGCGCTGGGGGTGGGAAACACTGGTGTACTTAGCCACTCTCATTTTGGAAACCCACACTGCTTTGATGGGCATGCCTATGTGAAAGTGTATACCTTATACTGACCTGTGTTTTGTCACATAATTCAAGCTTATAGCTATTGTAGCTACTTACTAAATTAAAATTCTAGGGGGAACTAAAGCTTGGAGGAGATGGGGGATTTCAGGGTGCCCCTACCACCTCGGCACAAAACCTGGTTATACAAGCTAATACGACACTGTGCTTCTGAAGCCGTGATATTAGCACTTATGTGCTTAGAGAACTGACCAATTTACTGACGTTGCCTTAGAGAACATAATAAAAACGAATAATCATTTAATAAACTGTTAAAACTATAATTAAGCAATTGGCAATCTGAAAAAGTCCTACAACAACAGCTCAATGAAGAATAAGCAGATAAGTAAAATGATATCACTAAAGTCTATCAGAATTACATGAACTAAAATGACAGAAATTCATACAGGATTTTCACTGGGGGGAGAGAGAGATAAGAGAGATTTGTAAAGTCACAAAAACCGTTTAGCCACATGAAATAAGTGAAGTCATGATCATGAAAGCTTGGACAAACTTTTTCATAACTTATATTGAAATAAATTCAGAAGGGGTAAAAAAAAAAATTAGGGTGGAAATCCCAAGGCTCCCATAACCTGCATGAAACCATGGGCCTAAAACAAAGTAGAAAATATAATTATGTATGTTGAGTTGTATGCAATGATTATCTCCCCTTCATTGTCCAGGAGCACGCTAAAGGATGTTAGGGTGGCCATGGGAAAAGCTATGAGTGAGGATAATTTTGGTAGAGCATGTTTTAGAATAATTCAGTAACTAGAAACCATTCCAACATGCACCCACACTTTCTCACAAAGAAATGAAAAATTTCAAGAGTACTATGGAACAAACAAACTGACGAGCCCTTGTCATAAAGATATAGCTAAAACTACCACAAAATATCACTATCATAATTCAAGCCACACCTTGCTCTCTATTTCCATTCATTAATTAATTCATACAGTAGATATATTAGCTTAGAAAAAATTGTTCAGGAAACACAACTTCACCAGGAAAAAAAATGACCTGGGTGACCCCGTGCAGCTAAAATACTTAGAAACCCACTGACCGCTAGCCATAAAACTACTTACCCAGAAGCATAAGCCAGGGTAGACAGCGAAAGCTTCCTTCAAGTTTAGTCCGGCTGTTGAAGGGTTGGACCTAGAAAAAATTAGTATAGAAGCAAATTTTGTACCAAAAGAAGTGGAATTTTTTGTAGAACAACATATCCAAAATCCACTAAAATCCACTTTGGGGAAAATATTTTATTTGCAGTTGAAATTTTATTATTATTTTTTTTTTTGCAATACATTATGATTGATAAAACCAGTACATGAGGACGGTTTAAGTTAGGTTCTATAACATTGCATCTTGGTCTTCCAAGTTAAAATTTTCTTCTAAGTTATCAATGATGTCATCTTCAGCATTCAAACAATTCACACCTCTGCAGTCCCCGCATGCAGTTACACACTTAAGGCCATGCTTGCGGCAAGAACAGGTGTTGGTTCCACAGGGGTTTCTTGAAGTAAGCTTGCACTTGCACCAAACAAACTTTAGTAAGGCTTCTGGTGCAGCTGCCAGGTCTGTCATAATTGGACTTAGTCTGGTGCCATCAAGCTTCCAACCCCATCTCTCAGGGTCAAATTCCAAGTCTTCATGAGTAAGCCTTTTCCAGAGCATTACCTGTAAATGTACCCTCAAACTATGAAAATGTGCAGATCTCTGTGTAGGAGGAAGTTTCTGGGGATCAACAATCTTACTTGACGATACCATTTCCAAATATTTTACATACCGCAAGTAGTTGAGGGTATCACCATGCTTGCCACCGAATAGAATCACAAACAAGCTAGCGCCCACTTTGCCTACTTGTTCAGGTGTCGCAGTAGGATCGCTCATTAGGAGAGAAATTTGTTGCACCTCTTCAGATATTTGAATTTTCTTTACAAGGTTAATTTTTCCTTGCCCTAAAGTCGCTGATGTGGTGTCACAGCCGGACCAAGCATGAATAAACAAAAGGCGATCTGTCACAGCTGCCCCAGCTTTGGAAACGAGATCACGTATTCTCCACACCTGTAAGCCTTTCTTCTTGGGTTCAGCCAATAAATATATATCTGCCATGCTTTCTCTCCAATGGTGCATTAACAAGATGAGCACATCTGTGTCATCAGCTATTATGTTGACTTCTTTCCCTTCCATAGCCATTTCAAGTGCACTAGCAGCAATCATAGTATCAGCATCTCCTGTGGAATTGTGCACTATCTGACCATCAGATGTCAAGTAGCGACTTAACAATGAAATGAACTGGGCCTTGTTCCCTTCATTTGAAAAGAAGGTCTCCTGATACAGCCATGGATAATCAGTTGGCAGCTCCCGCATTAGTTGCAAGTACAGCCTAGAACTCTTTGCGTAATTTGAGTGACCAGTTGCAGCAAACAAATTGAACATCTTCTCAATAGCTACAAGATGCAGGTTCCAGTTGCCCAATCTTTCAGCTCGAATGAACAGTTTCACGATGTCCACATAGTCAATATACTCCAACCACAACTTTGCTGTTCGTGATTTTTCTGCAAGAATTGTTCTATATTTGTGAATACATCTCTCCAACTTCAACAGTTCCTTTGATTCAGCGACATCAGAAGGTTGTATGGAATAGCAATGTATGCCCTTGACACAGCCTTTCCTGAGATCATGTGGGTAACTGTGTTTTGTCCATACACAGTTCCCAGTGCCTCCTCTAGTCCAGACCCCTTCATCACTGACCCAATACTCCCCATAAAACTCATCAGGGTGTGAAAGCCGCCAAGCCTGCAAACTATATTCAGTGATTTCGCTCTTATAATTTCAACTGCTTTGAGCCACAATGGCTGATCAAATGTTATGCATGGCGTGGGGATATTCAATTGCTTAGCTTGACCTTGAATGTGCATCAAAGTTGAGTACATGCAACTATCATCAGATGGGCTTAAATCAATAATAGGAAGAAGGAGCACTTCAGATTTGCAAGTATTGGCAGATGATACATAGGCATTCTGCATGAATCCTGACCAGTTTGCTTTTGGTCTGGCAGTATTGCTGAAAGTCCATCCAGAGTGCCAGAGAAGATTGCAGCAAAGCTCAGCAGGAAAAGTGAATGGAACTTGCAATTCAACAATTGGCTTGTATGTAATTGATGCTAGGCCTCGGTTACGAGGGCTTACATATTGTAAGATAAGTACTCCCTTGTCTCTCACAAGTTCATTTACCTTGACACGCTGCTGTCTAGTGATCACTCGTGATTTTGCTGTGAGCGGTACATTATCTTTGGGAGTTGATACTGCAATGATTCCCATACCATGTAGGGTCCCACTGCCATCTAATGTTCCCACATTGTGGTCAACATTATCTCCCACCCACTGAGTAAAAGTGCCAGGAAAGTACTCTGCTAGCAAGCTATCAAGGCTTTCAGTACGAATAACAGATTGTTTGTATCTGTTTACTTCATCGTGAGTAATGGAGAAACCTAACCGTGACAGTTCATTTACAAGCCACCTTGACCCCTAGATCAGTTAAACCCCTACATTATTTGGTATAGGTATCGAGATGGACCATGTCTTTGCCGGGCAGACTGTATAATGGAATGGCCAATACTATTCTGCTTGACTTCAGACTGGACTATAATTTTCAAAAATGTTTGCAAATGGTGAGGTATCCATTCCATACCTCTACTAATATCTGCAACATCCTCATTGGTGGGTAAAACAGTGAATCATACTTTCTCTCCCTAATTTCAGCCCTAACAATCTTAGCTGCGGCAACTACTATACGCTCTGCTTCCTCTTCTATGTTTTCCTTCTTTTCAGAGTACCATTTTTCATTGATAATGTAACTTGCCATGTTTCTAAAGCACAATACAGTACCACACCCCTCAACTTCAGCAAAAAATATGAAGTCTCCATAATGTTCATGTAACTTCTTCTTTAGCCTTTTGAGGCTATAAACTTCAGATTCACTAGCAAACTCTGTCATCTTGGCATGCAATTTGGGTAGTGTATACAACTCGACATCAGCCTCTGATTCAAGCCATTGACACAACATTTGGAACCACTGTAACATTCCCTTGTCCACAGGTCTACCAACACATTCAGACAACAAAGGGTTTCTTTTATTGAGCAAAAACAATGAATAACAGTTTGCATGATATATCGCCTCGGCAGCAACTAGATCAATACAACCACAAAGACGGGTTTTAACCTCAGATGCCCATGCATCTCCCCTCTTGTTACAACACTCCAACAGCTTGTCATGCATGGAAATTGTTGCAACACTATGTATTTTATTTCGCACTGGATGACGATTATCAGTTTTAGCCTTTTTCCCACAGAGCATGCAGTTTTCTTTCCAGTGGAATGACACCGTGCTAGACCTTAAGCGTTTTGCTTCTGGTGGCTTTTCCTTCTCAGAACTTAACCAAGATGCCCTTCTCTTGTTGGTATAATCTCGACAGCAGGCTTGGTGCACTAGCACTTTTCCAACTGGTATCTTGCTAATGCATTCAGTTAAATGGTCATAAAGCAGTGAATCCCCATGCTGTTTGCTAAAGCTAATTAGGCTCTTCATACCCTTTTCCGCTACTGTAATGGCCTTATCATTTCCAAAAAATTTCTCAAGTCATTTAAAAAGTTGAGTTGCTAATTTGTGTGGCATGTAAACAAAATGCACACCTAACTAAAGACTGGCATACTAAAATAGCAATAAAACCAATTCCCCACAGTGGATTTTGGTGGATTTTGGATATGTTGTTCAGTGATAAATTCTGCTTCTTTTGATACCAAAATTGCTTCTACACTACTTTTTTCTAGGTTCAACCTTTTTTGGCCCTTCAACAGCTGGACTAGTTCTCCAAGACACAGTAGCGTAGCCGTATTACAAATCAGTGGACTAGCGCGCAACAATAGTTTAGACGACCACTTCCAGTCGAGAGTTTTACTTATAATATGGTAAAGCGTTTTTAACTTATTTAGCCTGGCGATACTTACCTACACGTAACTGGAAAAGGGTTTTCCATGAGACAATGCAGTATCTTTGCGAGGCTGCTGGGGAAGAAACAATTTTATTTTAACGGTCCAGCGTCTCGCGCAGCGAAGGGCCTGAGGGAGGTAGTTCACGATGCACAGAGCCGCCTATGTCTACCCAACAGTACATAGCCTAACAAATATTTAAGGTAGCTACATTTTCATCAATGCCCTTGGAGGGACACACTATCTAATTGTGTCTTTCTCTGGAAGGACCTGGGACCTGAGTGATCAAGTAAAAAACTACACCATTATAAAACTGTGCAGTGGTATGCACACTGGATATGCTGGCGCTTATGAGGGATTCTTCTTCAATTAATCATCAGCCATGTTATCCTTAATATAATGCAAGAAGTTAACTAAAACAATCAGTTAAATGCATTTAATAGTTAACTAACAACATTTGGACCCTTCAGTAAACCATGAGCAAAACAAAGGTGTAAAAAACAAACCTGTAAAACTACAGTAAAACGTGGTACAATGTTTTACTTAAGGTTTCCTGTTAGTAAAACTAAGTATGTTTTACTAAATGAGTAAACTATGCAGTAAATCTTTAGTGTAATAGTTTCCTCAATTTAGTAAAACAAGCACCTTCAAGCAGTGTAGTAAAGATTTTTTTAAAATGACTCTCAGTTTATTTGTGATCAAATGAATAAAATATACTTGGCACAGTACAACAGAAACGAGTATGAATATTTATGTTCTTCATCCAAAGCTCCATGTTATACCAGCTTGCCTTTATTGCTGCAATGGAAAGTAAAACAACAAATAAAACAAAACCAACAACAAATAATAATGGGAGATTATAAGTCAACAGGTTCATTATAAAATGTTGGTATGTAAAAAAAGTATTCCTGAAAGGGTGTTACCTATTATTCCTGATAAAAATACACTCCTTTTGGTATGATCATAGAGTGTTTCGCAGTGTGAGTGTAACAGCACGCCCTATGAGTGTAACAATACACCCCAATGCAAACAATTGTTTCAGTACACCCCACTTAGGGTGTAACTAAACACCCCGGTTTTTACAGTGTAGAGTACCTGATAGGTGCACGTTATATGAAGTGTACTCCGCCAGGATTAGCGATAGATAAAATGAAGTATCAGGAGGTCAACGACAGGTGCACGGTAAGGTGGAGTGTCGTAGTACAGTGCAGATACTGGGCAACATTGTATGTTCTAGAGTACCTGATAGGTGCACGTTATATGAAGTGTACTTGTCCAGGTTTAACGATAGGTTAAATGAAGTATCAGGAGGTCAACGACAGGTGCACGGTTAGGTGGAGTGTCGTAGTACAGTGCAGATACTGGGCAACATTGTATGTTCTAGAGTACCTGATAGGTGCACGTTATATGAAGTGTACTTGTCCAGGATTAGCGATAGATAAAATGAGGTATCAGGAGGTCAAGGACAGGTGCACTGTAAGGTGGAGTGTCGTAGTACAGTGCAGATACTGGGCAACATAGTATGTTCTAGAGTACCTGCCAGGTGCACGTTATATGAAGTGTACTTGTCCAGGATTAGCGATAGATAAAATGAGGTATCAGGAGGTCAAGGACAGGTGCACTGTAAGGTGGAGTGTCGTAGTACAGTGCAGATACTGGGAAACATTGCATGTTCTAGAGTACCTGATAGGTGCACGTTATATGAAGTGTACTTGTCCAGGATTAGCGATAGATAAAATGAAGTATCAGGAGGTCAAGGACAGGTGCACGGTAAGGTGGAGTGTCGTAGTACAGTGCAGATACTGGGCAACATTGTATGTTCTAGAGTACCTGATAGGTGCACTTTATATGAAGTGTACTTGTCCAGGATTAGCGATAGATAAAATGAAGTATCAGGAGGTCAAGGACAGGTGCACGTAAGGTGGAGTGTCGTAGTACAGTGCAGATACTGGGCAACATTGCATGTTCTAGAGTACCTGATAGGTGCATGTTATATGAAGTGTACTTGTCCAGGATTATCGATAGATAAAATGAAGTATAATGAGGTTGAGGACAGGTGCACGGTAAGGTGGAGTGTCGTAGTACAGTGCAGATACTGGGCTACATTGCGTGTTCTAGAGTACCTGATAGGTGCACGTTATATAAAGTGTACTTGTCCAGGATTAGCGATAGATACAATGAAGTACCAGGTGGTCAAGGACAGGTGCACGGTAAGGTGGAGTGTCGTAGTACTGTGCAGACTGGGCAAAACTGTATGTTCTATAGTACCTGCCAGGTGCACATTATATGAAGTGTACTTGTCCAGGATTAGCGATAGATAAAATGAGGTATCAGGAGGTCAAGGACAGGTGCACTGTAAGGTGGAGTGTCGTAGTACAGTGCAGATACTGGGCAACATTGCATGTTCTAGAGTACCTGATAGGTGCACGTTATATGAAGTGTACTTGTCCAGGATTAATAAAGTCATTTCCTTTTTGTTTATTGAATTATGTAATTTTCAATGTTCTTTCACAATAAAATGATTAATAAAGTCATTTCCTTTTTGTTTATTGAATTATGTAATTTTCAATGTTCTTTCACAATAAAATGATTAATAAAGTCATTTTCAATGTTCTTTCACAATAAAAAGATTAATAAAGTCATTACTTTTTGTTTATTGAATTATGTAATTTTCAATATTCTTTCACAATAAAATGATTAATTAAGTCATTTTCTATGTTCTTTCACAATAAAATGATTAATAAGGTCATTTCTTTGTTTATTGAATTATGTAATTTTCAATGTTCTTTCACAATAAAATGATTAATAAAGAATTTCAACTTCTGAATAGAGCTTGAGCTTGGATTTAAGCCTTTAAATAAAGACTTGAGCTTGGACTTAAGCCTTTAAATAAAGACTTGAGCCTGGACTTAAGTCCGATTTGAAATTGATGGGCTTGGGCTTAAGCTCTAACAATCTATAAGTGAGCGTGGACTTAAGTTCTTAATTACAGGGCTTGACCCAACACTGGTCCAAAGTCAATTACCATTATGTTTTGTTGTTGTTTATTGTTGTTGTTTGTAGATCACTGCTGACATGAGTGATGAACAGTTCTAATCATCCTGGCTGTATGAAGAATTCCTGAGCATCTTCATTCATTCATGAACAGTTAATTCTTCACCTATCACACAGATACAATGTCACATCACGGACCAATATATTGCATTTGCTGATTACGGGGGTGTAACTGAACACTTCGTTTAGGTGAAATGGATATACCCCATGAGGAGTAGTACAGCCAGTGTTACCTGGACACCTCAAAATGGGATTCCCATGCACCTCATTTTTAACAGTGCAGTTACTGCTCCTTCCTCGCTTTCTGGAGAAGAGCAATCATCACTGATGTCTTCGACGGATAAACACACACCCTCCATGTCCTCAAATACTGCACCCTGGCCGGACACACCTCCAACAGGAGAGAACGTAGCTCCCTGGCTGGACACACCTCCAGGAGAACAGAACGCAGCTCCGTGGACGGACACACCTCCAGGAGAGCAGAATGCAGCTCCGTGGACGAACACACCTCCAGGAGAGCAGAATGCAGCTCCCCGGCCGGACACACCTCCAACAGGAGAGAACGTACCCACCTGGCCGGACACACCTCCAACAGGAGAGAACGTAGCTCCCTGGCTGGACACACCTCCAGGAGAACAGAACGCAGCTCCCTGGCTGGACACACCTCCAGTAGAAGGGAACGCAGCTCCGTGGACAGACACACCTCCAGGAGAGCAGAACGCAGCTCCCTGGCCGGACACACTTCCAACAGGAGATAACACAGCTCCCTTGCCGGACACACCTCCATTAGAAGATAACGCAGCTTCCTCTGGCTGGACACACCTCCAGGAGAAGAGAACGCAGCTCCGTGGACGGACACACCTCCAACAAGAGATAACACAGCTCCCTGGCCGGACACACCTCCAACAGGAGAGAACGCAGCTCCCTGGCCGGACACACCTCCAACAGGAGAGAACGCAGCTCCCTGGCCGGACACACCTCCAACAGGAGAGAACGCAGCTCCCTGGCCGGACACACCGCCAGGAGAAGATAATGCAGATACTGGGCAACATAGTATGTTCTAGAGTACCTGCCAGGTGCACGTTATATGAAGTGTACTTGTCCAGGATTAGCGATTGATAAAATGAGGTAACAGGAGGTCAAGGACAGGTGCACTGTAAGGTGGAGTGTCGTAGTACAGTGCAGATACTGGGAAACATTGCATGTTCTAGAGTACCTGATAGGTGCACGTTATATGAAGTGTACTTGTCCAGGATTAGCGATAGATAAAATGAAGTATGAAGGAGGTCAAGGACAGGTGCACGGTAAGGTGGAGTGTCGTAGTACAGTGCAGATACTGGGCAACATTATATGTCCTATAGTACCTGCCAGGTGCACGTTATATGAAGTGTACTTGTCCAGGATTAGCGATAGATAAAATGAAGTATGAAGGAGGTCAAGGACAGGTGCACGGTAAGGTGGAGTGTCGTAGTACAGTGCAGATACTGGGCAACATTGTATGTTCTAGAGTACCTGCCAGGTGCACGTTATATGAAGTGTACTTGTCCAGGATTAGCGATAGATAAAATGAGGTATCAGGAGGTCAAGGACAGGTGCACTGTAAGGTGGAGTGTCGTAGTACAGTGCAGATACTGGGAAACATTGCATGTTCTAGAGTACCTGATAGGTGCACGTTATATGAAGTGTACTTGTCCAGGATTAGCGATAGATAAAATGAAGTATCAGGAGGTCAACGACAGGTGCACGGTAAGGTGGAGTGTCGTAGTACAGTGCAGATACTGGGCAACATTGTATGTTCTAGAGTACCTGATAGGTGCACGTTATATGAAGTGTACTTGTCCAGGTTTAACGATAGGTAAAATGAAGTATCAGGATGTCAAGGACAGGTGCACGGTTAGGTGGAGTGTCGTAGTACAGTGCAGATACTGGGAAACATTGTATGTCCTATAGTACCTGCCAGGTGCACGTTATTATGAAGTGTACTTGTCCAGGATTAGCGATAGATAAAATGAGGTATCAGGAGGTCAAGGACAGGTGCACTGTAAGGTGGAGTGTCGTAGTACAGTGCAGATACTGGGCAACATTGCATGTTCTAGAGTACCTGATAGGTGCACGTTATATGAAGTGTACTTGTCCAGGATTAATAAAGTCATTTCCTTTTTGTTTATTGAATTATGTAATTTTCAATGTTCTTTCACAATAAAATGATTAATAAAGTCATTTCCTTTTTGTTTATTGAATTATGTAATTTTCAATGTTCTTTTACAATAAAATGATTAATAAAGTCATTTTCTATGTTCTTTCACAATAAAATGATTAATAAGGTCATTTCTTTGTTTATTGAATTATGTAATTTTCAATGTTCTTTCACAATAAAATGATTAATAAAGAATTTCAACTTCTGAATAGAGCTTGAGCTTGGATTTAAGCCTTTAAATAAAGACTTGAGCTTGGACTTAAGCCTTTAAATAAAGACTTGAGCCTGGACTTAAGTCCAATTTGAAATTGATGGGCTTGGGCTTAAGCTCTAAAAATCTATAAGTGAGCGTGGACTTAAGTTCTTAATTACAGGGCTTGACCCAACACTGGTCCAAAGTCAATTACCATTATGTTTTGTTGTTGTTTATTGTTATTGTTTGTAGATCACTGCTGACATGAGTGATGAACAGTTCTAATCATCCTGGCTGTATGAAGAATTCCTGAGCATCTTCATTCATTCATGAACAGTTAATTCTTCACCTATCACACAGATACAATGTCACATCACAGACCAATATATTGCATTTGCTGATTACTGGAATAAATTTTATACACTAAAATATATGGCTATAAAGTGAGTATTGTGAACGCCATTTGGAGTGTTATTGTAGTAGCTAGTTTAAGGGAGTATCACTACACCCCATTGGTAGAGTATCAATAACACCATATTTGGTGCATTATGAGCTCCAATAGGGGTGTAGTAGAACACTTGGTCCTTGAACATGGGCGTATCACAACACTCCATTTGGTATAATGTAGGGTGTACGGGGGTGTAACTGAACACTTCCTTTAGGTGAAATGGATATACCCCATGAGGAGTAGTACAGCCAGTGTTACCTGGACACCTCAAAATGGGATTCCCATGCACCTCATTTTTAACAGTGCAGTTACTGCTCCTTCCTCGCTTTCTGGAGAAGAGCAATCATCACTGATGTCTTCGACGGATAAACACACACCCTCCATGTCCTCAAATACTGCACCCTGGCTGGACACACTTCCAACAGGAGAGAACGTAGCTCCCTGGCTGGACACACCTCCAGGAGAACAGAACGCTGCTCCGTGGACGGACACACCTCCAGGAGAGCAGAATGCAGCTCCGTGGACGAACACACCTCCAGGAGAGCAGAATGCAGCTCCCCGGCCGGACACACCTCCAACAGGAGAGAACGTACCCACCTGGCCGGACACACCTCCAACAGGAGAGAACGTAGCTCCCTGGCTGGACATACCTCCAGGATGACAGAACGCAGCTCCCTGGCTGGACACACTTCCAGTAGAAGGGAACGCAGCTCCGTGGACAGACACACCTCCAGGAGAGCAGAACGCAGCTCCCTGGCCGGACACACTTCCAACAGGAGATAACACAGCTCCCTTGCCGGACACACCTCCATTAGGAGATAACGCAGCTCCCTAGCTGGACACACCTCCAGGAGAAGAGAACGCAGCTCCGTGGACGGACACACCTCCAACAAGAGATAACACAGCTCCCTGGCCGGACACACCTCCAACAGGAGAGAACGCAGCTCCCTGGCCGGACACACCTCCAACAGGAGAGAACGCAGCTCCCTGGCCGGACACACCTCCAACAGGAGAGAACGCAGCTCCCTGGCCGGACACACTGCCAGGAGAAGATAATGCAGCTCCGTGGCCGGACACACCTCCACATGAGATAATGCAGCTCCGTGGGCTGGACATACCTCCAACAGAAGAACGCAGCTCCCTGGCCGACACACCTCCAACAGGAGAGAACACAGCTCCCTGGCCGGACACACCTCCAACAGGAGAGAACGCAACTCAGTGGCCGAACACACCTCCAACAGGAGAGAACACAGCTCCCTGGCCGGACACACCTCCAGGAAAAGAGAACGCAGCTCCGTGGCTGGACACACCTCCAACAGGAGAGAACGCAGCTCCGTGGCCGGACACACCTCCAACAGGAGAGAACACAGCTCCCTGGCCGGACACACCTCCAACAGGAGAGAACGCAACTCAGTGGCCGAACACACCTCCAACAGGAGAGAACACAGCTTCCTGGCCGGACACACCTCCAGGAAAAGAGAACGCAGCTTCGTGGCTGGACACACCTCCAACAGGAGAGAACGCAGCTCCGTGGCCGGACATACCTCCAACAGGAGAGAACGTACCCACCTGGCCGGACACACCTCCAACAGGAGAGAACGTAGCTCCCTGGCTGGACACACCTCCAGGAGAACAGAACGCAGCTCCCTGGCCGGACACACCTCCAGTAGAAGGGAACGCAGCTCCGTGGACAGACACACCTCCAGGAGAGCAGAACGCAGCTCCCTGGCCGGACACACCTCCAACAGGAGATAACACAGCTCCCTTGCGGACAACCCCAACAGGAGATACGCAGCTCCCTGGCTGGACACACCTCCAGGAGAAGAGAACGCAGCTCCATGGACGGACCACCTCCAACAAGAGATAACACAGCTCCCTGGCCGGACACACCTCCAACAGGAGAGAACGCAGCTCCCTGCCGGACACACCGCCAACAGGAGAGAACGCAGCTCCCTGGCCGGACACACCTCCAACAGGAGAGAACGCAGCTCCCTGGCCGGACACACTGCCAGGAGAAGATAATGCAGCTCCGTGGCCGGACACACCTCCAATAGGAGAGAATGCAGCTCCGTGGCTGGACACACCTCCAACAGGAGAGAACGCAGCTCCCTGGCCGGACACACCTCCAACAGGAGAGAACACAGCTCCCTGGCCGGACACACCTCCAACAGGAGAGAACGCAACTCAGTGGCCGAACACATCTCCAACAGGAGAAAACACAGCTCCCTGGCCGGACACACCTCCAGGAAAAGATAACGCAGCTCCGTGGCTGGACACACTTCCAACAGGAGAGAACGCAGCTCCGTGGCCGGACACACCTCCAACAGGAGAGAACGCAGCTCCCTGGCTGGACACACCTACAACAGGAGAGAACAAAGCTCCCTGGCCGGACACACCTCCGACAGGAGAGAATGCAGTTCCCTGGCCAGACACACCTCCAGGAGAAGATAATTCAACTTCACTTCCAGCCCCCTGGCGCTCAGTATGAGTAATTGATGTTGAGCTTGCTGTTGTGACATCACTCATTTCAGCCTTTAGTTCATATTATAAATTTATACTATTGCAAAATTATTTAGTATCATTTCTAACCTGATTACCTGTAGAATTCTGGTAAAAACCTATGGTGTGTGTGTGTGTGTTTTTTTTCTGAGAGTTAATAAATAAACAACAAACAAAAAAATTACCATCTAGATGGATTCTTTTCCTGGCTGCAGTCATTTGCTGCTTCCTTTTGCTTTTTCTACCCATTATTGGAGTCTTGGATGGCTTCCCAAACTCATTTACTACCCGTAGTAGCTGGTCAGCCCTCGTGGTTACAAGTGCTTGTGGTAAATTGGTTTTACTATGGTAGGAAAGTTTATTGATTCCTTGTACTAATTGAGTACTAATTGAAAGCTCGCCAGCAAGGATAGATAGCCCTGATAAATTTTCTAGTAGTCTATCAACTAGAAAACTGTTTGACAATTGAAAGAGAGCACTGATTTACATGGTGCAGGAAAACGAGATATCACTTATCCACAACAGTCAGTGATGTTTGATAGTAGTCTATAAACCAGAAAATTATAACAAATAGAATTAACAAGAAACAACTGATAGCCATGCTCACATTTTATAAGAATAGCACATGTAAGATTCCGAACAGCTTACAAAACAAATATGCCTGACCACAAATCAGTGATATATGTTTTCAAAAAATTGAAATAGAGAAAACCTATAGCCACCAGAACATTTTAGCAAAAATAGCATTGTGTAGAAGAGGGTTTTAAAGTAGGGGGAAAAGATATCACTGACTACAGTAGTAGTACATGCTTTCATCATGTCTATATGAACCAGAATATGTTTTTTGAAGATTGAAATGATAGCCAAGCTCACATGAATAGCATATGTATAGCAATATAGGAGACAGAAATATCACTTACTACAAACATCAGTAATATACGTTACATTGACCAAAACATTGTTTAAAAAAGTTAGAGAGAGAGAGAAGTGACTGCCACACTGTAAACAAATAGGCACCAAATTGAGTGTGAAAATGTTCGCCTCCCTAGTCACAGCAAAACTGGTGTAAAGTTCATGTAAGAACAAGAGCAATTGACTCTACAGTTTATTAAATGTATCATAACCACTTCACCCACATTATCACCATTTCACACTTTGATTGTAACCCTACCCTTCCACATTACCTTCTAGAACTTTCTCTTCATGCATGTGCTCTATGTGTTGTTTGTGTCTTATTGGTCAGTTTTATTGTCATGTGTTTCTCTGGTGATCTCAGAGGCCTGGCCTATATAAGGCTAGTCCTCTGAGTTCTCTGGGTCTCAATGACTGTAGCGTACATACATGATAAATGATGCAATGATTAGAGAACTGGTAGAAATTGGGGGTGTCGAGACAGCACGTCCTATTAAACATTCTTTTTGGTGCAGCTAAGCGTCCCATTTTTAACACTGAAGAGAGCACTTATAACTATCCTCAGATTTTACAATAGCAAACATATAATAATATATAATATTGATATACATATATATACACACACATAATGTACACACAACTAAAACAAGCATGGATCACTTAATCATGCTATGCTTGCACACATGGGTAATGAAAAGGAGAAAAGAGTGCTTGATTAGCCACGCCGGTATTTTTCCAGTGCACTCAGTTATAGGGATATGAAACAATAACTGGAGTAGCTAACCATGGTGAAGGGAATTACAAATATGATAGAATTATAGTTACTCAATAATATAAATATTGTATCCACAATATCACTACTATTAAAATTATGTCTATCAAGACTGTTATTATTGTGAAGTTGTAAGCAAATTGTTATGTACCAGTTGCCTGCTATTTCATGCTGAGCAAAGTGGGTATTTACTTAACATCAACACTGATTGATAATTAATCACTACCTACTTTGTCATCAACTAACCTTCTCTTCAACATCCTTGTAATAATTTGGCCAATAATATCTAGCCTGTATTTTGCCAATAGTAGCATCTCTTCCTCTATGCCCTCCAGCACTCAAATGGCATTCCATAAAAACTTGATCTACTTCTTTTCTTCCATGAAGTACAACTCTTTTAAAGGTAGATCCATCCTTATTCAGGTCTATGTAGTAAAGCTGATCACCTACTACTTCATAACTTTTACTTGCCCTTCTCAAAATATACTTTTCACTTTTAGTAAGATTTTAATAAATAGCCCAATAGGGCTAAATGCCGCTCCTCATCCATGTGCTACACCAGGAGGTTAAATGTTCGCGCGGCAGGGGAACGTGAATCACTATCAAGTTTGAACGTACCCTGGTACAAATACAGTAGCATTTCCCATAATTTTTTTTATTTTTGCTGTTTGAAGTCGTGAAGAATACCTATTGTACATCGAAGTCTCACGGCCTCGAGGGTGACGTTGAGTGTGAACAAGCTGTTAGTGAGATTGGGAAACTGCAAAGTGAGTTGAGGTTTCTAGTATAAAATTTGGGGGATTCCTAACACACTAGGTTGAGGTAGATTAGATCCAATAATATGTGTAATGAACCAGAGACTCTCGTATAAGGATAACTATGAAGGGTCTGAAAATATTAGATCAAGTGTTTCTGATTAGTAACTATACTCAACTTAAGCTGAAATTAGTAGTAGAAGAGGGTGATTAAATCCAATTTTACTGGGATTGCTATGTCATTTTAAAACACTACTAAAATTACTGCTTATACAGCTGTAATCTACAGTTTGTGGTGTGCATAATCACTATCATCTGTATAAAGATTTGGGTGGTAGTCAATTATCATGGTAGATAATTGCGTTGATAGTGTGTGCAAATAATAGGGCCGGATCTAGCATTTGTTAAGGAGGTGGAGGCTTATTTCAAGGGGTGAAATAGCTATAGTTACTTATGAAAAATGTTGGCTATTATTATTATATTTCCTATAAGACAATATTATAATATTCATCACACAAAAAATTAGCATTTATAATAAATCAGGAAGGAAAAAATTCAAACTAAGAACAAAACCAATTTACTAAGGTAATTATGTCAGGAGCAAATAGAAGGGGTTGGTGAATTAGCACTTTTTTGTTATTATACTATACTAGCAATGCTCATCATTTTAGTAATTATGCTACTTGAAACATGTTCATGGACAGAGTTGGAAGGTCACCTCAACCACATTCACAAGTATAATAATCCTTGTACACATGACTAATCCTTGAAATAAGCCACCTCCTGCGAGTTGTTGATCTGCATCCTGATGGGTAACAGTTCTGGCTCTAAAAGTATAGCATTAAAGTAAACTTAAGGTGGCCACACATAACAATGTGCACTGCCTGTTAGAAATTTGGGAAATATTTGGGTGCAGCTGTATATACCGTGGTTACTTGTTTTCCCAAGTGATTTATAATCCAATCAGCTGTAATGGGTTCCAAGAGAATCCATAAACGTGTTGGTGTTGATAGGAAGCTAGGAAGCGCAGGAAGCAGCTTCTTGTGGCTAGAACTAAGAGATTCAACAACAGGGAAGGTATTTGTAGACCACATGCAGAGACATTTCTTTACTAATTATTGAAAATATAGACTCTGCCTGCTGTGACAGTAATTATTCAGGTACCATGGATACTACAAGTCCAATGGTTTGTCAAAGATGAAATAAAATATAAAAAAATAATAATGGTAATAATGTAAATAAATGATGTTTCAATATTTAGGATTCTATCCAGCAAGATGTCATCAGTGTTGTTTCTGGAAACATCCAGGATACAATAGTTCCCTTCAGCCCTGACAATTCACACATGGTTTGTCAAATATAACACATGTAACTTTACGACACACATAAAAAAATTAGGACTCTATTCCTGGCAGTCCTGGATACCATGAAGACATCAATACTGGCGATCCTGTTAGCCCCAGTGCTCTACATATGGTTTGTCAAACAATAAATAATAATTATAGAATCCATAATATAAAATAATATAGGATTCCCTACCTGATAGTCCTCCATCAATCCATGGTAGTCTTGATTCTGTCCCTGTTGGTCTTGGATACCATCAAGACACCTCTCTTGGTGATCCACACAGGGTTTGTCCAATTCCAGTAAAAATTTTAAAAAATATACAATGTAAAAAAAAAATTGTATAGAATTCAGTCAATGACCACGATGAAAACAGAAGTCTTTGGAATGCAACACAGAATTTGCAAGGCAGTTCTGCTGCACCAGACCACCTGGTTAGTTTTACTATAACAACTACAACAAAAACTATAATAATAATAATATTATTACTAGTACTATTATTATTATCATTACCAGTAAAGTTGGTAGAAAAAGACCATAGTTCACAACAATAGCTATAGTATGATATCAAAACCAGCATAGTCAACAACTAACCTTTTGCAGGATGCTGACGGCAACTTATCAATTGCAGAAGAGCTTGTTACTGCTGCCAACCGGGTTGGGTTTCCTGTGGATGGACATTTGGACAATGTGTCTACTGGCAGCATCTGCCTTCACTGTTCTTACCACATGAGTATCAATGATTCCTCTTGTTCATGGCTGCAATATTATCCAGTGCTGACATTTGGACAATGTGTCTACTGGCAGCATCTGCCTTCACTGTTCTTACCACATGAGTATCAATGATTCCTCTTGTTCATGGCTGCAATATTATCCAGTGCTGACATTTTTGATGACTGGTAACCTACATGCAGATTACGAGCGAGTAGGTGGTTTGTTAGGCTTCCCAGCATGTTCTAGTACCCAGTGGGGTAGGATTGTGAAGAGGTTGGAGGAGTTTGTCTCTGACTTGGCAGAGTGGTCCTGTAGTCAGGTAAGAAAGGAGATAATGGAGAGGGGATGATAAGAAATAGATGACTTCATTTGATGGGTTTTACCTGACTCGGAGTCACTACTCCAATAACTCCTCTGCCACACTCCATGACTACTCCACTGGGAAGATCGCTTGGTTCACACACAGAACCAAGCGTGGTCCATGACATAACTGGACTGGGAAATCAGCTGGTGCAGAAACCGATATGTTAGATGAGCTTCAGAGCAGAGTGAAGGAGGCGGGATTTTCTGTTGAGGAGCTCATCTGTGACAAGGACTCAGCTACCAACGCATACCAAGGTACAAATAAGGTAGTCTCCCAGGGCCAGACCATTTATTTGGTTATATGACATATTTGAAGATGTCAGAACTTCATCAGAAGATAGCAGAATTGGAGTATTATTCTCTTTTACTTTGTAGTGGAACTTTGAACTTTGTTTTATCATCATACTATGACATCATCATTATTGTCTCACGTGCTTGTCATACTCACACCTCGTGTTAGAGATATTGTAAAGAAAGACGAGTTGTATTTAATATAGTTTTTAGTAGCTAACTATCTCTCGACTACGCTACATTGGTGACCTCGACGCCGACACGATGACGGAGGGAGAAGACAGAGACGCCTCACGAATGGAGAGCCCTCCCGCCATTCCTGCTGTATCAGCCGTCCACCTCATTTTGCCAAGCGACGCTGAGGTATGGTTTCTTCAAGTGGAAGCCCAGTTCGCTACGCGAGGCATCACCGGTCAGAAGACACGCTTCCAGTACGTAGTTAGCTCGCTCTCTCCCGAAATAGCCACTGAAGTTCGAGATCTGTTGTTAAGGCCACCGCTGGATCGTCCCTATGTCTTGAAGGCTGAGCTTATCAAGCGTACCGCTGCTTCCGAGCAGAAGAAGCTCCAACAGCTCATTGGTGTCGAGGAACTCGGAGACCGTAAGCCTACCCAGCTATTACGGCGTATGCAGCAACTTCTTGGCGACAGGCTCAGTTCGTCCGACAGTAGTTCATTTCTCCGTGAGTTATTTCTTCAGCGCTTACCTTCCAACGTCCGGATGGTTCTAGCTTCAGCCGATTCTTCTACCGACTTGGGAAAACTGGCGGAGATGGCAGACAAGATTTTGGAAGTTGCCGCCCCTACGTTAGCAAACGTCAGCGACTCCTCCCCCAACCTACCGTGGAGCGACCTCGTACCGAATTCGTCGAATGAGCTCCAGCAACTTCACAACGAAGTCGCACGACTTTCTACGTTAGTGCGATCCCTTACCACACTGTCTCGTCGTCGCAGACCTTCAGGCTCTGCTAACTCCAGGTCATCTAGCCCTACCACATACCCTTCCCAAGCTCTTGGAGCTTCACCCTCTGGTACACTCTGTTGGTACCACCAGAAGTATGGTGACCAAGCATGCCACTGTCGTTCTCCTTGCTCTCGTTTTCCTTGCTCTCGTTCTTTAAACGACTAGGCCCAGCACTAGCGGCGACAAGTGCTGCTGGCCTATCCAGTTGTCGCCTGTTCCACATAAATGACCGTTCTTCTGGCTGCTGCTTTCTTGTTGATACCGGTGCCGAGGTTAGTGTTGTTCCTCCCACATGCACTGAACGCAAGTCTCAACAAGCATTTACACTGCAGGCTGCCAACAACTCAAGCATAGCGACTTATGGTGTTCGATCCCTTTCACTGGATCTTGGTCTGCGCCGAACGTTTAGATGGGTGTTTGTTATAGCCGACGTGAAGCAACCGATATTAGGAGCAGATTTTCTTTGTTACTTTGGACTCCTCGTTGATCTTCGTCAACACAAGCTTCACGACTCTGTCACACTAATCTCCACGTGTCAGGACTGAGATTTTCACCTCCACTTTCCTCAACTGGACTTTAGTATGTCCGGAAGAGTGATAACTCCATGTTCTCACAGCTTCTAGCGGAGTTCCCTGCTGTTACTGAGGTAGTTTCAACAGACAGGCCCGTAAAACACAGTGTCACTCATCACATTCAAACTGTGGGCCATCCAGTGTCGTCGTCACGCACCCGTTGTCTGGCTTCGGAACGTCTCAACATCGCTCGACAGGAATTCGATCACATACTCGAACTGGGTATCATTCGTCCTTCCTCCAGCAACTGGTCCTCTCCGCTCCATATGGTTCCAAAGAAGTACCCTGGTGATTGGAGACCGCAGTGGTTCATTTAGAAGTTTGTCTAAGGGGGGGCAAAATTGAGCTTGCGCTGCCTCAAGGGGGGTCAGAACTTTTTTTCATACAATTAATGATCAATGAGACTGGGGAGGGAGTGGGGGTAAGTGTGGGAAAAGAGTTTTTGAGAAAATATTGAGAATGAGTAGCTAGCTACTCAAATACCTTTGCTAGATTGGTATGATGTCATTCTCACTAAAAATAACTTGCAGCTACTAGTTGTGGAATAAGACAGTTGGCTAGGCTTTTAGAACAAGTTTTGGTATGGATCTAAGGTCTTACTTCAAAAACACTAGTAAGCTATCTAGCAAGGAGTAACCTTCACATAGCAGCTGTGAAGAAGGCAATGTTCCTCAAGCAAAGAGAATTTGTAGCTCTGGCTCTGGAGATGCTGGACCCAGCAAGGAATTGGAAGGAACTAGTAGTGAAGAGAGGAAGTACCAAAAAGGTGGGAGAAGGAATTTACTTGTTTGGAGTATGATGCTGACTCAAATGGAGCATTCTGTAAATTGTGCAAGAAATTTGGTAGACCTCTTGAACGTACAGGGGGTGTTTAGATGACCAGACCATTCACAAACTAGAAAAAAGCAGTAGAAAAAATGAAGGCTCATGCACAAACTCAAGTGCATAGCCAGGCCAGGGAAGATGCTTTAGCTTATCAGAGATCACAAGTGACAGGATCTGTAGTTCAACAACTCCAAAATACAGCAGATCAAGACCGAATACGAAACCGATTAGCCATCAAATCCTTCATTCGCTGTGCACATTTTCTGGCTCGTCAACACATCCCTCACATCACACATTTTGAGAAGCTTATTGATTTGGTGGTACAATGTGGTGGTCAGAACCTGAGTAATTTTCTTGACAAAACAGGGAGAAATGCCGTGTATACTTCCCATGTTGCTGTAGTAGAGTTTATTGAGGCCATAGAAACCTGGGTTCAGGAGGCTCTACTAGAATGTCTTCGCAAAGCTTCTTTTTTCAGCATCATGGCAGATGAGTGTACAGATATTGCAACTATGGATGAGTTGTCAGTGTTCCTCATGCTTTGTATGTATGTTGCCATTGCCATCTCCTTCAGTTAGCATGTGTCCAGGATACTAATTCCACAGAGGGTATCAAACATGTATATGTTACCCTAACAACTCTCTGGAAGCTGTTCCACAACTCTCCTAAAAGGGCAGAGTCTCTCAAGATGATCCAACAAATTCTTCAACTTCCAGAATTAAAAGTTTCTAAGCCTTCAGATACACGATGGTTAGTCCATGAGAAATGTGTGCGAGCAGTCAGAATGAGTTATGAAGCAATTGTTACTTGCTTAAATAGCATTTACGCGGACAGCCATGATCCAGTAGCACTAGGTCTATGCAAAACACTCAGTAAGCATGAGTTCTCGAATCTTCTTGGCACAAAGCACATTCGAACCACTCAATGGCCTTGTTGAACGCCTGCATCGAAAATTGAAGTCTTTTTTGAAAGCTTATCCTCACCCTGATCGCTGGGAAGAAGCATTGCCACTTGTACTGCTTGGTATACGGACCTCGCTCAAGTAAGACATCGGTTGCACAGCAGCTGAGTTGGTTTACGGCTGTACTCTGCGGCTCCCTGGAGAATTCTTTTCTGCTGCTTCTGACAGCTGCCTGATCCTGGCAGCTATGTCACAACTCAAGTCTGCAATGAGGTCACTCCATGCTGCACCCACGCGCCAACCTACGCAAAATGTTACAGACACCAGATCTTCACTCGCCATATCCTTTCACGTATTTGTCCGACATGATGCAGTGAAAAAGCCCCTTCAGCAACCTTATGATGGCCCTTATAAAGTACTTAAGCAAAACACCATGTTCTTCACGCTAGACCGTAATGGTCGCTCCGATACTGTCTCAATTGACCGTTTGAAGCCTGCACATCTTGACCATCTTCCGACTTCTGCCACTGCGCCCTCTCCAGACCTATCGATACAACCAGCTGTCACTCCGCCGGCCCCCACCACTATACGATCTGGTCGACGTGTTCATTGGCCAAAGCACCTAGCTAATTTCGTGAGTAATGTAGTGGAACTTTGAACTCTGTTTTATCATCATCATACTATGACATCATCATTATCGTCTCACGTGCTTGTCATACACACACCTCGTGCTAGAGACATTGAAAATAAAGACGAGTTGTATTTAATATAGTTTTTAGTAGCTAACTGTCTCTCGACTACGCTACAACTTTTACTTACTTTTAGATTGATTATTTTGAAGTGTTTTGTTTGTGCACTGGCTCCTGCCCTTTGTACTCAAGCACATTAGTCTATATAATAATACGCTTGAGTGTCAGTAATGACGACGACAACCGAGAGTGTGTGTATTCATGAATAATTCATAAGCTTTGGCTGGATTGGTAAGGCAATGTCACCTCACTGTAGGTAAAGTGTCATCACATTCAGTAGAAATTGCTGGTTAATTCTAAAACGCGGGTGCAATAGTCTCCCGTAGCCAGACCCTTTACCTAACAGTTACGCTTGATAGGGTCTGATGGCATTAGTACACACATGTAGTACCAGTTCAAAATGAATGTAATTAGTCTGTACTGATACTTCGCGGTTAAACCCTTACGTAAATGTAAAATACCACACGAAAAATCTCCATACCTAGCTAAATGTTTGTACAAAATATCTCTTGCACAGTGAGAGAAAGTGTGATTATAAGCTGTGCCAAAGATATTTTACCTTGTGATGAAAGCAGATTTATAAAATTGTCAAATTCAACCATGGGGGAAAAATTGAATAACCAACAACCACTAAGTTCTGTCCAGAATTAATAAATGCAGGACTTGTTTTGCTTTGGTATACTACGAACTTGGTCTGCCATATTGTAGGACACAAGTAGTAAATATACTGACTCAGTATATTAATAAGTAGAGGTGCATTCAAAACAAGATCGCAATTATTGTTAAAGTAGAAGGAAAAACAATGAAGAACAAAAAGTGATTACTACTATAATTTTATTTCTAGTTACAGTAAGAAATACAGTAGCTAAAAATCTGGGCTCATTCAGAAAAAAGGATTCCGAAAAAGAGGGGATCATAAGACACCAGTCGAGCCCCCCCCCCCTAAATCCACCCCTGTAGCTATTATGCACAGTGTGTGACAGCTGATTAAGCTCTCTATTCCTTCTATTAATAATTATTAAATTCCTGTGACAGATATGCGAAGAGGCTCCTTTCTGAGTGACTTACATAATAAATTATTAATATGGTATGTAGATGGCTGGTAGACTTATTAATGCCAAAGGCCAAGCTAGTCATTGATGGGGTTTATGTGGTCCTTGAGGGTTGAGGTCACAGGGCCAGTGGCTGAAGAGCAGCTGGACCTGACCTTCCTCTGGCTTCAGGGAAAGACCTTTTTCTGGTGCTTTGTTGTACATAATTACTGACTTCACATATTAAGAATTTGGCTGCAACTGAAGAGAAATTCAAATTTGTTGTCACTTATAATGGTTAACAGATTGTTTTTTTTATCTTTAATTTTTTTGTTTTGTTTTTTTGTCACTAATGTAAATGCTCAAAGCTCACTACAAAATATTTGCCAAGTCTACACATTGCTGTTTTTGTATCTATTGGGTTATTCAAAGTCTATCTGAATCAATTATTTCATTAAAATTTTATTAATTGCTTTCATATTTATAGAATGGCTGATGCTATGGCAATCCAGAGACATGCAAAATTTCTTGAAAGAGTAAGAACACAATCAAAACTAGAAGAAAGGGTTGCAGATCTGCACATCAAGAGAATTGCACGTGATCTCTCTGATTGGGAAACACAATTCCATCAATTTCATATTAACTATCAGCAAATGGAGGATATCAGGAGTCTGAGGATTAAGCCGCTTAACAAAAGGTTTGTGCAATTATCTAACATGTATACATACTGTATGTGTGACAACTTATCAATGTTAATTCCTACATAAATATGCCATAATTATTTAATGTAAATAATAAACTTATACTGTACAGTTACACATACATAATATCAAAATGTTGAGTGTGTTTAAATCGGAGAATGTTTTACAAGCAACCAATTACTGTCTGCAATTTTTTCAGTTGTAGTATTATACAAAAGACAAACTAATAGTAGATAAATTGTTCACTTCTGAGAACAATTGGTACCTCCTCTTTGAAGTTAGTATTTGTTTAAGATGAGAAAAAGTAATTAGTATAATATTATAAGGTACTTTTTTATATAATGAGTTAAAACAAAGAAATATTGTTCATTTTTTCTATGCACTCACCTGTGCTAATTGTATATTGATAAATGTTTGTGTAATTATATTCTTAATTTTTTTTTTATTGAATAGTTCAATATTATTTTTGTTGCTATTTTTTTTTAGGATTGAATTTTTACATCGGTGGCGAAACATAACCTTAACAGACACTTATGGTGAACTTCTAAGAATATGTGCTTATACTGCTATGTCTGATGCTGCTTGGACAATAGTTAAAATTGCGAATGGAGGTAAGTAAATTTTTTTAATATGGAAGTTTATTAAATTACTTATTGTTGAACATAATAATAATTACAAAATAAAACATATTTCAGTGAGATTTTTTTTGTTTTCAACCTAACTATAGCTAATTAAGTGCAAACAAAGTTATTTAGGTCTTAAAAATCTGTATATTAATTAATGTACATAGGCAAGTGAGTGAGACTCTATCAGGCATAATGCAATAACAATCGGGGATATTTGTTTATATGATATAATAATTGTGACAGGCTCTGGGAAAACCAGGAATTTCGGGCAAAAATTGAAATTGAAATATAGGCTCCAGAACTAAGTCATCTGGAAAAATTCTTTCTTTCACCTATTTTTGTTTTTTGCAGAATTAGTCTTAGTGACCCTTACTCTAAGTCTATGCCAAATTTCAAATGTCAAAACAACTTAAAAGACCTCAAGGTGCTGTGGAAAGACAAGCTACTTTTTATTCTCTCTCGTTCTCGAGGTAAAATAAACGGGGAATGGGTGGAGTTTCAAACAAGTAGCTAAAAAAAACGGCATAGCTTTGAGACTATTGCATACAATCTACAGCTTACCTCTGGCAGAAAGTTTACTACTACGCCGAGTAGAGTAGCCAAGGATTCTGACAAGACAGGCTCCGAGACGCTCTGATAGCTAAAAAGAATTTAATTATACCGGAAGTGGATATTCAATTTATGTTTTCACGATTTCTAGTTCAATTGCTTTGCTGAATACAGCCCAGTTCAACTGCCAGTTTCTGTGCGAGTCAAATGTTTTACCCTCCAGTATTTTAGCACTAAGTTGAGATAAATTGTAGCTTTTTATTAACATAAAAAACTCATTTTTTTTGGTTTGCCTGAAATGCCTGGTTTTCCCAGAGCCTGTCACAATTATGTTTGGACACGTGTATGTCATTTTTTTATATTGACCCAGGCATTTTTGTGTTACTAGTTTGAATTCTTCGCGGGTGCAGTTAAAAATTTACAAACTTGCAGGAATTCATTTTGTATTCGAATTAGTGTCAGTGGTTAGTTAATGCGCAATTTGTCATAGTTATACACTCTACGCAACAGCGTTGTTCTTCTTGAAAATCTGTAGCCCAAATAGCTTAAGGTACACTGCCTGAAAAGTGTCCATTGACAACCATGACAAAATTGTAAATTATTGTATAATGTGTTGATAACTAGTTTGTTAACCTCTACAGTCTTGTAAATATTTTGTTAACTCTAATAAATTATCAAGACAGTTTACAGATTTTGTTATGGTTGTCATTGGACTCTTTTCAGGCTGTGGTAAGTCTTGTGTTGGCATGCCTGGTGAACAGGTGTGCATGACAGTGTGGTGTGTTGCAGCTACTGCTTAGCTAAAGAATAGCACAAAGTAAATGTTTAGTTAACAAAATAAAATATTTTATTAGATGCCTTTACACATCTTTTCGGCTACTACTGCTGTAAGCATGACTTGTTCTGTGCAGTAATTCCTTAGAAATAGCTACCATGCATTTTGTTTATTTGTTGTTGTTTTTGTTTATTTTTTTAAAGTCAAACTGTAGTGGTGGGTGGTTACTATGGCGTTGTCCTCAAGCACATTACTAGTTATTATAATATAGTGTGTGCTGCATTTTTCAATATAATATTGATGCAGCTATGAGCATATTAAACCTTCATTGTGCTCTGGAATAATAACATTAAAACGGACGAATCAGCAACTGGACCTAATTTCTGAAGTGCCATTACATTCACTAGTATAAGCATGGCATAAACACATTTACACTCTATTCGTCTCATTCATTTTTATCTCTTCTATATGAATATCACCTCTGACTGTCTTCCATAACTCATATGTTGCAATTATTTGATGGGTTTTTTTTTACACTCTGATTATAATTATTGTTTTGTTTACACATAGCTAGTCAAGAATAAACAGTGACTCTTATGATCATTTAGCTTGAACCTTAGAATACATGATTTAGCAAAAACATGCAGCAATAGCGTGAGTAGATGTATTTGTTCACATTATGATTACTTTCCCTTAGAAAATATCCTTATAAAAATCAAAATCTAAAAATCCTTAGATTTTAAAAGGGCACAGTGGGAATAAGTCACAATTTCCCACTGTGCCCTTTTAAAATCTAAGGATTTTGTATAAAGAGGCTCTGAGTTTTCTCGGGGTGGATAGCAAAGTCATTGCTCCCTTAAATGCAGTCCGGATATGACTTTCATTTTAATCGTTTGAAATAATTATTGTATATTTGAAATATTTACCAATTTGTTAATGTATTATACAGAACTAGACAATGAGGCTAACTTAGCAGAAAAGAGGTTACAAGTTATTTGTAAGAAACTAAAAGATGGCTCCAAGCTTAAAATTCTTATGGTGGACATTACAGACAGAGTGAAAATAGCTCGCAAAATGGACAAATGGGATAGCAACTATTACGAATTGGGCTTGTCAATTATGGAAGTTGATGATATTAAAGAAACAGAGAACCCTCTTCTACAAAGGTACATTTAGGGTAGTAAAGTTAAGGTTTCCTGTGGTGACTTAATTTTGAACATTTTATTTTTGATATAATTGATGTTTTGTCTGGAGTATAGTTTATGCACATACATAGCACAAGTCCTCGATTATAGACCGAATTTTAATATCAATTCTGCCTATTTCTATTTTGGTCCTATTAGTATAGGGCAGAAGTGTGCAGATTTTAGTATACTTACAGCAACCATTCGGAGGCACTAATGAGGAGAATGGTTGAGTTTGAGCACGTAAATCATATTAGTGATTATTTAGCTTGTCTGTAGATAGCTGAGGGTGAACGTAGTTGCCTATTTACAGTTTTAGTACTCATCTTTTAGTCGAATGGTGATTAGAAAACAAGCAATACTCTGTCCCCCCTACAGGGTATTTATTTCTTAAACAGCTCTTGAATTGCTGAGGATTGTATCCCTGGGGAATATTATCGTTACGGCTTTGAAGATAACTGCTTGCAAAATCGTTCACCTTTTGGAAGACTACCATTTTGGATTAGAGATTTTGTTTTATAGAAAATAAAAGAGATTGGCTGATTTTATAAGTAATAGGTGATCAATCTAGCCTTATATAATGTGTTTGGCATTATCTGTACTTGTATAAACATTATGCTGTGAATCTTTGTTTTCTTTTTTTTTTTAGAATTGAAGTTTCGAATAAGTGGATTAATGACAAAGACGGAACAGTAGAAGACTTTCTGAAAATCTGTGCTTATGCAGAAATGTCTGATTGTGCCAATGAAGTCATTGATCAATTAAATGTTGGTAAATTATGTTGCTAAATACCAGATGAATTAAGCTGGCCTTCATCATCACAAACTATGTGTACGATTGAGAATATCTTATGAATAGTTTTGATATAATTTTTCTGTCAACAAAAATGCATGTGGTTTGTTGCTATATTATTCCAAGCTAGAGATCTTCACAGTGTTATTTTTAGATAAGTGGCCTGTGAGATAACTCATATTATCTCATTCACTCTGTATAGCCCAAGCTTAGCATGTAGTACTTATAGTAACCAGGCTAGGCCTATCAGTTTATTTTTTGTTTTGTTTTTTATCTTTACATCATTTTCTAGTGGAGTCTACCCAACAGGTTTAGAACAACTGCTAAAATATCAGCTGGGCATGAAAATAAATTAGCCTGCACATGGAATATTTTGCCATATCACACTCTGATTCATGTAATAAGGACTATATAATTATAGATAACTGTTTCAAAAAAATGTGGCAAACTCAAGTGGTCAAACTGTATTTTGAAATAAAAGATAGATGACTGATTCATTGAGATTTTTTAAAACCATTTTAATTAGTTCACTTGCTTCATACAAAATACAAAATCAGATTTTTTATACGGAGGCAATTCATTTACTACTTTTTTTCAACTGTTACAATATGTGCATCAATAAATTCTTTAGTAGTTTTTGCAATGTTATATACACGAGAAGTCCTGTTATTAGTTAGCAAATGATAGCTGTGTATCCTATCGCCATTAATTAATAGAAATCTTGGAAGCAAGCGTATTTAGACAATTCTATATAACTGTTTTATTAATATTATAAATTTGATATAATGGGACAGTTTTGATTATAAAGTTTAATGTATTTTTTGTTTTGCATAGATGGTGAGGATGCAGGCAACGATGAAGACGAAGAGCCTGGTGAGCTACAGCTTATGTTTACATTAATTAGTGACAAGGTTTGGGAGTATGATGAAACTGAAAGAACTACATTGGCAAATTTTGCAAATAAACTTAATTAAATATGTTGTGTTTTCTGATTCATTGAATTTTAATAAGTTACAGAGTAGTCACAATCATTAATATTTAATGTATATTATAAACTGAATCTTAACTGATCATCAGCCCAATTATTATTTAATCATGGTGCCGCGAGCTGCCGTTTTTTCTTTACTGCTGGAAGAAACCTTTATTGGAGAAGCAACTTTCTGACCTTGTAGTGGAGAAACAATCGGGCTTGGACATAAGTTTCAGCCACAGGTAAAAGCTTACTCTTGCTATTGCTCAATGGATTGATGGTCCTGTGTGCTCCATGCTGTTTTCAATAGTGTGGATGGGAGGATGCTGAATGCTACGAAAATTTTTGGTATCTCGTAGTGTCCTTGGGATGCCACTTTGCGTTGCTTAGTTTCACCATGCTAGTTATGAGCTTACAATAGAAGACAAGTTCAGAGATAATCATGAAAGAATGGACAATAACAGCAACATTCAAAGGTAAATTGTTGGAAGACAAAACACACACCGTTTTCAGGCTAAAATAATAACGATGAAAATATCCCAATTTAGCCAATGACATTGACTTTAAGTCACTCTGTGACATTTTTGTGTTCTGTTTATACTTTTCAGGTATAATTATAAACTTTACAATACTAATAATATTTCAAATTCATGGATCAGCTTGGAAGTTGGAGATACTCTTGTGTTCACTGCATCTATGGAGTCCGAATCCACAGTCAAGTCAATAAATTTCTTGAAGAAGACTTAAGCTATCACTGTAGCTTAATTCAAAGTATCAAATAATCATAAATTATTATTCTTGTATTATAATTTTATATGAAAATTATTTAATAAACTTGAAGTGTTTCCGGCAGCCCTGGCCAGGCTCTTCACCGCTTTCTTATCCTTTGGCCTGGCCTCTTCCATCCTTTTGTTAAACTGGATGCACTACTCTAGTCGACCCTTAGTCTTATTGGCTGGATTTGCCTGCATTTATTCCCGCTGCGTGTTACTTTGACATGCGCCAGTTTACCCGCCCGCCCGCGCGGGTGTGGGCTATTTAATAAACTTGAAATGTTTTCTGGCAAGGTTTATCTGATAAATTTTTATGGTAACCACACTCGTAGATATACTGTACAGATAGCTATACTACAGTGCAAACCTGAGATGCACTTATGTATGCAGCTATTTACAAATAGTTATTACCCCCTATTTTGTACACAGTATTTGACCTTCTGGAAAAAAAATATGGAAGTACGCTAAATTGAGTATTTGGCTGGTAATCAGTTTTAAGCAGCAGCAATATTTATAATCTCAATTAAGAGATACTTTGGACGATAATTTTATGTATTTCCAAAAACTTGTTTCATTTTATCACAATCTGTAGCTATTTCGAGTTTCATATAACTTCTTCATCATCTGAGAATGGTCACAAATGCTTTGTCCTCTACTCTTTCGTTTATTTTTGTTGAATGGCTTTCTGTAGGCATAGATATCTTCTACACTGTCTAGTCCATTATAATCTGTCTAAAATACCGTAGATACTTTTAATCCAAGTCTATTTTGTCAAAATTTGACTGTCCAGTTGCTATTTCAAAGTTCTGGCTCTGATATGCTAGCTTCCACTGGCCTTAAAAATACCGCCACAGGGAATTTAGCTATATTCATAATATGGTAACTATTAAACTTAGGCATTCAAATGAGGTAATGCAAATGAGAACAAACAATGATTTTTCTATGACAGGCTCCGGGAAAAGTACAAATTCACTGAAAACTTTTAGAAAAACTGTAGTACAGTAAATTACCTACCTGCTGATATCTTACCTACTGTTCAAAACTACATGTATTTGTTCTTTAATGCTTTGAAAGTCAAGTTAAATTTCGAGAAAACGTGTCTCAAAACAATCAATTCCTATTCTGATTCTATGGCTAAGTTATGTGAGAGGCTCATACCACTTGTCAGCTGAATTCAGGTCTCAAACTTTTGCCAGATGTGAAAGAAAGGATACAGTATAGAATAAAGTAGAAAAAGAAATTTTAGTAATTTGACTGAAGCTTGTGTTTTTTTTATACTGTGTTTTTTTTGTTGCTGTGTTGAACAAATTTGTACCTTTTCCCAGAGCTTGTCTTATATGGTAGCTAACTATTAAACTTAGGCATTCAAATGAGGTAATGCAAATGAAGAACAAACAATGATTTTTCCGAGCCATTACTTCAAACTGCTGTATGGCAGGAGCAATAAAGTGGTTAATAGAAATGGTTGTTTAAAGCAATTATTTCTGAATTGACATAAGTTATATTAATGTTTGTGTGTTTGTGTAAATCATTTAGAAGAAACGCCATTAGAGAATTTACAATGTAAAGATATACAAGTTTCTAAGCCAAGAATACCTGGTATTGATTATCAATCGTTTCTCAATCGAGTCGAATATGTCGTTTCAGTGGTTAATAAAAATGAGTATAATGCAGCTACCACCTTCATATCCTCCCCAGACATTGAAGAGGAGAAGACACAACTAACCAATTATGAGTCCACAGTATACCTGGGAATGATGAAACATCATCCAGTGGGTTTAATTCAACATGGTCCAGGAAGGAATGCTGCTGGAACATTGCAAAAGGGCCTTAAGTTATTTCCAAATGTAAAATATGTGGTCGCTACTGGAGTTTGCTATGGATTTGACAAAAATGAGGTGAAGTATGGTGACGTATTGATTTCCAAGGAAATTGAAGATCTCGGTCCTGTTCGAATTAGTGAAAATACAATCGAGTCTCGTGGTCCTAAGAAAGTCATCGACAGCTTTTTTTGCATGAATGTAGGAATGGAGGGATTGCCAGTTACTTCTAATCGTAAGGCAAAGCATTTTGCCGGGAAAATAGTTTCTACCTCCATTTTGATTGATAATCTTGACTTGAAAAACAAAATAGCCAATTCCTTGACTGGTAAGTTGCTCGGAGGAGAAATGGAAGGTGGCGAGCTACTTAGATTACAAGAACAAGGTGTAGCTATGTGCGATGGAAGGACAAGGAAGATAGAAGTAATTATCATCAAGGCAGTGGTAGACTACGGAGATGGCAAGAAGAACAAGGTGTGGCAGTTCATGGCTGCTCAAGCTGCCTTCCACTATGTAGTGGAGACTTTGGCCCAAGTGTCTTGTAAGCCAATAGTTTGTGTTTATTACTAGATACGTTTGCAAGTTGTAGTTATTGTAGTAGCCAATAGCTTCCACCTTCAAACGAAGCCCTGAATAAAACAGGAAAAAAATGGATTTTCCCCAGCAACCAAAATTCATTAACCCAGCAGAATTGCGTGGGAGTTGTCCCAGCACCCTTAACAGATCATCTTTATGAATTTGTGATAAAGAAAGTAGAGAAGATGTTTTTTTATTCCTAACTACTTATTATAAGCTAGATTCCTGTTTTAATAGACTAACTAATGCTTGTTAACATTTAATAGGAAGTAGCTATACAAATTGTTGATACGATTGTAGATTTTTCAATTGTATTTAATTTTGACCATGATAGCATAAACAATAGTTATTCTGTACACAATAATGCCCTGCACTATGTTACTTTACCAGCAGAGCACATTAAGAATTACAATAATATTAATAGTGATAAGTGAATTGCACAGCTCTGGTCTGAATAGGCATGAATATCATTACTGTATATTGAGCTGATGATGTAAGCTGTAATAGAAACTATTGTTCTAGTGAGCTTTTTGACCAATGTTTAGCTTTCATGCAGTTGAGTCTTATACTATGTACTGTTATTGTTGTTCAACCTAAACAATGAATCTTAATGAATTTTGATACACAGACTCTATAAGAATAGTTTGATGTTGATAGTGGTGTACTTTGTGCAAGTATACAATTATGTAGCTAACTATTACTAGTTTTTCTCGGTATGACTATTTGCCACACACATTAATATTAATTTCCAACTACTTATTAGGTCACATACTTAACCAAAAATGACGTGATGTTTTTTTCAGGTACTACTCAGTCACCTTGATGGGATGGATTTTCGAAAACTTTATAATTATAGCTTTGTACTTTTTATACCGTAGTGTTCACTTTGAATAGTTTTTTTATAAACGGTATTTAGAACTTTTTTAATGCTTTAGTTTATATACCATATTAATTATTATTATGAAAAAAATTTTTACATAAAGTTGTTTTAGCATCACTGGATGTAATTAAAAGCATGAAAATGGATATTTTACTTTTAACCTACTTTTAAAGGGTGATGAAGAATATTACAGACATCTACGGTGTTGGCTATTATTAGGCATTTCCGCTTTAACAATTCTCTGAACTGGTGGATGTAGCAGAATTTTTGGTTCACCGTTGCAATATTATAATATGGAGCAGAATTTTTGGCACCATTGCAATATTATAATCGTTGTATTTATTTGGGCTAAGAACTAACTAGTACGGTCCATGAGTCAGCAGTCCAATTACCTATTGCAGAAAGTTACAAGAAGCGTCACATGAAGTGCTTCAATTGTAAAATTTTTAATCACATGACTGTTATTTTAATCACATGACTGTTATTTTAATCACATGACTGTTATTTTAATCACATAACTGTTATTTATACTTTGTTGTGGGGGCCCGATATGCGCACAACACGAGTGGCCCTCAGTTCGGGTTAGCAGCGAATAATACGCTGCCACCAGAGTTCAATAAAAGCTTCAATAAATTGCTAGCTCAAACTGGACTGAATTACAACACATGGCGAGTGGCTTATGACTATAGATCCACTCGCCAACCAACCAATGAAAATGATACACAACTACTAGTGTCCTGCGCACAACTACTCGCACTTAATGTTCTATACAATACACACTCTAACAATAATGACATGATACATAAAACATAAACTAGTTCTCTTTGCCTTCTGTCTTCTCATTGCTCCTCTTCTCTCTTATTCTCTAATGTGGGCGTCTCTTGTATGCCCACATCTCCCCCCTCCTCCAACAGCTGGGTGACACGGTCACTGACATCCTCTTCTCCGTGGCACCTGCTTAAGTCATCCGCTACTATGTTTTCTTCTCCTGCCCGGTACATAATATCAAAATCATACATGGACAACTTTAAACACCAATTGTATATCCTTCTGTTCTCCTGCTTTCCATATCTCTTGTTCACTAATCCTTTATGGTCGGTCACCACCGTGAACTTTCGACCATACAGGAAGTATGCAAAATGCCTGATGGCTTCATAGATACCCAGGCCCTCCAACTCTTGGGCACTGTAATTTGCTTGGGCTCCTCTTAACTGCTTTGAAAAGAAAGCGACGGGCAACTTCTCGTTGTTCCGAACCACGGAAAGGACAGCTCCTATGCCTGTCGAGCTCGCGTCACTCTCTAGTACAAACACATCACTCACACATGGAACACATAAACGCACCGATACAGATAATTTTGTACATAACGCATGAAAAGCGTCTAACATCAAACTTGTCCAACTCACCACCCCAGACTTTGCCGTAGACGTGTGCGGCGTGAGGACAGAGGACCATTGATGAAGTCCAGGGATGAACCTCCTGTAGAACCCCACCAGGCCCAAGAAGCCACGCAACTGCTTCCTCGTTCTAGGCAGAGGGTGATTCCGAATCGCCTCAACCCTTGCCTCTGGCACACTAATCGTGCCGCCACCCAACTGGTGACCTAAAAACTCCAATGTTCTCTTGCCAAAGCTGCATTTCGCTCTCTTACATGTCAACCCTGCCTCCTTCAGGGCGTCTAGGACCCTCTGAAGGTGTCCCAAATGACTTCTCCAACTTTCTGACACTACCAAAATGTCATCAATGTAGACTCTTGCACAGTCTTTACAGCCAACCAAAACCTCCTCCATAAGCCGTTGAAACACTGACGGAGCATTCGTTAAGCCGAATGACATCCGCCGAAATCTATATTTCCCAAAGGGGCACACGAAACACGTCTTATCTCGGTCGCTTTCCTCCACTAGTACCTGGTGAAAACCTTTGGCCAGGTCGATCTTCGACATGACTTTGCCTGCTCCAACCTTCTCCACCATCTCATCAAATGATGGGATGTAGTATGGCTCCTTTGTCGTAATGTCGTTAAGCCGACGGTAGTCGACACAGAGTCTGATGTTCCCGTCCGGCTTCCTCACCGGCACCAACGGAGATGCCCAGTTCCTTCTGCACCTCTCAATCACTCCCTGCTCTTCTAAACTCTCTAATTCCTTCCTTACTTTTTCCCTGATCCCAAGAGGAACCGAATAAGGCGTCTGCCGAATCGGTTCGCTATTTCCAGTCTCGATCGACATCTTCACCCGCTCTGTGCTTCCAGGGTTGTCAGAGAAAACGTCGTCATACGTCCCCAGTAAACCCTTTAGCTCACTCTCATCATATCCTTCACATTCACCTTTTAACCTACTACTTTCCTCTCCTTGCTCTTCTACTACGATATCCAATCTCCTTATGGATGCTCTCTCCTTAAACTCCTTTATACAATTTACATGCACTACCTTAGCATGCCTTTCATTACCAACTCTTCCTATTCTATAATTCACTCTCCCCACTCTCTTTACCACCTTGTACGGACCCTGCCAGGAATCCGACAACTTGCAAGTCCTCCCTGGTACTCTGTATAAGACCAAATCTCCCTCCTTGAATTCTCTCATCTTTGTTCCCCTATTCAAGTATTGTAACCTACTTTCCTTTCCTTTAGCCACACCCAATGCCGCACTGTCTCTCACATTCTCCAACCTCTCTGCCATTCTAGTCACATTCACACACATTTAACCTTTCAGCATCCACCTCATACAACCCGTGGTATAGGGCGTCCAAGGGCGTCCTAACCCGAAATCCATACACCATGTCAAAGGGACTATACCCTGAATCGGCATGTGGCATCTGCCTCAATACAAACAACACAAAGCACAACTGTTCTACCCAGTCCAACCCGTCATCTATGCACTTCCCTAAAATACTTTTCATCGTGCCATGCATCCGCTCTACTGCCCCGTTCGTCTCCGGATGATAAGGCGACGTTCTAACCTTGTCTATACCTAACTGTTCGCACAACTGACACATCACCTTCCCACAAAATTGGCTACCCTGATCCGTCACTATCCTCTCCGGGATGGAAGTCCTGGAGAAGATGGACCACAACCCATCCATCACTGCCTTTGCTGTGATGCTCCTCAGAGGCACAGCTTCTGGCCACTTTGTAGCCAAGCAAACATATGTGAGGATATACCTGTTTCCTCCCTTCCCCTTAGGTAATGGCCCGACCAAGTCGATGGCCACACTCTCAAAGGGCTCTGCCAGGATCGGTCTCTCGACCGCTGGTGCTCTCCTGGGCTTGTGTTTGCTTTTTATTTGACACTTCTTGCAACTTCTACAATATTCTATTAATTCTCTGGCCATTCCAGGCCACGCAAAATACCTTCCCACCATCTTAGCTACCTTGTCTGCACCTAGGTGCCCGTTCTTATCGTGCCCCAAGACCTTAACCTTCTCTCTGTAACTCTTAGGCAACACAATCACATCTCGATATTCGTCCCATGTCACATACATTCCCCTTACTAACGTACTTCCTTTCCACCTAAATCCTCTCTCTTTCCTGTCCCCTAATTCTCTCCATTCCTTCAAGCTACTATCCTCTTGCAACTCCTTCGCAAATTCCTCTTTCTCTCGACCTTCTCTCACAGGTCCTATATCCCTAGCTATTCTGCTTAGCTCTCTCTCTGAATCTATTCCCACTGGCAATTCTCCTAAGGGAATCGCATTCCCTTCTTCACTCTCCTCTCTTGCTTTCGCCTGGGGCTGTTCCACTTCGGGCATGCCCTCCGCTTCTTCCGCCCCTTGGTCCTCTCCCACCCTACTCCCAACTTCGGGCATATTTAAGGGATTGGACTGGCTACTCGCTCCATCCTCAGGTTCAGGCTCACCATCACCTTCAGGACTCACTGTATCCCACGACACAATCTCATCTAACACTTCTTCACACTCTTCTAACTCCTTCTCTCTCTTGACCATACTCCTTGTCAATACATTAACTCCCACTTTGTCCTCAGACACATATTCCCGTATGGCCTACCTATAGGCCGTTGCTTCCCGGTCATCCACCAACGAGACCGGCACCAAACATGTTACCTCTGACGACTCACTCTCGTCTATAATGGCTCTTATTACTTTCCTGTGACCTCCCACTACAATTTCACTCATGCAACTCCTGTACTTCTTCTCCATTCCACCATATCCCCTGACATACACATCTCTACACCGTTCTACCCCTTCTGGGACTAGTGCCTTGGGTACAGACCCTAACTCAGCGCCAGAGTCTATGAGGACCTTAGTTCTCATCCCATTCACAACCCCGTATGCCACATTCTCGGCCTGTCCTGACTTGGCTCGCCTGATCATGGACATCTTAGTCGGGTTTGGTTCCTTCTTCACTGTAACCGTCCCCTTCTTGGCCGTACACTCTGGACTTTTGTGTCCCACTTTCCCGCAGTTATAACAGGTGGGTACTCGTGCAATGTAACTACTCCCCTGTCTGTCTCTCCTGTACTCACTAGCCCTGTGTCCCTTTTCTCCACAACTGTAGCACGTTACAACCCCATACGTGCTTCCCACTTTATCCCCTGAACCAGTTCCTTGGGCCTTTCCTCCACGCCCATACCAACTCTCCTTATCCACTGTCCCCCTGTATCCTCTACTCACCTCACTGGGACCACTGCCCAGAGGCCTATAAAAGTTCCCTCTCTGTCTACCGGACATCCAGTCCTCCAGAGTTTCTCTCAATTCCCCCCACTCCCCAATCTTTCTCATTTCCAAGAACGCCTTTCCACTAGGCGGTAAACTCCTCCTTAACACGGCCAACGCTATGGCCAACATACACTCTTCTATGGTCTTAGTTCCCTGACACATTCCCTTTGTCACTCGTAATAACCAATCTGCTATCCCTCCAGCAGTCATACTCTTAAACAAATCCCCACTGGCCTCTAATAGCTGATTCCCGTAAGTAATCGCTGTCTCCCCCATGGCCTTCAGTAAAATCCTCTTAATTTCCCCATACTCTTCTTCATTATCCCTGGCCTGTGCCACTCTCATGCACAAAGTCTCAGGCAACCTGGGGTACAACCTCTCTCCCCAGTCATTCTCACTCACCTTCCCCTCTCTCATTATCCTCTCAAATTTCCCCAAATACGCTCCAAGCTCGCCTCCCTCCTTATACACTCCTAACCCCTTTAACTTTTCCTGCAACAACTCTCGTCTCTCACGTACTCTGTCGTCTTCAAGTCTCGACGTTCTCCGTCGCTCTTCCTCTTCCCTGCGGCGGGCGGCTTCTTCTCCTAGCCGTCTGTCTTCTCCTTCCTCTCGGCGTCTCCTAGCTCTTTCCTCTTCCTCTCTCTTCCTGGCTGCTTCTTCTTCCTTTGCCTTTCTGTTCACCTCCTCTGCAATCTTCCTCTCTTCTCTATCTTTCTCATCTCGCTCTACCAGGTACCGCAACAGCGATGCCACCTCGCTCTCTTCTCCTCTTTTCGACATCTCTTCTTGCAATACCTCGACCTCACTGTCCTCCACTAACTCTGACTCTCCTCCTGACTCCTCCTCGTATTTCACTTCCGACAATCGGAATGGATAAGGTGATCGAGTTTTCACAGCCGGTCGCCCCTTAGGCCGGTAGAGTTCCTTATCGGTGCTCACCCCGGACAACTTCTTAGTCCTCCTCCTCACTTCACTGGGTCCAGGCTCTGTCATAGAGGGCAAGCAAACTCGTCCTCCGTATAGACCCTGTGATCACAAAAACCGGAACACAGTGAATACAAAATGAGCACTACACACAATTAGAACCAATCAACAATTTTTACGAATTACAACTTTTAAAATTCACAACACACACAACTACACTGCGAGCGACACAAGTCTCTAAGGGCTGTCCAAGCCTCCTCTCCAGTGATTCTCCTTTCTTCCTGTTCCTTCGCCTCTCCTCTCTGTCTCTGGTCTCCCACTGCCTTAGCAAGGGCCCCGGTGATTTGCTCTCCTCTGCCGTAACAAGTCGAGCGTTCTCTCCCTCCGCCGTAGCAAGGGTGCTGGTGATTTCTTTTTAGTCCGTAGACCGTGGTAGGGTGGAAAATTCCACTCCGGTTAGAGTATCTCCGTCCGTGGACGCAGACTGTTGGGACACGCAGACACCGTGGTAGTCTCCTGGTCCTTGTTCGTTCGGATCCTGAGTTAGACGTCTCCTTCCCAAGGATCCCACCGCTGCCACCAAATCTGTGGGGGCTCGATATGCCACAACACGAGTGGCCCTCAGTTCGGGTTAGCAGCGAATAATACGCTGCCACCAGAGTTCAATAAAAGCTTCAATAAATTGCTAGCTCAAACTGGACTGAATTACAACACGTGGCGAGTGGCTTATGACTATAGATCCACTCGCCAACCAACCAATGAAAATGATACACAACTACTAGTGTCCTGCGCACAACTACTCGCACTTAATGTTCTATACAATACACACTCTAACAATAATGACATGATACATAAAACATAAACTAGTTCTCTTTGCCTTCTGTCTTCTCATTGCTCCTCTTCTCTCTTATTCTCTAATGTGGGCGTCTCTTGTATGCCCACATTTGTCCCATCAACTAGAAATCGTAAGGCAGAAAAGGCCGTTAGATAAAAATAATGTATGCCCCTAGTATCCTTCACCATTACATTTAATTATTAAATTGCGATGCCCACATATTCAATTGATATATATATATAATATGCATACCAATTACATTAGTCTTGTGTTGCTAATTTTCTCATTAGTAGCTGTAAAGACTACACATGTGTCTCCACAACTCCAGTCTCAATCAATTTGTCTTCCTACAATACAAATGCATATGCATTGTATGTATGCATGCACTTACATATGAACATCCACATCAATGGTGGGTTACTCTTTCTTAATTGGAGTATTCTGTCGAAGGGAATTACTAAACTTATAGCTATGTACCTACATATTAAGTTAGAAAATAATTTCTGTTATTATTATATGGTCGAGTCTCAAGCAGCTCTGAGAAATTGAGCGAGTACCAGAGACATCAATTTTTGTGGTGGGGTGAGGAGGAGGGGGCTTATATCGGTAGAGAGCCCCCTCTTAGTGTTTTTTTTTTCTGACTCGGGCGAGACCCTTTACCAGGTGCAATCCTTTACTGGGTTGCTACCTTTTACCAACTCAGACCCCCACCGACCGCTTGCGAGACAGGTCCAGGCACTATTGTTCCTATTGCAATCAATCAAACACCATTCGTACACGTCCCACACTGTAGGGAATTTACCTAACCTACACCAATCCTACGTAAAATATAGCCAAATTTCATCTGAAATTTGGCTCTATCCTGCGTAGGATTAGACTATCCTAGTATGTGGCAGTACAATAAAAAATAAAGTTTACATCCTCAACTACACCGTAAAGACGGTAAAGGGTCGTTGAATTCAGATTTCCTAAGGAAAAGGTTTCAACCGAAATCAATTTGGGGTGTGGCTTCATTGTACATGTAGGCGTGTTTACGCAAGGGTAACACCGATAACAAACCCACCAGTTCAGTTATTGTCAAACACTAAAGAAGATTTGGGTGGACTTCCTCTTTAGGTAAGCTGGTTGGTGTAGAGATCTGAATCACTTAAATCTGGCGAGCTAGTGACCTACGTTGTTTGAAAGTGGTTAGGGGCGAATGTTAAGTTTGTTGAGAAGTGTAATGGTTTTTACTGGATAAGTATAGCTGGTAGTGAGTAGGTATAATATATATTTTGTGTATCACAGCTGCTAGCTCTGGTAGCTATTTAGCTGAAATGTTCATAGCTGTTGTTTCTTTATAGCCGCATAAACGATGGCAGTTCCAAGTGAACAAACGGATGATAATATTAATGTAGAAGACCAAAGGTAAGGTATCAGTAATGTGGCATAAATTTTGTGGCAATGGGGGATACACAACTTATAGCAGACCATTATAAGTCTTTGGTGTATGTAGACCTCATTAATTGATTGGTGACGTAGTTGTAATTTGTGAGTGTTTTTCTATGCTAGAAATCTACTTATCAAGGCTTGTGAAAGTAACAATAAACCTGAGGTGTCTAATTTATTACGGGAACTCAGTACTGCTAAGAAAGTAGGGGAAGTATTGAACCTGAGAAACAAGGTGTGTTAGTCTCAATTTATACTAGACTATGCTAGAAAAAAATTGCTTTGTATTTAGAAAGGGACTACTCCCCTCCATGAAGCCTGCATGTATGGAGCAATTGACTGCATACCTCAATTACTGATATATGGTAAAGAAGCCAATGTCTTTGATGCAGTAAGTTCTGGCAATAAGTCTTGTGTGCTCTAGTGTAGCAGTCTGAAGTCATGGTGTTATTTTAATCATTTATATAATTGAGCGGATATGCATGTACATATATGACTGTGTGACCAGTTAGTTACAGTTATGATTAAACTTAGCTATGTAATTCATAATTAAGAAACTTTTTATAATTTAAGTTGTTGCTACTTTTGGAATATGAATTTACATGTGTTAGAGTACACCATTATATTTGTGGGTATATTGATGGTACTTTATGGATTTAGTGTACCCATGTCTAATCCTCGCTAATTGCATTTGTTATTATTAAATATTCTTAAAATATTATTGCAGTCCCTAAAGAAAATGTGTGTGTGTGTGTGTGAGTGTGTTTGTGTGTGTGAGTGAGTGTTTGTGAGTGTGTGGCATGTTCTTGTTTTTACTTAAAATTCTGTTCCCGGTACTATAAAATGAGAATTGTTTAATATTAACTGAAATACTAGCCAAAATTGCTAGCTGTAGAGTATATTGCTCGCTTCGCTCGCTTGCCAATTACAAAACAGAACACATATTTGTCTTCTAGTGAGACCTCATTAGCAATTTTTTTGTTAATTGAATTAAGGCACAACAGTTAATATCAATTGGTTAAATATTATTACTTTTCAATAATATTCAATGTTTAGTATGTTTATGAAGTGGTATGACATACTAATAATAGTATCTCAAGACATTAAGTTTATCTAGTGTATTATTCTATACTTCTCTTACTTTCAGCGAGGCTATACACCCATTCATTGTGCTGCGTATAGCAACCATATTGCTGCTATCGAAATACTCCTGAAATATCAAATAATCGATGACAATTTGAGCGTGACAAGTGTTGATCAATATTCTGTCTATCATGAGACTCCAATACATGTAGCATGCATGCAGGGCTCGGTGGATGCAGTGGATTTTTTATGTAGGAGTAATGCTAATTTGAAATTAATGGATTCAGAAGGGAATAATATATTATGCATTTTATAAGTTCCAGCAACAGCCACAATATGTGGCAATGGATACTAAGTATACTGGACTCTGATAAATCTTTGAAGAAACTGATGTACACAAGGAACAAGGTAATCATATGCCTATATACATATATGAATGAGAGAGTGTTATATTTTACAAACAGACTTGTTTAATTTTATGAGTGAAAATGAAGCTTGAGAGTGATAATCTTGCCATATCACTCTGATGAGTGTAATAAGTGGTTTATTCCATGCTAGACATCGTCATACACTGCAGTGGTTTTTACTAGAGTTGGTAACACAAGTTAGATACTAGTTTGCTAGCAAGCTTCAATACCATCATCCAGGGTAGGTAGTGCTCCAGGGAGAGAGACGGCAGCACCTGAACAATTGGCTAGCATTAGTTATCTCTAAAATACGCGCACCACGGATATGCGGTAATATTTTAGTGCATAGTGTGACAATTTACCGCACAATTTTTGACGTCAAATAAAATGGCATAAAAGCATTACTGTCTACGAGAGACGAGCGGCTTTCCAATAATAAACAATTGTAGTAAACTAGTAAGCTAGGCCTGTTGTTATAGCTACTAGCATATCAGAGGGTAATGATCTTGCAACAACACAGAGTGAGATAACACTCACATGGGTCACATACCTAAAAATAACATTGTAAAGATATCTAGAATGGAGTAAATGAATAAATATATTTATTCCACTCTAGATATCTACACAATGTGTTTTTTTTTTCAGTACTTTCAGTATTGCTTTCAACAGACTCTCGGACATTTTCTTTTTTCAAAGATTCGTTTTATCCCTGGCCATTTTACATTCTGCTAATTTATCACTTCAAATTTTTTTTCTCAGTCTTCATTTACTTATTAGATGTAATCTCTCTCTTTCACAGGCTTTTTTTATTTGCTGGCTGGTTGTCAAAGCTCAGTGACTGAGTGCTTGTGTATTAAACAAGCGGTCCTGGGTTAGATTGCCATTGACAGCCTAACTTTTTTTAAATTATGTATTGTTTTAAACAAAGCCTTTGAAACGGAGAGAATACATCTAATGAGTAAAATAAGGCTGAGAATGAAATTGTGAAGTTATAGATTGGCAGAGCAAAAAATTTTTTCACGGATAAAAAGAATCTTTGAAAAAAGAAAAATTCTGTGGGTCTATTGAGAGCAAGACAGTAGCATAGCAGTACCCAATAACAGTATATAATTATACAGAATTGAAATGTTTGGTTGCTGGCTGGTTTTCATAGCTCAGTGGCAGAGCACTTGTGCATTAAGCAAGTGGTCCTGGTCGATTCCCAGTGACAGCCAAACATTTGTAAATTCTGTATTGTGTTTAAAAAAGCCTGTGATGGAGAGAGTATATACATCTAATGAGTAAAGAGCTGAGACAGAATTTGTGAAGTGATATATTAGCAGAGTAAAATAAAATTCCACAATTCCCGGTGATAGCGAAACATTTTAAACTCAGTATTATTAAAAAAACAAAGACCCTGTGAAAGAGAGCGAATACATCTTATGTTGTTGTTGTTGTTGATGCTGTTTTGTCATTGTGGTGTATGATGATAGGATGGAGAAACTGCAGCACATGTAGCAGCCACGTTAGGCAATGAAGTTAGTGTGGGTGCCCTCGTCCAACTAGGAAGTGATTTTGATCTTTTAAACAATCAAAATAAATCTGCTAAGAGTATTATGTCAGAACATGGTTATACCAAATGCCATGATTTGGTGATGGGAGTTGTACCTTTTCCTGTAATTAAAATATCATCATCTCCTAATCCATTATCATTAGGTGAGCTGTATAAACACTTAAAGAATATTGATATGTTGGAGGTTATTCCAATCAATTTGTCAATCAATTCCTCAGTGTGAATAAAGAACTCTGTTATGTTACAACTTAAAACTTAGTGTACTATTTAATTTTTTTAAATTTAGCTATTGTATAACAATATAAAACTTTCTAATAATTGTTTATCTATTTGTTGCATTAATTATTGCTGTTATACAGAGCCATTTAAACGATCTTACAGCATTGATAGTACTTCACCTGGGGTAAGAAGTCAGATATGTATGTCTGTATTTAAGTAGCAGTCTGTATGTTAACTCACGTTATTGGGTTTTTTTGTTGTACTATTTTTTTATAATAATGGTAGTAGTGCTTTAAGAACTGAGAAGTAGCTTGCCAAAATGCATTAAAATAGTGTGATGTACACACGTTTTTTTTTTAAATAAGGGTTTGCCTTAAATTTATCAATAGAGACACAATATCAAGGCTCTTTTGATTCTCCACTGCTTTATAATTTGCATTGTTTATCCCTTTCACCGCCAAATTTATGACAACCAGTTCGGAACATGAAAATGTAAGACTACTTTTTTTTCTTTTTTTTTGCACGGATTTTCAGCAAGAGATATACACTCAAACTCCCCTAATACGGGCAGCTAGGAACCAGTATCTGAGAACAATTATATTTGCACTTGTATTTTAATATATAGGAAATGTAATAACTTATTTATAATTACAATTATACATACTTTGAGGAATAGCTACTTGGATCTAAGGACAGCACACACCCTTCCTGTTTAGATGGAAATGATTTGCTATTGCTTTGCTTAGTAGGCTGCTTAGTAGAGTGTAGACATTTTTGATTGGGGTGAACAAGGTGGGAGCCCAGCTGGGAAGATAATCCTGCTGCTGTAATTTACTGTACCCTTTACTCAAACCAGCAAATGTAAGTTGTTTCTACAACTCTCAGTACATATACAACTCACTGTATACTTGAGGGGACCAGCTGATCCTTACCACACCTTATAATGCAGTATTGGGGTGCTCCATAGAGGGGAGTGCCCTGAACTGGGGAGTCCAGATAAGGGGAGTTTGAGTGTATTTTAATAGCAAGTTGAAACAAAGCTACTTTACTGTCAGTCACATGGTTGTCACCTTTCCTAATGCCAGGGAATATCTGGTTTCCCTGTACCTATCCTATAACAGTACAGGGCAAAATTTCCTATAGCCTTTCCTTTGAATAGACTGATCCATGACAGCTCACGTTACCCTACACCTGTCCTTGAGTACATGCCACCTCATGTTCTGTGTAATATTTCAGATATCTTCCACCTCATGTTCACTGGACCTGTCCAACATGACGTCATTCCATCAATACTGGACCAATCCTGCATGATGTCATCCCATTTTTATTGGACCTGTCCTGAATTACGGCATCCCATCTTTACTGGACTTATCCTGCATGACAACATCCCATCTGTACTGAACCTTTCCAAATGCCAGGGAATATCTGGTTTCCCTGTACCTATCCTATACTAGTACAGGGCAAAATTTCCTATAGCCTTTCCTTTGAATAGACTGGTCCATGACAGCTCACGTTACCCTACACCTATCCTTGAATACATGCCACCTCATGTTCTGTGTAATATTTCAGATATCTTCCACCTCATGTTCACTGGATCTGTCCAACATAACGTCATCCCATCTTTACTAGACCTATCCTGCATGATGACATCCCATCTTTACTGGACCTATCCTGCATGATGACATCCCATCTTTACTGGACCTATCCGGCATGATGACATCCCATCTTTACTGGTCCTATCCGGCATGATGACATCCCATCTTTACTGGTCCTATCCTGCATGATGTCATCCCATCTTACTGGACCTATCCGGCATGATGACATCCCATCCTTACTGGACCTATCCTGCATGATGACATCCCATCTTTACTGGTCCTATCCTGCATGAGGATATCCCATCTTTACTGGACCTATCCGGCATGATAACATCCCATCTTTACTGGACCTATCCGGCATGATGACATCCCATCTTTACTGGACCTATCCTGCATGATGACATCCCATCTTTACTGGTCCTATCCTGCATGATGACATCCGATCTTTACTGGACCTATCCTGCATGATGACATCCCATCTTTACTGGTCCTATCCTGCATGATGTCATCTCATCTTTACTGGACCTATCCTGCATGATGTCATCTCATCTTTACTAGACCTTTCCTGCACGATGTCATCTCATCTTTACTGGATCTGTCCTGAATAACATCAGTCTACCTAAACTGAAACTGTCACGAACACTATCAGTACATCTGTACTAATCAGTATTGAATAATGTCAGCACATCCTGTCATGAACAATGTCAACCAGGTTATTGTATAATCTGACCAGTCCAAATAATATATATATATATATGCCCACCCATACTGTACTACAATTAAGTCATTCAATTCCGATAGAAAAATGAGAAAAGCTATACCAAGTTATCTCTACAGTTTAGTCTGAGAGTTATGAAAACCTCTAGCGTCCATTTATATGTAGCAAGTTAAGATGATAGTAGCACCAAGTCTCATCTTCCATGACTTTCATCCATTGAAATAAACATCCACTGTGTAGTATGCTTCAAAATACTCAATTCTACAAATAAATTTTACATGACTACTAATTACACGAATATAAAACTGTAAGCAACTATTTAAATTAGGGTAACATAGAAGGCTTTCAGTAGAAAACTTACATCAAAATAAGACTTCTTAAGTTGCCACTTCCACATCTGAAAACTTTACTCCCCCTTTGTAGAGAACTCCAATTTCCTGAGTAATACATTAGTATACTGCATCTAAAATGTCATCAGTACATATAGCTAAATTATCACACTTACACCACCAAAATTAAATTAACCAACAATGATAAATTACAAGAAACTAATGAAAGGTTTCTATTCTATTTTAACATTGGGTTGCACTGTTGAGAGGTACAAAATGAATTGCTTGCTTCTTTGAAATGTCTATCACAATTGGTACCCGGAGGAAGCAATAATTAGAACATCCGAACCAGAATTTTTTTTTGTGGGGGTAAGGGAATGCTAGACTCATAGGTCAGACACTATACCTACTAACCACTCCACTCGGAAGGTTCTGGCAAATTGGCCATATCAAACTCGTTATGCCCAGAATCTGGAATGTATGGACGTGTACAGTGTATGGTGAGGGTATGTGTTTTGATTAAAAGAGGGCAGGTACACTACTTACGAGCTATCTCTACAAAATCAAAGGCGCCTTAAACATGGCAACACTACAACGTCTGTAGATAGAATACTTTAATAACAAACAACAGATTGCTACAAGCACTCTCTTAAATACATTCTCTACCGTTAAGGAGATGTACTGTGACTAAACTTATACGAGTCTAGAAATCTTCCCTCAGTAGGTGTCGTGTGTATCCAAGAACAGTTAGCACCATTGCTGGATATCAATGGGGAAGGCATGATACGGATACTGCACTAAACACTTTACCGAGTATTGCATACATTTTATTGATTTACTTGCGGTTAAACACAGTATTCCAGTAGTCTGGCGCACGCAGACCCTTTACCTCTTTAAATACTGCCAGGGAGGAAAGGGTCTGGTCACTCCCCAATTGTGGTAGTTGTGTCTACGCTGCCAGGACAGCGGCCCAATCAGATTGTTCAGAATTTGTTCGCGCTAAATAAAATGAAGGAAAATGGCAGGTCGAGTGTGCCAAAGTGTTATTAGATTTTAAAGCTCTGGAAGAAGTGTTCAATAAGCTTGGATTGAAATTAGTCAGCAGACTAGATTGAAATCAATGAAGTAACGCTGTTCCCTGATTTATTTCTTTGCAAAACTAATTATGCTGATCTGTTACATAACCATTACATAATGACACAACTACTTACAATTGGCAGTGACTAGACCCTTTCCTCTCCGACAGTATTTAAGATAGGTAAAGGGTCTGCGCGTGCCAGACTAGTATTCCAGAAGAACAAGTTAGATGTGGCAATAGACGATATCCTTCCTAGTGGAACGGTTCAGTAAAGGGTCTTATTCAGTAAAGGGTCTTATTTGTAAAACACACTACTCATGAAATATTTTGCATACACATACAAATAATACCTTCTATCTGCTATATTGTGATTATCACAGAAGAACATCATAACATGTTAAATAATTTTTATATAATTTACCTGAATAAATTGCCACTAACATAAAGATTGCAGGCTGATTCTACCCCAGCAACACCAACCCAGTCCACTCACCTCCTAGTTATGCCCACTACACCACAACGTGCTGGCAGGTATCTTTGAAGAAAGAAACCCTTTTCCAAAAGACTTCAGTGACTTTTGGTGAATGCTATCACCCTTTACCAGGGCTCTCTCCCGTGCTTGCAGCGTGAGCGAGACCCCGTCCCAATACGGACTGGTCAACTTAATGGTAAAGCGTGGCTACTAAACCTGGAATTTAGGTAAGAATCGAATAGTATCGCCCTCCAGACCCTTTACCTCGAGGCGCCCACTCGTGGACTGAGGTCCCTAGAGGTCGAAGGTACGAGGTTTCCGGTTTTAGGTCGAAGGTATCCGGTACGCATGCGCATATTCGCGGGGCAACTAGGTCCTAGGTCGAAGGTAAATAAACGCGCGGGCACCTCTGCAGCACTCTTGGCCTGGTCCAAGGTCAGAGGTAAATAGACGCGCGTGCAGTGCAAATGCAGCTGCGTTTTACTTCCGCAAAGAAGCATTTCGTTGCGTTTGGCGTACGTACAGTTTCTTACTAAGTGTTCCGATAGCGATTATTCTATTTCTTCAATGGCTCAGAAGCGAACCCACCATTTCAGAGGCTTAAGCCAGTACTCTGAGCAGCTCATGGACCTTGCAGAAGGCGGTCGAGTGTTCGAAGGGAGAGGCCAGCAGCCAAGAAACAAGGATGTCTTGAAGCAGATTGCTGCCATCAAGGCCTGCAAGAAAGGATCCTTTTTTGGCAAGGACAAGCCCTGCACTTGTGGCTGGCACGACAGAGCTGCTGCCAGAAAGGAGGCCAGGCAAAAGGCAGCATCAGGTAAATACAAAAATATATTCATAAATAAATAAATAAGGTGTTGGTAAATAAAGTATTAATAAACAAAAAAAGTTAAGTGTTTATATAACGAGTAACTGAAATACAAATAGAATATTCATGAAATAAATGATATCATTATTCAATAATTATGAGTAAGCAATCTATTAACTAATAACTATAAAGAAGTAGTTTATTACTAAATGATAAAGTATTAAATTTAAAAAATCTATTAATGCACGCTTACAAAATAAATAATTACAGAAGTGCATTCATAGTATGCCAACATGAAATCATTTTGCACAGGTTCATCTTCTGCTAGTGCTTCGCAGGTCTCTCCTGGACCAGCACTATCAGATGAACTTTCATCTTCCCTAGCAGGTGTGTATTGTTTGTATTTGATGTACACTTGCACCATTGTGTACAGTATTGTCTCATTTGAGAAAATAGTTAGCTTAGCATACTCGTAAATGATGAGGTATCAATTGAGTAAATGCACAGTCGGCTGGTCAACAACGCGAAAATTCTACATATCACCTAGTAGTTAAGTAGAACTGAGGTGGTGTGGCGCACATTGTATGAATTCCTTCAACAATTCAGTCTCAGTTGTATATACGAGTGACATAGTGGATAGACTTCTACATATTGTGCATAGGGTATTATTTACAATAGTGTACATTAAAGAACAAATCTTCAATAAATTTGCAGATCAGCACATTCGATCATCAGACTGTTCAATGTCTTCACTTGCTATTATTATTATGACTGTAACTATTACCATTACAATTTTGGCCAGAGTCAGTTTTAATTTTAATTAACTTCAGAACCACTTCAATGTCGTTCTCAAGCAGGTAAATATCATTTTTGAATCTTGTACATGATTTTGCAACTGCCTTGTCTCGCGGTTAAATCTCAAAGGTATTAAGTCCTCCTTCCCATGTTGTTTCAGGTTCCACTCCTGCAACCACCGTACTGATGCCTTCGTCAGTAACTCATTCACAAATGGAGTGCTCAACTCCAACAGGTACAGTTCATTTGTTGTAATATAATATGATTAAGTTTATTCACGAGTTAATCGTGGTAGGACTATATACATTATTTAATAGGATGATACATGTCCGTCACTGTCATGTGATAATATCTGCATACACTATAGTGTTCAAAAACTTTAATCGACCTGATCAAGTAATGTGGTACTGACTCAGTTCTATTTGTGAAACAAGTTGGAATATCCAGCTCAAGCTCTGCAGTCTTTAGTCTATTAACACCAATTAATTATACACCTCCAGTTGACACCTGAACTGCAGCTCTGGTTACGCAGCATTTTAAGAGCTCATTCCTAGTCAGTTTATATAACACAGTTTAATATTATATCATTAACCCTTTTCTGGCTATAACAAATCTTAATGCTGATTTATGGGTAAAAGAGGCGTACATAGAATAGCAAGTGACAACCCAATATTTAATAATAATTATTCCCAATCAGAACCAAGTACCCCTTGCAGGCTCCCTAATTGCACAATAGAAATGGTCTACCAAAGAGACTAAATATGATGGTCAAGAAGCAGTGAGCAGTAATAAATATTTAAAGAGGCTCATTGTAATCTCCTCAAACAGCATGCAGCAACTTCAGCAAGCCTAATTTACATTTATTTTATTTTTATAATGTTTTTCAGTTCAACACAAGCACTGGCAACTGGTGGTGTGGCCAACACCATTGTATATTCAGTCACACTAGGCATTTATGCAATTGCAAACCCAGGATCTGCCCATTTCACTTAGGCATTTATGCAATTGCAAACCCAGGATCTGCCCATTTCACTTAGGCATTTATGCAATTGCAAACCCAGGATCTGCCCATTTCACTTAGGCATTTATGCAATTGCAAACCCAGGATCTGCCCATTTCACTTAGGCATTTATGCAATTGCAAACCCAGGATCTGCCCATTTCACTTAGGCATTTATGCAGGGTGCAAAACCCAGGTTCTTGCCCATTTCCTAGGGATTAGGGCAATTGCAAAACTCAAGGATAATGCCATTTCAATTAGGCATTTATGCAATTGCAAACCCAGGATCTGCCCATTCCACTTAGGCATTTATGCAATTGCAAACCCAGGATCTGCCCATTTCACTTAGGCATTTATGCAATTGCAAACCCAGGATCTGCCCATTTCACTTAGGCATTTATGCAATTGCAAACCCAGGATCTGCCCATTTCACTTAGGCATTTATGCAATTGCAAACCCAGGATCTACCCATTTCACTTAGGCATTTATGCAATTGCAAACCCAGGATCTGCCCATGTAGCCATTAACACTAATAAATGTCATTGTGGCTGTAACCTGAGGAGTGGTTTATTCATAAGCAAACCACCAACTTGAGAACAACAAGGTGATGACAATGACAATTTCCTGATGCTTATTTCTTTAGATGCTGCATACCATTATTATTATTATTATTATTATTATTATTATTATTACTATTACTATTACTATTATTATTGCTGTTGTTGCTGTTATTGTTATTATTATTATACGATTACTTAATGCTTTCAGCTTCAAGTGTTGGTACAGTTTCTACTGCCAGTGTTCAGCCATCCACCAGCACAAGCACAAGCACACGATCAGACCAACCCAGGACTGCAACTGGATCAGTACCTCCCAATTTCGACAAAAGTGACTTCCAGTCACCTACTATTGCTGAACTGAGGGCCATTGGAATTGGTCTCAAGAAGTCTCCAGGCAAGTTGGACCTGATAGTGTACTGCCCTATGAGCGGCCGCTGTCCTCATTGTAATTCCATGATGATATCAGCAAATTCAGTGGGGAGACGCAAGCTCATTTATGCCATACCTTGGCCTAAGTCTCTCGTTGGCATAGACATGCGCTATGGAAAGTGCAAGAAGCATTGGTTGACACACGATCCAAAATATGTCAGCACTCTGCCAATGTCAGTCCAGCTCCAGCAAACGTGCATTTCAACAAAGGGCAATGGAACCGACTTGTCCTTGATCCGTATGCTGAGATCAGGCCTGACAGTGGCACAGGTGGAGAGACTTGTGCAGGAGGAAGTTACACAGCACTATCTCCACCTCAAGTCTGAATATATCGCTCTTTGGGATAAGGTAATGTTATTATAATGATGATGAAGATGACGATGATCATGAGTTTTCTTTTAATACTCCAGTAATCTCCCTCAAAATTGTTTTACTGATATTATTAATAATAGTAATAATAGTAGTAATGATGATGATGATTGTAATGATAATGGTAATGATAATAATAATGATGATGATAATAATAATAACAATCATAATAATGATTACAATAGTAATTATAATAACGATGGATGATGATGATAATGATAATAATGATAGTAATGATAATGATGATAATAATAGTAACAGTTCATCAATAATACTATGATAGTAACTATGTCGTCTCTTCCCTCAGCACTGTAGTAAGCTCTCATAAATTTATTACTTTAGGTTGCGGCCATGCGTGGTATTGGAAGAGTCAATGTGGCTTCTTGTGATGCTTTCCCTCCACTACCTTCCCATTACATCCCTTGCCGACCTCATCTCACATTGTTGTTCATCAGGGACTACTTGGACAACAAGCCTTACATCATGAGGGAGTTGCGTACCGTGCTCAGTAATCACAGTCTTGCAGTGGATCACCAACGCAAGGTCATTAAGAGAACCCTTGGTGGTGGGGTGGTAGGCCATGGTGGACAGACATTCACTATTTGTGGAGATTTTGGTCTTGTGTGTGGAGTTTATGCTGTTCCAGACACCTCCTTCAACTGGGGTAGGCAGGCCATGGCTGAAGTAGTCGAGAGGCACGAGTCAGCGGGAGTAGAGTTGCCTTGTTCATTGTACATGGACTGTTCTTGCTGCAATGGCAAGCCAGGATTTCGTCAGTTGCCTCTACAGCCCCCAGGCACAAGTGCATTGGCTTTGTGGCGCTCAAAGTTCACCATCAAACTGGATGCCATGCATCTGATGCTGCGCATTGGAAGAGAAATTAATGCCGAGCATCCACGCCGGAAAAAGTTTTTAGTGGACCTCAGTCGAGCAATTTTCTTCCAACACGAGGGAGATTACCAGAGTTTGATGGAGGCAAAGAAGGCAGCTGGGCTTGATGGGCCTCCAACGCGGACAGAGAGGGTCAAGTTCATCCGTAGAGTAGTCGGAGATCCAGACAGTGTTGCTGACAGGATGATGTTAGTGCTTCAAGGACACAGGGAACTAGATAATCAGTGCAGGATTCAGGCTGAAGCAGCAGGGATGAAGATATCAGACTTGTCAGTCGCAGATGTGGCATATCCCCTCATCACAAAGAGGGTGATAGAGGTGTTCAAGCTCCAGCTGATTCATGTGCGCAATGGATGCATTTCCGATGAGATGGATCATTTGCCATATGTGAGAGTTGGTACCATCAACTTTCATTCCACAGGTCACCAGTTGGAGCATTATCGATCGTTGCGTGGCACCAGCAAAGTTGAAGCAGTCCATTCCATGCTGGACAGAAACTTCTACACCCAGCGTGGCATTGGAATGGAAATCTTCGATGCACGCCTGGGATGGTGGATTCTTTCCTACAACCGTCGTCGCCTGCGCGCTCTTGGAAAGAAGATTCCACCAGATACCATGCCACCTAAGGTATGCCTATAAAAGCAAGATTGTTGCATTGCTGCACATGTTCATGGTCATGCTCACAACAGCTGTTAACAACGACGAGGTGGAATCAAATTACCACTTATTCTATTTATCTCATTAGCTATGGCCTGGTCTGTCATGCTATATTTTTTAAATTTGTTACTACAGGTTTGCGAGCACTACATTGGGCAAGGGATCACCTCCAGCTATCCAGACTGGACAATAGCAGCAGCAGGTACGGAGACCAATCTCAAGATTGGGTACGAGTATGGACGCTCTGTGGCAGGAGTTGCTCACATTGAGGTCGATTTCAATGAAGAAATGGCTGCTAATGAGACTGTGCCCGATATAATTGATGAATCGTCAATAGTGGCTACGTCAGCTGAGGTAAGACTTTCAATAAATAATTAAATCAAAAATAACTAAAATGGAAATGAATAACTTTGCCAGTTAACACACTGGAGACAGCTAACAATATTATTTACTTGATCTTATTTGAACACCAACATTATATTGTGCCTTTGTTCATGTTTCAGGTAATGGAGGAACTTGGGCTTGAGGAAGCTGACCTGCACGAGCCTGATGAAGGTGAAGATCAGCATGGATCGACTCTATCCAGCTCCACCCACACCAGCACTACCACCCACACCAGCACTTCCTGCACTAGCACCACCCCAAGCTCTGCTACAGCTAGCACCTCATCTTCTGCTGGCTCCACCTTCAGCTCTGCTGCAGCTAGCACCAGCTCCGACACACGTGACTGGAGAAACGTGCCACTGCCCGAAGCCACACCTCGACGTCATCATAACGTTCCACGACTTCGTGCAATGGGAGGACAGATTGTGTGTGTGCCTCCAGACTTCAATGAAGCAATGCTGGCTATTTGGGAGGAACTGTGGTGTGCAATGCCAGAGACCGGTAATATGTCGCCAAAGGTCCAGGAGCTCCTGAAATTGTACAAGGAGCGATGCAAGGAGGAGTTGGGTCGACCGAGGACTTCCTCTGAACCTCCTCCAGCATTGTTACCAGTCTCATTTGCCCAAGCAAAAGACTGGATTTTAAAACAACAGAGATCTCGATCACAGGCTATTGAAAGTGGAGCTGTCAATGAGGAAGCTCGCTCAGTAGTTACTGAATTGAGTTTCTCCTTGTCAGAACAGGCATCAGCAGCTATGGAGCTCTTGGAACAGCCTGTGCAGCAAGCCACTCCAGTCTTTATTTCACCAGCGCTGTCACTTGGACCAGAGCCAGTCACTGCTGAAGAGAGAGCACAGGAAAGGAGGGAGGAACAGGCACGCAAGAGGACAGAATTGACCCCAAGGACTGGTGGTAAGGAAAAGGCAAAAGCACCCAAGCGGAAGAGGGCCCTTTC
>WLWD01005841.1_pt1 | contig 62308 bp, 45 predicted proteins | sample 6712731 | NCBI WGS metagenome assembly WLWD01 (sample SAMN12718690, study PRJNA576275) | sponge metagenome | isolation source: marine sponge | host: Mycale hentscheli | place: New Zealand: South Island, Marlborough, Capsize Point | collected 2014-11-01
CCCTGACTTAAGTGAAGTTAATCTTAATGAAATTCTGGACATTTTTAAAGAAAAAATATGCGCATTAGACTGTAATTGGTATATTATTCTATTATAAAAGTTCGTGTAAAGAAATGAGTTTGGGGGGGGGGGGGATCCCAGGGCTCCCCCCCTCCCTGTATGAAACACTGGGACCCTTTACCAAGTTCTAGACTGGGTTACTTTGACATAGTTTACGGTTGACCAAATGCCTGTGACACAACCTCAATATTTTCCAAGGTTTTAGGAATTCTTTACTAAATATTCAAGGCACCCTTTACCATGAAATTGGTTGATGTAGGATCGGGAACCCTTTACCAAGTACTTGTGTTACCTTATTGTGACAACACACCCTTTACCATTTATTTGGTTGACCAGGTTCAAGTACCTGTTTAGATCGGGTCCCTAATTCCAATTAACAGGCCCATTCACCAGGACTCACATTTAGTCAGCAATCACACGTTAGGTATCTGACAAGCATAAAGTATTTAAACAGTTATTGTTGGAGTGAGAGAGTTGACAGTCCTGTGGTAGGCACTTAAGGTGTATCATAGTTACTAGGCTAATCCTACATATATCACAAGGAGTCTAGCCATCATGGTATTTGGTAAAGGTCACCAATCCTAAAAGAGGTGACATTTCAATATATTGGTATAGGGTGTCTTGTCAATAGACATGTTATACTAACGAACTCTCAATTTTTTGTGCCACATGATGCACAGTTTTCCAACCAATGGTCACTAATGTATATTAGCCTCTCCACTCTAACGTTATAAGTAATCATCACGCAACCTTTGTGCATTCTCTTATAATTCATATATCAGCTACAAAATCCAAGCACTAAGTATGTGGAGGTACTCTACTAACTAGAAAAACGGAATCTCACCGTTAGTTAATATAGAAGTGCAGCATGTATCTGCCGTTACTAGAATCATTTGGGGGCTGTTCCACAGTGTCAGCTGTCCAGTGGAGGTGCACTGTAGAGGAGTAAAGTCAGACCTATTCAGACTTCTATATTCATAAGCTCCAGTGTCCTCTTAGCTCCATCAATGCTGCAGATAGCATGGTGGAACTCCCAACAGCCTGAAAATAGAGATGAGAAAAAAAGTTAATGAAAGTAACCTCAAGATGTGTTAGACTCCTAATTCTAAATATAGCCCAAACATGTGCTTGCATGCATAAAAGGTCATCAAACACTCCTGACTGAGTAAATATGAATGTGTGCTAAAATGTGATCGAGTACTTTTAACACAATAGTAACTCCTTATCAATGTCTCAGTACTCACATTGCCCCATGTTATGCCAAGCAATACAATCTGTGTCTGCAGCTCTATCCCTGTTTGTCAGCAGTGAATCTATAAAATACACAATATTTAACCCTTGACTGAGGTTAGGGTTTTATACAGTTGCCTGATCACTACGTGCAAGTTCCAGATAAAATATGCATTCACAATTTAGAAGTAGCTGGCTACTGTCTACTACTACATAATGACTGCCAAAATTTTGAACCAACATCCCAGCAGATTTATTCAGCATATATTCTGGGGGCTGCATCTATGATGCTGAGGCTTCTCTTTACTGCTGCAAGATACTAATACAATTTTCAATCAATGGTCATTAAAAAGTTGTAGCTACCCTAAGTCAAACTCAAACATTATACAAATAGCGCACACCACAAATTACGATCACACTAGTTCACCCACACTAAATCACTACCACTAAAAATTTACTTCATCTCAATCACATCTCTCTTCAGGGGGGCTCAGTCGAGCCTGACCTTCACCATTATCTGCCTCGTACAACTCACACCACCACCACGCACAAAATACGCGAAAACTGGAGAATTTATACCACGCATGACGGACAATGATTGGTAAAGGGTCTTTACTACAAGCTGGGGAGAAAAGGGCGTGGCTGCACTACGAGGAGTAAAAGACACGTTGCAAACTTACATGAGACGTCAGAGGAAAACCCCTCACCTGGAAGCGTCATTTACAATTTTTAGGTAGGTTTTGTCTCAGGTGATTTATACAGGTGGGGGATTTTGTAGCGTTAATTTAGCCAAATGATAATATTGAAGTCAGACAGATGAAAACAGGACAAACTATTATGAATTATGCACCTCAACTTTATAAAAGAAGTATTTATTTTAAATGAACTAACAGTACAGTAAGGCTGTGGTTTTTCATATATCTTTTTAATTTTTTTCTTAAAATGTTTTGTCAGGGAAAAAGTATGGAGGGTGAACGAAATGGGATGGGGGGGGGGGAATCCCAGCATTGCTATAGTCTCTATGAAACCCTGCCTTTACCTACCCCTATGCTGGGAAATGTGTGATATAATTATAACATAGTTCTGATTCAAATCTTCTCCTCTCTCTTCCTCCCAATAACGTCCACTGCTTACTTGCAGTCTTGTAGAACTTGGTAGTAACCACTGAGGAGTGGCTGTGAACTTAAGTAGAGAAAGTGGCTAAAGATTAAGATAGTGGAAAGGGTTGAAAGAATTGCATCTATAACTAATTTTTGGGCTTGTAAGTGGTAGAGATAATACTACCAACAGGGTAAGGAAAAGGTTTTGAATGCTTACACCGAGTCTCCATAGATGATTGGCATTTTCCTGAATTCTAAAAGCCATATCTAAATACGGCAGTAATGTGCTTTTAGCCAAAAACCCAAGTGTGATACTTTTATGTTCAGTTAGATTTTAATTATGGAGCATCCTGGTAAAGGACTAATTACATTCCTTTTGAATACTAATACCACCAGACCCCTTCCCAGTATAGCAGCGGGTAAAGAGTTTGTCTAGGTGAGCTAAAACCTTGATACGGCCGCACAAAGTTACTAGTTTCTCATGCAACCATCACTGAAAAAAAAAAATTTTTCATGGTCGTTGATAATGGTCCTGATGTCCATTTCATCTCCATGGGTTAGTACTACTCTCACAACCCTCTGGCTACACAAGTTTTATTGGAGAACAGCTATATCAGACGTAACATTAGCATAGCTATTTGAAGCACATGAGCATAAACTGATATCACCTTGACCCAACAACAGCTCCACTGTGAATAGCTTTTGTCCATCTATTGCGCATTTGTAATAAATTCAAAATGCAATATTTTTTTAGTTCTGTCACTTTTGATGAAGGCTGGGTCGGTGGCTTGGAAAATGTGAATGGGAAACTAGTACTAGTTATATCCTGCATTGAACCCACTTACTTGTGTGTGTGTGTGTCCCTACTCTCTTACCCTTTACCTGCAATAGATGTAGTCGGTCATTTAGAAGGGGCCAAGATATAGCTAGACACAGATGTGCTACAACAAGACCAAGAAAATGATTAACCACTATGCAACTGTCAATCTGCTTAGCAGAGGAGCATCACCCTTTGAGGGTGGCACTGTTCAAGGTGTGTGTGTGTGTGTGTGTGTGTGTCCTTGGCTCAGGGCCAAGTTCAAGCCCCACTCTGGCAATTTTCCATTTGGTTTTCCATATGCCTCCAGCCAGTCCACCCAGCTGTGATTGGGTACCTGGCATTTGCTGGGGTGCAAATTCAAGGCCTTTCTCATGAAACAGCAATGGTCCAGGTGGGTCTTTGGGTGGCCACGCCACTTGCTATGAGGAAAGGCCTATTCTCCTGCGAGTTCCTAGCCTGGCTCCAGGAGCTTTGCTTGCATGGCTCACAGTGCCTGCTTAGTGCACAGGCATCCTGGGTCTGCCAGGTGTGCATGACCGCTTAGCGGCAGCAAGAGATTTACAAATTTGTATTTGGATGTGTGTGCATGTTCTTAGATGGACACTAATTGGTGGAGTTGAGGAACTATGAGCACGTGTTGGAGGATGTACTATGCTAGATGTTTGAACACAGCCATGTGAAGCACCACTGTCTTGTTCATAAGAGCTACAGGTATGTAACTGGGATATATGTTTTTGTTGCATTTTATTAATGTTTTCTCTTTTTGTCAGGCTGTAACGATTACAATGAAGTGATTTCAAGAAGTAAATGAAGACTATCTCTAAGTACAAGTGACGTTTGTACGACATGTCTATCGAACATTACGTCTTTGTTTTTTTTTTCTTTTTGTGATTATTTTACTGTTGATTATCTTTTGTTGGATTGTGATTATTGCATGTCTGTATTAAATGAATTGAAAAAAATAAAGGAAGTCGTATGATCAGCTGGTAGTGTTGAACCTAATAGTCCTGTCTGCTTATTATTCTGCTGCAAATGGACATTTATCTGGGATACGGAGGGCGATAGCAACAGAATACACCTCATTACTGGGGACAGGTGGTGGTGTTATTGTGATATTTTGATCAATGACATGCAATCACAGCAGTGTTGTTCCTTAGTTATTCTAAACAATGCTTACACACTGGCTATGCTACATGCATGTATGCATACAGATCAAACCATCTCATTCAGATTCATAGACCAGTGTCTACTGCACTCTACCCGTAGTTTTTAGATACATTAGCAACTTATTTCTCAAAAGTCAGTTTGGCCCAGATCACAGGTGGAGGCCTTGGTCGCTATGCAACTGGTCCTGCGGAGGTGTGCAGATGGTGCAGGTCACAGGTGGAGGCCTTGGTCGCTGAGCAATTAGTGTCATGCTGCAGGGTGTGCAATGGATTTCCAGATAATCAGTAATGCATGCATATTTAATATGCATGCATAATAAATATATCATGCATATTTAATATGCATGAGGCGCGAAATCCAAGACCTTGCGGATTAAACGTGTCCTTACATATATAGTAGAACAAGTTCTTCCTTTATCACACTAACAATACTTATTACATGGTGACCATGGGCTCCTCCTACGTAAGGTGGAGCCATAGCATGATCCCAAGCAAGTATCAATTTAATTGCACAGCAACTGCAGTCTCTCTATATACCATTTTTCTTGTGTCTGAACTGATTGTTATGCAATTTGTATTTAGATATGTGCCATAGGTTAAAAAATAGGTGGAGGTTGTGGTCCTGTGCAAATGTTAGTGTCATCATGAGCGATGCAATAGTACAATGATGAGGTTTATGTAGTTAGCACCCACCACACTGAATGCATAACAACTGCATGGCCTTCCTACCTATGGTATATTATTATATACCTTACAGCACAACTTTTTGTACATGCATCTCAGGATATGGAATGTGTGCAATTGGATCTAATGCATCTATAAGTAGAGGCCATAGTCGCAATAGCATTCCCTCAATGTGTAACGGGTTCTGATATTCTTTACTCCGATTTTACACTTGCCAAGTTAGTATACTCATGTTTGCTATTGCTGCCTTTTATTTATTTAAACAAAACTGAATAAAAATAATAATATACATCAGTTTTAGTAACAGGTCCTCAATCACACCACAACAGAACCAAGCAAGCTTACTGCTAACATACACCCATTTTAAACTTTGATTTTCTGCAAATAATTGTAGCATGTCACGCTACCAAGTCTACTAGATCATATGAGTGTGAATGAAACGAAATCAGTGAAATGACAACTAGTACAGCTAGTTTGTAGTTCAGTCTCATAGAAGATGTATACAGTAGAGTGACTGCAGAGAACCCCAAGGCTCCCAGAGAACAACTCATGGAAAACGATCTCTGAATGGTAGACATATGACATTCCCAGCAGTCCGGATGACCAGATCCATTGGTAAATTAGACTCCATCACAAGCGAAGGCCAACTTGGATTATTACCTACATATAATAATAATAATAACAGCGGTAGTAGTAGTAATACTAATAATATTATTAATAATAATAATTAACAGCAACAGCAATGTATAACTAGAAGAAAAAAAAAATCCTGACTGATGAGGATAAAAATAATGAAATTAGAGTAGTAATACTATAGCCGAGTCATTTAAAAAAAATAAAAAAATGTGTGGCATTTAATTGAAATACAACAGCAGTGACAGGCTGACAGATTGACTGACTGACTGATGACAGATTGACTGACAACACACTGACTGACGACAGATTGACTGATGACAGATTGACTGACGACAGATTGACTGACGACAGATTGACTGACGACAGATTGACTGACGACAAATTTACTGACGACAGATTGACTGACGACAGATTGACTGACGACAGATTGACTGACGACAGATTGACTGACGACAGATTGACTGACGACAGATTGACTGACTAACAGATTGACTGACGACAAATTTACTGACGACAGATTGACTGACTAACAGATTGACTGATGACAGATTGACTGACGACAGATTGACTGACGACTGATTGACTGACGACAAATTGACTGACGACAGATTGACTGACGACAGATTGACTGACGACAGATTGACTGACGACAGATTGACTGACGACAGATAGACTGATGACAGATTGACTGACTAACAGATTGACTGACGACAAATTTACTGACGACAGATTGACTGACTAACAGATTGACTGATGACAGATTGACTGACGACAGATTGACTGACGACTGATTGACTGACGACAAATTGACTGACGACAGATTGACTGACGACAGATTGACTGACGACAGATTGACTGACGACAAATTTACTGACGACAGATTGACTGACGACAGATTGACTGACGACAGATTGACTGACGACAGATTGACTGACGACAGATTGACTGACGACAGATTGACTGACGACAGATTGACTGACGACAGATTGACTGACGACAGATTGACTGACTAACAGATTGACTGACGACAAATTGACTGACGACAGATTGACTGACTAACAGATTGACTGATGACAGATTGACTGACGACAGATTGACTGACGACAGATTGACTGACGACAGATTTACTGACGACAGATTGACTGACGACAGATTGACTGACGACAGATTGACTGACGACAGATTGACTGACGACAGATTGACTGACGACAGATTGACTGACGACAGATTGACTGACTAACAGATTGACTGACGACAAATTGACTGACGACAGATTGACTGACTAACAGATTGACTGATGACAGATTGACTGACGACAGATTGACTGACGACAGATTGACTGACGACAGATTGACTGACGACAGATTGACTGACGACAGATTGACTGACGACAGATTGACTGACGACAGATTGACTGACAACAGATTGACTGACGACAGATTGACTGACGACAGATTGACTAATGACAGATTGACTGACTAACAGATTGACTGACGACAAATTTACTGACGACAGATTGACTGACTAACAGATTGACTGATGACAGATTGACTGACGACAGATTGACTGACGACAGATTGACAGACGACAGATTGACTGACGACAGATTGACTGACGACAGATTGACTGACGACAGATTGACTGATGACAGATTGACTGACGACAAATTGACTGACGACAGATTGACTGACGACAGATTGACTGACGACAGATTGACTGACGACAGATTGACTGACGACAGATTGACTGACGACAGATTGACTGACGACAGATTGACTGACGACAGATTGACTGACGACAGATTGACTGACGACAGATTGACTGACGGCAAATTGACTGACTGACAGATTGACTGATGGCACATTGACTGATGACAGATTGACTGACGACAGATTGACTGACGACAGATTGACTGACGACCTCTAGTCACTGGTCACATGAAAACCCCATCACTACCTCTAGTCACTGGTCACATAAGAACCTCATCACTACCTCTAGTCACTGGTCATACGAGAACCCCATCACTACCTCTAGTCACTGGTCACTGGTCACATAAGAACCTCATCACTACCTCTAGTCACTGATCACATGAGAACCCCATCACTACCTCTAGTCACTGGTCATACGAGAACCCCATCACTACCTCTAGTCACTGGTCACTGGTCACATGAGAACTTCATCACTACCTCTAGTCACTGGTCACATGAGAAACCCATCACTACCTCTAGTCACTGGTCACATGAGAACTCCATCACTACCTCTAGTCACTGGTCACACGAGAACCTCATCACTACCTATAGTCACTGGTCACATGAGAACTCCATCACTACCTCTAGTCACTGGTCACACGAGAACTTCATCACTACCTCTAGTCACTGGTCACATGAGAACTTCATCACTACCTCTAGTCACTGGTCACATGAGAACTCCATCACTACCTCTAGTCACTGGTCACATGAGAACTTCATCACTACCTCTAGTCACTGGTCACACGAGAACCTCATCACTACCTCTAGTCACTGGTCACATGAGAACTTCATCACTACCTCTAGTCACTGGTCACATGAGAACTCCATCACTACCTCTAATCACTGGTCACACGAGAACCTCATCACTACCTCTAGTCACTGGTCACATGAGAACTTCATCACTACCTCTAGTCACTGGTCACACGAGAACCTCATCACTACCTCTAGTCACTGGTCACATGAGAACCTCATCACTACCTCTAATCACTGGTCACATGAGAACCTCATCACTACCTCTAGTCACTGGTCATATGAGAACCCCATCACTACCTCTAGTCAATGGTCACACGAGAACCTCATCACTACCTCTAGTCACTGGTCATATGAGAACCCCATCACTACCTCTTAGTCACTGGTCATATGAGAACCCCATCACTACCTCTAGTCACTGGTCATACGAGAACCTCATCACTACCTCTAGTCACTGGTCACATGAGAACCCCATCACTACCTCTAGTCATTGGTCACATGAGAACCCCATCACTACCTCTAGTCACTGGTCACATGAGAACCCCATCACTACCTCTAGTCACTGGTCATACGAGAACCCCATCACTATCTCTAGTCACTGGTCACATGAGAACTTCATCACTACCTCTATCCACTGGTCACACGAGAACCTCATCACTATCTCTAGTCACTGATCACATGAGAACCCCATCACTACCTCTAGTCACTGGTCATACGAGAACCCCATCACTACCTCTAGTCACTGGTCACTGGTCACATGAGAACTCCATCACTACCTCTAGTCACTGGTCACACGAGAACCTCATCACTACCTCTAGTCACTGGTCACATGAGAACTCCATCACTACCTCTAGTCACTGGTCACACGAGAACCTCATCACTACCTCTAGTCACTGGTCACATGAGAACCTCATCACTACCTCTAATCACTGGTCACATGAGAACCTCATCACTACCTCTAGTCACTGGTCATATGAGAACCCCATCACTACCTCTAGTCAATGGTCACACGAGAACCTCATCACTACCTCTAGTCACTGGTCATATGAGAACCCCATCACTACCTCTAGTCACTGGTCATATGAGAACCCCATCACTACCTCTAGTCACTGGTCACATGAGAACCCCATCACTACCTCTAGTCACTGGTCATACGAGAACCCCATCACTATCTCTAGTCACTGGTCACATGAGAACTTCATCACTACCTCTAGTCACTGGTCACACGAAAACCCCATCACTATCTCTAGTCACTGGTCACATGAGAACTTCATCACTACCTCTATCCACTGGTCACACGAGAACCTCACCACTATCTCTAGTCACTGATCACACGAGAACCCCATCACTACCTCTAGTCACTGGTCATACGAGAACCCCATCACTACCTCTAGTCACTGGTCATATGAGAACCCCATCACTACCTCTAGTCACTGGTCATATGAGAACCCCATCACTACCTCTAGCCACTGGTCACACGAGAACCCCATCACTACTCTAGTCACTGGTCATATGAGAACCCCATCACTACCTCTAGTCACTGGTCATATGAGAACCCCATCACTACCTCTAGTCACTGGTCACATGAGAACCCCATCGCTACCTCTAGTCACTGGTCATATGAGAACCTCATCACTATCTCTAGTCACATGAGAACCCCATCACTATCTCTAGTCACTGGTCACATGAGAACCCCATCACTACCTCTAGTCACTGGTCACATGAGAACCTCATCACTTCCTCTAGTCACTGGTCATATGAGAACCTCATCACTATCTCTAGTCACATGAGAACCCCATCACTATCTCTAGTCACTGGTCACATGAGAACCCCAACACTACCTCTAGTCACTGGTCACATGAGAACTTCATCACTACCTCTAGTCACTGATCACATGAGAACTTCATCACTACCTCTAGTCATTGGTCACATGAGAACTTCATCACTACCTCTAGTCACTGATCACATGAGAACCCCATCACTACCTCTAGTCACTGGTCATATGAGAACCCCATCACTACCTCTAGTCACTGGTCATATGAGAACCCCATCACTACCTCTAGTCACTGGTCATACGAGAACCTCATCACTACCTCTAGTCACTGGTCACATGAGAACCCCATCACTACCTCTAGTCACTGGTCACATGAGAACCCCATCACTACCTCTAGTCACTGGTCATACGAGAACCCCATCACTATCTCTAGTCACTGGTCACATGAGAACTTCATCACTACCTCTAGTCACTGGTCACACGAAAACCCCATCACTATCTCTAGTCACTGGTCACATGAGAACCCCATCACTATCTCTAGTCACTGGTCACATGAGAACCCCATCACTATCTCTAGTCACTGATCACATGAGAACCCCATCACTACCTCTAGTCACTGGTCATACGAGAACCCCATCACTACCTCTAGTCACTGGTCATATGAGAACCCCATCACTACCTCTAGTCACTGGTCATATGAGAACCCCATCACTACCTCTAGCCACTGGTCACACGAGAACCCCATCACTACCTCTAGTCACTGGTCATATGAGAACCCCATCACTACCTCTAGTCACTGGTCATATGAGAACCTCATTACTACCTCTAGTCACTGGTCACATGAGAACCTCATCACTACCCTCTAGTCACTGGTCACACGAGAACCACATCGCTACCTCTAGTCACTGGTCATATGAGAACCTCATCAGTATCTCTAGTCACATGAGAACCCCATCACTATCTCTAGTCACTGGTCACATGAGAACCCCATCACTACCTCTAGTCACTGGTCACACGAGAAACCCATCACTACCTCTAGTCACTGGTCACACGAGAACCCCATCACTACCTCTAGTCACTGGTCACATGAGAACCTCATCACTACCTCTAGTCACTGGTCACACGAGAACCCCATCACTACATCTAGTCACTGGTCACACGAGAACCCCATCACTACCTCTAGTCACTGGTCACATGAGAACCCCATCACTACCTCTAGTCACTGGTCACACGAGAACCTCATCACTACCTCTAGTCACTGGTCATATGAGAACCCCATCACTACCTCTAGTCACTAGTCACATGAGAACCTCATCACTACCTCTAGTCACTGGTCATATGAGAACCCCATCACTACCTCTAGTCACTGGTCACACTAGTCACTGGTCACATGAGAACCTCATCACTACCCCTAGTCACTGGTCACACGAGAACCCCATCACTACCTCTAGTCACTGGTCACACGAGAACCCCATCACTACCTCTAGTCACTGGTCACATAAGAACCCCATCACTACCTCTAGTCACTGGTCACATGAGAACCCCATCACTACCTCTAGTCACTGGTCACATGAGAACCCCATCACTACCTCTAGTCACTGGTCACATGAGAACCCCATCACTACCTCTAGTCACTGGTCACATGAGAACCCCATCACTACCTCTAGTCACTGGTCATATGAGAACCTCATCACTACCTCTAGTCACTGGTCACATGAGAACCCCATCACTACCTCTAGTCACTGGTCATATGAGAACCCCATCACTACCTCTAGTCACTGGTCACATGAGAACCCCATCACTACCTCTAGTCACTGGTCACATGAGAACCTCATCACTTCCTCTAGTCACTGGTCATATGAGAACCTCATCACTACCTCTAGTCACTGGTCATATGAGAACCTCATCACTACCTCTAGTCACTGGTCATATGAGAACCTCATCACTACCTCTAGTCACTGGTCATATGAGAACCTCATCACTACCTCTAGTCACTGGTCATATGAGAACCTCATCACTACCTCTAGTCACTGGTCATATGAGAACCCCATCACTACCTCTAGTCACTGGTCACATGAGAACCCCATCACTACCTCTAGTCACTGGTCACATAAGAACCACATCACTACCTCTAGTCACTGGTCACATAAGAACCTCATCACTACCCTCTAGTCCACTGGTCACATAGTTTAAAAATGACCACTAAGTCCTGAGTACAAAACATCAACACAAACTGCTGACTGTGTGGTGTGACCATACCCATAGTACTGATATAAGTTTCAGTGCAACTCATATCCAATAACACCAAACATACACATATTGACTCACAACTCTCATCACAATGATCTCCTACATACTGCACAAAATACACACTACACAAAGTCCAGCACCACAGGACTGAACATGACATGACGCACAAGATACACATCACACAGATTTCAATGCCCAGCATGACTGCCTTGTAAACACCTACACACTCTACAAACCAACTTTGGTCAGTATGACAAGTTTTTCCACCACAACCCATATTTTGTACTTGTTGGTGGTCAGCCCAGCCATTCCTCACCACACCATTCCAAACTTAGTCCATTTCTCACTGGCTGGCTCCATCAACTACACAATCTAGAGCATCAGTGTATAAACAACAGCTACAGTCAATCATCCATTCCCCAATAATCAAAATCTAGTCAAATTCATATAAATAAAATGAAATAAACCCAGGTGACCTAGTGAAGTGGACACATGGTGACCCAATGAAGTGGACACATGGTGACCTAATGAAGTGGACACATGGTGACCTAATGAAGTGGACACATGGTGACCTAATGAAATGGACACATGGTGACCTAATGAAATGGACACATGGTGACCTAATGAAGTGGACACATGGTGACCCAATGAAGTGGACACATGGTGACCCAATGAAGTGGACACATGGTGACCCAATGAAGTGGACACATGGTGACCCAATGAAGTGGACACATGGTGACCTAATGAAGTGGACACATGGTGACCTAATGAAATGGACACATGGTGACCTAATGAAATGGACACATGGTGACCTAATGAAGTGGACACATGGTGACCTAATGAAATGGACACATGGTGACCTAATGAAATGGACACATGGTGACCTAATGAAGTGGACACATGGTGACCTAATGAAGTGGACACATGGTGACCTAATGAAGTGGACACATGGTGACCTAATGAAATGGACACATGGTGACCTAATGAAATGGACACATGGTGACCTAATGAAGTGGACACATGGTGACCTAATGAAGTGGACACATGGTGACCTAATGAAGTGGACACATGGTGACCTAATGAAGTGGACACATGGTGACCTAATGAAGTGGACACATGGTGACCTAATGAAATGGACACATGGTGACCTAATGAAATGGACACATGGTGACCTAATGAAATGGACACATGGTGACCTAATGAAATGGACACATGGTGACCTAATGAAGTGGACACATGGTGACCTAATGAAGTGGACACATGGTGACCTAATGAAGTGGACACATGGTGACCTAATGAAGTGGACACATGGTGACCTAATGAAGTGGACACATGGTGACCTAATGAAATGGACACATGGTGACCTAATGAAGTGGACACATGGTGACCCAATGAAGTGGACACATGGTGACCCAATGAAGTGGACACATGGTGACCTAATGAAGTGGACACATGGTGACCTAATGAAGTGGACACATGGTGACCTAGTGAAGTGGACACATGGTGACCTAATGAAATGGACACATGGTGACCTAATGAAGTGGACACATGGTGACCTAATGAAGTGGACACGTGGTGACCTAGTGAAGTGGACACATGGTGACCTAGTGAAGTGGACACATGGTGACCCAATGAAGTGGACACATGGTGACCCAATGAAGTGGACACATGGTGACCTAATGAAGTGGACACATGGTGACCTAATAAAGTGGACACATGGTGACCTAATGAAGTGGACACATGGTGACCTAATGAAATGGACACATGGTGACCTAATGAAGTGGACACATGGTGACCTAATGAAGTGGACACATGGCGACTTAATGAAGTGGACACATGGTGACCTAATGAAGTGGACACATGGTGACCTAGTGAAGTGGACACATGGTGACCTAATGAAGTGGACACATGGTGACCTAATGAAATGGACACATGGTGACCTAATAAGTGGACACATGGTGACCCAATGAAGTGGACACATGGTGACCTAATGAAGTGGACACATGGTGACCTAATAAAGTGGACACATGGTGACCTAATGAAGTGGACACATGGTGACCTAATGAAATGGACACATGGTGACCTAATGAAGTGGACACATGGTGACCTAATGAAGTGGACACATGGCGACTTAATGAAGTGGACACATGGTGACCTAATGAAGTGGACACATGGTGACCTAGTGAAGTGGACACATGGTGACCTAATGAAGTGGACACATGGTGACCTAATGAAATGGACACATGGTGACCTAATAAAGTGGACACATGGTGACCTAATGAAGTGGACACATGGTTAATTACAGTGTCTCCCACCCCCAGTGAAAATCACGCATGAAACCCTGCATGACGGTCCTTTATATTAGGCCATCAAATGGACAATACGATGTCCATTTCATTAATAAAGTAAGGAAAAAACAACAACAACAAAACAAAACATAAATCAACAACTAAATGTAGGTACAATTCAATTATCATGTATTGAGTTTAGGTCACTCACTAGATGGAAAGGACTCTGTGGAGTAAGCAGACAACCCGCCCACAGTCAAGCAATGGAGACTTTAAAGAGAGCTGATCTGCATGTTAGGTCCTGTAGACATTGTATGGCTCCCTGGACTACAGCTCCATCCCTGTAAGAAATATATGCATGTATATGTTGGTAGCAGAGCCAATCACAGGGCAAATGTCACAGCACATCACACAATTAAATAAGGCAATTAATAGGGCATGTGCAGTCCTAATTAATGCCCATCTATATGTGGTACATAGTGGGTTGAGTGTAGCTAGCTATGTATATGCTAAGAAAGGTCACTTTCAATGTAATGGCCAACATCAAATCATTGCATTTCTGCTAGCCCTGTATGTGATGGTTACTTATATTGCCCAATATAATGTGGAAAAGACATCAGAGTTGGGGTCAAAATACTTTAGAAGTATTGCAAATATAGCTCCTTAGCAAATACAGATACTTCATAGTAAGTTATACATGTACAACTGAAGAAGACACTATGTATGTACGTGCAGTGTGAAATCAAGTTCATGTTAACACAATGATAGAAGAGACTATTAGTTCATCCCAGGTGAGACTTGTAAATTATATTACCTATGTGTGTGCACAGTAATAGTACTACGTGCATGCAAAGTGTTAGCACTATATGCGTGCACAGTGCTAGCACTATGTGCGTGCACAGTGTTAGTACTATGTGCGTGCACAGTAATAGTACTACGTGCGTGCATAGTGCTAGCACTATGTGCGTGCACAGTAATAGTACTACATGCATGCACAGTGTTAGTACTATGTGCGTGCACAGTGCTAGCACTATATGCGTGCACAGTGCTAGCACTATGTGTGTGCACAGTGTTAGCACTATGTGTGTGCACAGTAATAGTACTACGTGCATGCAAAGTGTTAGCACTATATGCGTGCACAGTGTTAGTACTATGTGCGTGCACAGTAATAGTACTACGTGCATGCAAAGTGTTAGCACTATGTGTGTGCACAGTGTTAGCACTATGTGTGTGCAGTGTTAGCACTATGTGCGTGCACAGTAATAGTACTACGTGCGTGCATAGTGCTAGCACTACGTGCATGCAAAGTGTTAGCACTATGTGCGTGCACAGTAATAGTACTACGTGCGTGCATAGTGGTAGCACTATGTGCGTGCACAGTGTTAGCACTATGTGTGTGCACAGTGTTAGCACTATGTGTGTGCACAGTGTTAGCACTATGTGCGTGCACAGTAATAGCACTACGTGCATGCAAAGTGTTAGCACTATGTGTATGCACAGTGTTAGCACTATGTGCGTGCACAGTGTTAGCACTATGTGTGTGCAGTGTTAGCACTATGTGCGTGCACAGTAATAGCACTATGTGCGTGCACAGTGTTAGCACTATATGTGCGCACAGTAATAGTACTATGTGCGTGCACAGTAATAGCACTATGTGCGTGCACAGTGTTAGCACTATGTGCGTGCACAGTGTTAGCACTATGTGTGTTCACAGTAATAGTACTATGTGCGTGCACAGTAATAGCACTATGTGTGTGCACAGTAATAGTACTACGTGCATGCAAAGTGTTAGCACTACGTGCGTGCACAGTAATAGTACTACATGCATGCATAGTGTTAGTACTATGTGCGTGCACAGTGCTAGCACTATGTGCGTGGAGTGTTAGTACTACGTGCGTGGAGTGTTAGCACTATATGCGTGCTGCACAGTAATAGTACTACATGCATGCACAGTGTTAGTACTATGTGCGTGCACAATGTTAGTACTATGTGCGTGTACAGTAATAGTACTACGTGCGTGCATAGTGCTAGCACTATGTGTGTGCACAGTGTTAGCACTATGTGTGTGCACAGTGTTAGCACTATGTGTGTGCACAGTGTTAGCACTATGTGTGTGCACAGTAATAGTACTATGTGTGTGCCCAGTGTTAGCACTATGTGTGTGCACAGTGTTAGCACTATGTGTGTGCACAGTAATAGTACTACGTGCATGCACAGTGTTAGCACTATGTGCGTGGAGTGTTAGCACTATGTGCGTGCACAGTAATAGTACTATGTGCGTGCACAGTGTTAGCACTATGTGCGTGGAGTGTTAGCACTATGTGCGTGCACAGTAATAGTACTACGTGCATGCAAAGTGCTAGCACTATGTGTGTGCACAGTAATAGTACTACGTGCGTGCACAGTGTTAGCACTATGTGTGTGCACAGTAATAGTACTATGTGTGTGCACAGTGTTAGCACTATGTGTGTGCACAGTGTTAGCACTATGTGTGTGCACAGTAATAGTACTACGTGCATGCAAAGTGTTAGCACTATGTGCGTGCACAGTGTTAGCACTATGTGTGTGCAGTGCTAGCACTATGTGTGTGCATAGTGTTAGCACTATGTGTGTGCACAGTGTTAGCACTATGTGCGTGCACAGTGCTAGCACTATGTGTGTGCACAGTGTTAGCACTATGTGCGTGCACAGTAGTAGTACTACGTGCATGCACAGTAATAGTACTATGTGCGTGCACAGTAATAGTACTATGTGTGTGCACAGTAATAGCACTGTGTGTGTGCACAGTGTTAGCACTATGTGTGTGCACAGTGCTAGCACTATGTGCGTGCACAGTGTTAGCACTATGTGCGTGCACAGTAATAGTACTATGTGCGTGCACAGTGCTAGCACTATGTGCGTGCACAGTAGTAGTACTATGTGCGTGCACAGTAGTAGTACTACGTGCATGCACAGTAATAGTACTATGTGCGTGCACAGTGTTAGCACTATGTGCGTGCACAGTAGTAGTACTACGTGCATGCATAGTAATAGTACTATGTGTGTGCACAGTGTTAGCACTATGTGTGTGCACAGTGTTGGCACTATGTGTGTGCACAGTAATAGTACTAAGTGCATGCACAGTGCTAGCACTATGTGCGTGCACAGTGTTAGTACTATGTGTGTGCACAGTAATAGTACTACGTGCGTGCACAGTGTTAGCACTATGTGCGTGCACAGTGTTAGCACTATGTGTGTGCACAGTAATAGTACTACATGCATGCACAGTGTTAGCACTATGTGTGTGAACAGTGCTAGCACTATGTGCGTGCACGGTAATAGTACTATGTGCATGCACAGTGCTAGCACTATGTGTGTGCACAGTGTTAGCACTATGTGTGTGCACAGTAATAGTACTACGTGCATGCAGTGCTAGCACTATGTGTGTGCACAGTGTTAGCACTATGTGCGTGCACAGTAGTAGTACTACGTGCATGCACAGTAATAGTACTATGTGCGTGCACAGTGTTAGTACTATGTGTGTGCACAGTAATAGTACTACGTGCATGCACAGTGCTAGCACTATGTGCGTGCACAGTGTTAGTACTATGTGTGTGCACAGTAATAGTACTATGTGCGTGCACAGTGCTAGCACTATGTGCGTGCACAGTGTTAGCACTATGTGCGTGCACAGTGTTAGCACTATGTGCGTGCACAGTAATAGTACTACGTGCATGCACAGTGTTAGTACTATGTGCGTGCACAGTAATAGTACTACGTGCGTGCATAGTGCTAGCACTATGTGCGTGCACAGTAATAGTACTACATGCATGCACAGTGTTAGTACTATGTGTGTGCAGTGTTAGCACTATGTGCGTGCACAGTAGTAGTACTACGTGCATGCACAGTGTTAGTACTATGTGTGTGCACAGTAATAGTACTACGTGCATGCACAGTGCTAGCACTATGTGCGTGCACAGTGTTAGTACTATGTGTGTGCACAGTAATAGTACTATGTGCGTGCACAGTAGTAGTACTACGTGCATGCACAGTAATAGTACTATGTGCGTGCACAGTGTTAGTACTATGTGTGTGCACAGTAATAGTACTACGTGCATGCACAGTGCTAGCACTATGTGCGTGCACAAAACAAGGTTGTTAGTACTACGGCATGCCAGTATAGTCTATGTGCGTGCACATTGTAGTAACTATGTCGTGCACAGTACTAGTACCACGTGCGTGCACTGATGCTAGCACTATGTGTGTGCACAGTAATAGTACTATGTGCGTGCCCGTTAGTATTACTACGTGCATGCACAGTAATCTTAACGATTTGCGTGCACAGTGTTAGTACTATATGCGTGCACAGTAATAGTACTACGTGCATGCACAGTGTTAGTACTATGTGCGTGCACAATGTTAGCACTATATGCGTGCACAGTAATAGTACTACGTGCATGCACAGTGTTAGTACTATGTGCGTGCACAGTGTTAGTACTATGTGCGTGCACAGTGTTAGTACTATGTGCGTGCACAGTGTTAGTACTATGTGCGTGCACAGTGTTAGCACTATGTGCGTGCACAGTAATAGTACTACGTGCATGCACAGTGTTAGTACTATGTGCGTGCACAATGTTAGCACTATATGCATGCACAGTAATAGTACTACGTGCATGCACAGTGTTAGTACTATGTGCGTGCACAGTGTTAGCACTATGTGCGTGCACAGTAATAGCACTATGTGTGTGCACAGTAATAGTACTACGTGCTGCAAAGTGTTAGCACTATGTGCGTGCACAGTGTTAGTACTATGTGTGTGCACAGTGTTAGTACTATGTGTGTGCACAGTAATAGTACTACGTGCATGCAAAGTGTTAGCACTATGTGTGTGCACAGTGTTAGCACTATGTGCGTGGAGTGTTAGCTCTATGTGCGTGCAAAGTGTTAGCACTATGTGTGTGCAAAGTGTTAGCACTATGTGCGTGCACAGTGTTAGTACTATGTGTGTGCACAGTGTTAGCACTATGTGCGTGCACAGTAATAGTACTACGTGCGTGCATAGTGCTAGCACTATGTGCGTGCACAGTAATAGTACTACATGCATGCACAGTGTTAGTACTATGTGCGTGCACAGTGCTAGCACTATGTGCGTGCACAGTAATAGTACTACATGCATGCACAGTGTTAGTACTATGTGTGTGCACAGTGTTAGCACTATGTGCGTGGAGTGTTAGCACTATGTGCGTGCACAGTAATAGTACTACGTGCATGCAAAGTGTTAGTACTACGTGCGTGGAGTGTTAGCCCTATATGCGTGCACAGTAATAGTACTACATGCATGCACAGTGTTAGTACTATGTGCGTGCACAATGTTAGCACTATATGCGTGCACAGTAATAGTACTACGTGCATGCACAGTGTTAGCACTATGTGCGTGCACAGTAATAGTACTACGTGCGTGGAGTGTTAGAACTATGTGCGTGCACAGTGTTAGTACTACGTGCGTGCACAGTGCTAGCACTTTGTGCGTGCACAGTAACAGTACTACGTGCATGCACAGTGATAGCACTATGTGCGTGCACAGTAATAGTACTACGTGCGTGCACAGTGCTAGTACTACGTGCGTGCATGCACAGTGCTAGCACTATGTGCGTGCACAGTAATAGTACTATGTGCGTGCAAAGTGTTAGCACTATGTGTGTGCAAAGTGTTAGCACTATGTGCGTGCACAGTAGTAGTACTACGTGCATGCACAGTGCTAGCACTATGCGTGTGCACAGTGTTAGTACTACGTGCGTGCATGCACAGTGCTAGCACTATGTGCGTGCACAGTAATAGTACTATGTGCGTGCACAGTAATAGTACTATGTGCGTGCACAGTAATAGTACTATGTGCGTGCACAGTAATAGTACTACGTGCATGCACAGTGCTAGCACTATGTGCGTGCACAGTAGTAGTACTACGTGCATGCACAGTAATAGTACTACGTGCATGCACAGTGCTAGCACTATGTGTGTGCACAGTGTTAGTACTATGTGCGTGCATAGTACTACGTGCATGCACAGTGTTAGCACTTCGTGTTCAGTACTACTTCGTGAATGCAGTGTTAGTATTAGTATGTGTATGTACAATGATAACAGTAGTGCATGCCTAGAGACTTACCATTATTCTCTTCTTCAATCAAGAACACCAGAACCTCAGTACAGATAGCAGCAGCCCAAGCACCATGAAATCTAGGAAATGAAAAAAAAAAAAAAAGGTTATGACAATATTAATTCTAATGGAAAAGAAAATTAGTTATCAAGCCAAGCTAATGAAGCACCAAAGGTGTGAACCCTCAGTGCCAATGGCACCAATATCATTGCATACTACAGAACCACTAGCCTCAGCAACTATGATACTTGATACTTTATAATATCTCTGTTCTATATGCAACAGCACAGGCCAACCAACACTTTCCTACTTGTTTCAACTCTAGTGTTATTAGGGCCCAAAGAGTGGGAGCTGGAGGACAACCTGAGGATGCTAGGGAAGGTCTAGTACAAAAGAATAGCCAAGTGAAGGGTGCATGGTAAGGTCATAAGGTAAGGGATAGCATCAGCAGATAAGCAGTGCAATGAGACTGTCAATAATAAAGCATGTATAGACTTGCCAGCAAAGTGTGAGCATCAACCAAGAATGGGTCAAAGCCATAGGCTAAAGAGACAGCCAAAGCAGCCAGGGAACGCACAACTACAAGTTTACCCTAATAATGCCCACCCTGTAACAAGTAATAGGAGAATATCAGTAAGTCTTCAACTTTTTGGTTTGGACATAAATCCAGTGTGGTAGACTCAATGCAGGTGAACCTAAGTCGTGCCCCAAAACAAAAACAAACAAACAAACAAAAAAAACCCTGGAAAGATTAGTACCTAGACAATAAAAGAGGCAGGGCCACCAACATTATCACTATTAGGGATGAGGCCTGGTTATGTTCACACCCGTTATCAACTTACTTCATGACACTTGTTTCGCCAACATCTTGTATTGACTGGCATTGATACATCAGCAGCATGTTGCTACCTGCAAAATAAGCCAATGGGAAATGCCATCACTACTGGACAAGATAATACAGTTGTGGTCCTGCTGTATAAAAATTACATGGATATAATAGCTATATGATTCCATTTAATTTTTATAGTTGTACCGCCATTCCATTTAGCTAGTCTAGCTATTAGGTGAATGAATTTTTAATTTCACTGATATTATTACGAGTATGTGACAAGTAGTACCCATTAGACACTTGCTAACTAATGATAGGATTAGATGGAGGGGGGACAAACATACAAGCCTAATGCAGCTGTCTTGTGAAACCACTGAAGATGACTAATGTCAAGTTTACATAGAAAACAACCAGTTTTCATTTTTGTCAGACTTACATACTAGCAAACTCAAACAGGCACCTTGTACACACTATTTGTCTCAAACTACTTACAAAACTAATGTACAGAATTATTAGACAGTCCTCCTCTCCCACATCACGAGAGTATTACTAGATTGGCATTACTTTTTTTAAGGGGTGCAAAGCTTTTAACTTACTCTTGAAAGCTGAGAGAGATACTTTCATTTAACCGAACCGCCATAATGAAAAGTTAGTCTCATGTACCCAATCCCTTTACCAACCGCTAATCGAGTGTAGAGGTTCTAGGTTGGTAAAGGGTCTCGCCGTCCCCTCGCTTTATTATGTAGCTTTTTTTGCGTTGAGCCACGGGGCGGTTACGGGGCTACTAGCTAAATCACCATCCCTTCCAAACGTGCCTGCAAGGAATACCACCACTCCTTAATGATTATCTCCTCTCTTTGCACTCACATCCTATCACAGGACGATGAATATGGACTTGATATTATCGCTCAGCAACTCAAATCCAAGAATAGGGTGAGGACACATATCGTGGAAGAAAACTCAAAGGATGCCGAAGACCTCATGAAATTGCTATCTGCCAGCCAGAAGAGAGCAGTGAACCTAGCAAAGGAAAAAGGATCATAAACCTGGCTGACAGTGCTCCCACTAATGGAACACGGCTCCGCTCTACACAGGGGTGCATTTCACGACGCCCTCGCACTGCGCTATGGCTGGACACCCCTGGGAGACTACCAGCTAAATGTGCATGTGGGCCCGTCTTCTCAGTTGAGCATGCCCTTTCATGCCCCAAAGGGGGGTTTCCATCCATAAGACACAACGAAATACGAATTTGACAGCAACACTCTTAACTGAGGTGTGCAAGGATGTATGTATTGAGCCTGGCCTTCAGCCCGTGTTTGAAGAACTGAATGGTGCGACTGCTAACTCACAGCCAGGAGCAAGACTCGACATTGCAGCAAACGGTGTTTGGGGCGGCAATCACGAAAGAACATATTTTGATGTAAGGGTATTCAACCCCTATGCCCCTTCCAACAAACATTCAGACATGCAAATGGTGTATAGGAAGCACGAACAAGCCAAGAAACAGGCATATGAGGAGAGAATTAGAGAAGTGGAACACGCCACATTCACACCAGTTGTACTCTCTACTACGGGTGGCATAGCAAAGGAAGCCAATATATTCTATAAAAAATTTAGCGTCCATGCTCGCCAATAAGTGGGAACACAGTTATAGCAGTACTCTTCAATGGTTACGATGCCGCCTATCCTGTTCTCTTCTACGGTCCTCTATCCAAGCCATTTGAGCCAGATCATCCATTGGACATGCTGTAAGAATACCAGCAGTAGACTGGTGACCTCAGAAGCACATCTAAACTGATTTAATTTCATTTGCTTTTTGACTGTAACTCAGTTTATATTATTTTGTATTGTATTGTATTGTATATATTTAATTGAAAAAAAAAAAGCTAACTCAGTTTTGGTAGCAACACCGTGACAGAACAGTGAGTAAAGCCAACATAAACCAAAAGCGGTTGATTTAAATTCTAAGCTTACAGCTTGTTCCAATGCACGGATTATCCTAGTGTCTTACAACTAATATATAGTTTGTTTCGAGTTCATATTCAAGGGTTGTACGCAACTGTGCTAATCAATTAATTGGGTAAAGGGGTTTACAACTGTTTCATCTTAAACGGCTTCTCAAAGTGGTTCGGTAAAGCGTCACCTTTTCAATTGCTATGGTAAGTTGATTTGTGCAAAGACAAATGCTGTTTTTACTTTCTTGAATTGCGTTGACACTTTTACCATATTAAAGCTGCATAGCAGAAATGCAATCTCAGGTTTTATTTAATTGTCTCCTTTTTTTTTTTTTTTTTTTAAAGCCTAGACTATCCCTGGCAGATGAAACCAATGAGACTCATTACTTAAAGGTTAATGTCATCATAATAATATAATTTTAATAACTATTAGAAATAACCACATATACATATTTAGCTGTGTTGTTCTCAAACTTAGCTACCAAGCAGGCCTTGAAATTCTTCATTAGAACTTTAAGCTCTTCAGCTTCCTCGTTGTTATTGCTGTGAATAAAAACATTAAATTGAAATTAGTAAAGCTAGCCACTATGAATATAGCTTGCACAATGATGCATAAAGTGTGCTTTATAGAATCTTGCCCACTAAATTGTGAACCACATAAGACCAGCATAATGATATGCACATTAATTGTAAACATTCAATAATTATTTCCATCAACAAACTGGCCAAAGTTGTAGTCAGCCCACTAGCTAGTTCCTACCACTGTGTCAGTAGTTGAACACCTCTTAAAGTAACAAGTCTGCATGGGCGTACTGATACACTCCACAGAAGTGTAGTAAAGTCACTATAGCTTATAAGGGTGCCATGCTACACTCCACAGTGTTACCAAACACTTCAGAGTGTAGCACAACACCCCACAATACAGAAGTGTTCCACTACACCCCATTAAAGGTGTAGTGGAACACCCCATTTTTTACAGTGTACTGCTTCTAATCATATTTGCCTGGTTGGACTGCGTCTACATGGCCAATCAAAGATTCCATTCTTGTTCCCACCTTTACTCGGATGCTATAGTGTTTAAAACATCCAAATATCTTAACATAATGTAAATAACTTTGAATGATTGTCATACCTGTCACTTGCAAAAATATTTCAAGTCAATAATTACACATGTGTTTGTGTCAATCACAAATTCACACATTGCGCATATTTTAATAAGTAGTCCTATTTAACACACATGTGTGGCTCCTAGTGTGGCTTTCAAGACATACACAACATTTGTGTTGACTTAATGCTTTCAATGATATACCTAAACAATATTAAACTTCTTTTGATAAAGATTTTAATATTCTCAATGATTGGAAATGTTTTTATAACATTTCAATGTACATGTAAACTTGTTTTGTTTCACATGCATTTAGCTATAAGTCTATCATTCATTTAATCATACACTTGAGTCAAACTTTATACAAATTAAGTGAACATTAGTACTTAGCTATTGTAAACACCACCATTAAGGGTATGTAAGCAGGTAGACGGACATTTATATAATTATCATGCAATATTTTATTACAGAACATTATAAATTGTTTTCAAATTAGTCCATTAGTAGAAACTGTAGTACAACTGATGATTTTAGCCTAGATAATATTGAGTTATGGATATTTATGCATATTGGATGTGTATAAGTTTTTGTTTAAGGTCACATTACATTTAGTTCTTACCTAACAACAGGAATGGCTACTCTAGTACCAGTGGTTATCATGCTTATGTATAAATTACTCTACTAGTCTCATTAAATGAATAAATAGATTTAAAATATACTTTAAAAATTGTAAAAAAAATATAACATTATTAATGAGTGACAACCAAAATAATATTTCTTTTGTTTACTTAAACTAAACCGTTAAAACTTCTTATCAAGCTAGTTCTAAACTTTTTATGATCTAGTATTTTGTTGCAGCTTCACATCCTCATATGCTATGTTTGGCTTTATTACCATTCCAGTGTTCACTTCCGGTAGTTCCAAATCTTCATATATTGCTTCTACTCTCATATTAAAAGAATTTTCTTGATTACTATTTTTGTGAGTAATGTATTTGACTCCACAGAAGAATCCAGTGATAAAAATACATGAGCACATTACCACAATCAATAAGAAAGAGACTCCATAAATTATCAAAGCAGTATTAGAATACAACACTGAATACTGGAATTGTTTGTTGTCACTACTAGGCTATAAAGAATATAAAGTTATAGTTAATAATATAACTTAATTATAAGAACTGTACCATTGTGTATATTGTAGTGATAGTCCTGTTGAGATCACTGAAGGAAGAAATGTGACCTACAAATAATTAAAATCACACAAAAATTGTCATCGTTTGTTCATCAAAATATTAGCTAAAATATTATTAAATTCCTATTGAAACACACTACTTCAAAAACATTCTTAGATTAGGTGTATTGATCAGGTATGTAGCATGCAAATGCTAATGGCTACATGATGCTTTTATGCAATAATGAAGATTTTTTTTTGTTTTTGTATACTTACTTGTGCTAGTGTATAAGTTATTTATTATCTGTGGAGTAGAGTCAGCATTACACACACCATCTTGCTGGTTGATAGACTTCCAGTCTCCATTTTGTGTGCACTCCATCACTACTACTTCTCCCTCCCAGTCACATCTCACCACAGACACAGTCTGTAGACCACTAGAACTGAGGTTGTAGTACAACACTCGATAGGAGGGAGTAGGAGAAAGAAGAGGACAAGGACCTGTAATTATGATATCAGTGCTAATTTATTATTTGAAATTTCATCTTATATTACCAACCTATTTCTAATGTTCTCTCGTTTTCACACTCTTGTATAGTCAAATTGTACATGACATCAGTCTGAAGACTTATTACGAATGTATTATTCCTGGTAGTAATATTGGAATGAGGAGACAACTCTATAGTATACTTGGACATGTCAGTTAAGTTTGGAGAAGTAACAGAGAACATCAAATTATCTTCACTATAATTCAGAGTGTGTAGACTGATATCTGAGGGTGGTTGTGGATCTATATTGATAATAACACTGCACTAAGCATGTTTCCAATTCATATTTTGGAATCACCAATTTTTTAATATTTCAATAGATTAACTCACTTATTTGCAGTCTTATATTCTCATCATTGCATAAAATTGAAAGTGGCCCACTATAACTGGATGCTCTTAGAGTGAGGGTAGAAACTAAGTAAGAGCTATTGCCATATAATGTGGTAGAATTTACTACTCCAAATGACCTCGTCGTATACCGTCTATAATTGTATAATATAAGGAAGTAAATATTATCTCCTCGATTATTTGTATTAAGTATCCATTCAGCATAGTATCCACTTATGCATGTTAATGTCACTTGATCTGAGTCACACAGTCGCGTGCTTCCATTCACTATGCTCAATTCTAAATAGGAGACAAAATAAAGTGATAATAAGGATTTAAAAAATATCAGAATTTACATTACCTGACATTGAATTACTAAGAAATGTCAAGAGCAAGAGAATTGTCACTACTATGGCCATCAGAGCACTGGGTATTTCAGTTTACTATTTCTAGTTAAGTTACTAAAGCATAAATAGTTTAGTTACGTGCTCCCAAAAGCTCTCTTCAATTAAATTACCAATAACTGAATCAATTGGGAGAGTATAGGGACTTTAAACAGCATCTTGTCCCTAAACAAATCCCATTTTGATAAATAGCCACCTGATACTCCAACTGTTAAATAGTTAACATATTTCCTTATGAGGATAGCTCCAAATTCAATTTAGAATGAAAGGTGAACTATCCTACAATTGGAGACACATAGGCAATTTTAGTTTTCATTCAGTTTGATGTCTGTTTGTCCAGTTTCTATTAACTACAAAAGAAAAATCCAGAGTTATTTTAGTAACTTTAATTAACAAATATGGAATTATGTACTTATCTCAGCTTTCCTCCAGTAGTGGTAGCTTCATTGGATCCAACTACCATTGGCTCTTGATAACCAACAAGCAGCACTTAGAAGCTCGAAAAAAAGGCAAGTTTTAAAATTACGCATATACCCTAAAGGGGATCCAATGCCATAGTAACCACTCCACGCAACTGTTTGAATTGAAAAAAAAAAAAGCAACAAAAATACAACAGTGGCAGAAACACCACTTCAAAAGTGGGGGGGACGGAAAATAACTGGGGCATAATAAAGAAATTGCTTAGGAAATCAAAACTGTGTTTTGAAGATGCAAAAAAATTATGAGCCTGGATCGTGACAAAAATAAAGAACAATAAAGTTTATAAAAATGACAATGAATCAGGAGTACCAGCTGAAAATATACGAATTATAGTGTGCTTGACCAGAAACTCAGCAAACTTGTTTGTTTCTTTGCCATTACTAGCTAGTTCTCTCCCTTCAAAGAGCAGCTGCATTGATTATTTAACCACAGTGGTACTAGCTACTTAGTCAGTGGATATGAAAGGTGATAACCAAGGTGAGATAGTCAGTTACATAAGAGTATGGCCTCAACTTTTGAAAAATGTTTAGGGATAGGGGTGGCTTTCACTCTCCTAATATAAAATAGGGCCTCTGCTCTTTGTAGTGTAAAAGTGGGGGGGCTGTGCCCTCCCTAATGAAAGAGTGGGGGGGCGATCGCCCCCCCCCTGCCCCCCCCCAGTATCTCTGCCACTGTACAAGTCACGTTGTTTAAATGTTTTCTATGTGATATTCTTATAAGTAATAGCTGAAAATGCACAATACTTTCACTCAAAGTGGCCATACCTACACAAGACTTACCTTCGTGGTTAGTCTAGTGAACTTTCAATTAAATACTGTAGCTTAGGGCTTATAACTATGACAAATAGTGCATTAACTTACCACCTCCACTAACTCGAATAGAAATGAAACTCCAGCTAGTTTTTTAGTTTAATTGCACCGCAAAAGAACTAAAAGCAGTAAACAATTATATTTCTGGGATGAAACAGGTAATGATCGCGAAACGAGAGGATTCTGTTTAGTGAAGTTTGGAACGCGGTCGAACACCAAGCTAATACAAAAATACGCAAGGAAAATGACATTCGTATATCGCCACATATAAACAAATATCCCCGATTTTCAATTGAGTTCCCCCTGATAGTGTCTCGCTTGCTCTCTCGCCAATTATATATACCAAAATCTCAATGGAGAATCTCAATGGAGACTCGTTAGTGAGAGTCCCCTTCACTCTGCCCATTAAATGGTTTATTCCATGCTGGATATCTTCACTGAAGTAGTATGTAGCTCTCTAGAGGCTCCCCACATTCCCAGCTGATATCCTAGCAGCTGCTCTAACCTGGTTGGGTAGGCTCCACAAGGGTAAGGTGTAAAAACCCTGAAAACTGGTAAGTCAGACCCTGGTTGCTATAACTACTATGGTAATGAGCTTGCACAATACAGCCATGAGAGATAACACTGTACTCATGGGTCACACATACCTAAAGATTACATTGTGAAGATATCTAGCACTGGAATAAATAGTACTTATTACATGAGTCAGAGTGTGATATGGCGAAATATTTCAAGAGCATGCTAATTTATTTTCAGGAGCCAGAGGTGAGTGAAAAAAAGCCTGAGAGTGAAATATCTAGCCATATCACTCTGACAAGTGTAATAAGTGGTATATTTCATGCTAGATAACTTCACTGAAGTAGTTTGTTGATAACTCTTGATGTAAAGATGGCCATAAAACTCTCTAGGTGCTCCCCACACCTCCAGCTCATATTTTAACAGCTGTTCTAACCAGGTTGGATAGCTGTAATAACCCTTAAAACTAGTAAGCCAGACAAAGTTGTTATGTAATGAGCCACAATGCAGCCATGAAATAACACTATGTGATAACATGAGTTATCTCATGGTCACGTACCTAAAGATAACATTGTGAAGATATCTAGCCTGGAATAAATATATATAGAGCGGTTTCATTTGACGTCACTAATCACATGACTGTTTTCGACCGCCATTTTGGTGTACAACTCGCAGTTTTTAATGATGGTTCTTTGCGTTGTTATTAGTTGCTCTAGTCGTTCAGGTCGGGATAAGGGTGTATCTTTCTTCAGAATTCCAACTGTAGTCACTACTAGAGGTTCTGTAGAAAGAGAGCTGACGCAAAAGCGCAGGGATGGCTATTTGGCTTCTATTTCAAGGGGCGATCTCACCGAGAAAATTATGAAAAATGACAGGATATGCTCTAAACACTTTGTATTGGGTAAACCTGCGTATCTGTACGACACAACTAGTACTGACTGGCTACCTACCCTAAATCTTGGCCATTCCAAAAGCTCCAGTAAGCGTGGTTCGACTGCAGAAGCAAGGTATGAGAGGGCAAAGCGAAGGAAGACTATAGCCACTGAAGCTTCCCAGTCATTACCTGAATGCAGTGGACAGGAGGTCAATGAGGATGAACAGGAGGTCGATGAGGATGAACAGGAGGATGAGCAGGTACAACTAGATGTTGCTGTGCAAGCTACTTGTTCTACTTTAGATACTGGGATCCAAACAGTGTTGAAGTGTGAGGATATGGTGAGATGTGAGAGTGTTGTTCTTCAACTTAAAAGTCCACAAATGTTTACAGAAGACTACTTTTCCTCTAAAGATGATGCTTTTATTAAATTTTATACTGGGCTTCCTAACTTCTATGTCCTTAAAGTTGTTTTTGACTTTGTTGCACCACCTATTTCAAGAATTCACAAACTAAACAGCTTCCAAGAGTTTCTGGTGGTTATGATGAAGCTAAGGCTAAATTGTTTTTGTGAAGATTTGGCATATCGGTTTGAGGTATCTCCTTCTACAATATCTCGTATATTGCACCGATGGATTCCCCATATGGATGGTAGATTAAGTAAACTTATTGTTTGGCCAGATCGTGATAGTTTGCAGAAGACTATGCCTCTATGCTTTCAGGAATCCTTCGGCAATAAAGTGGCTGTGATTATTGACTGCTTTGAGATATTTATTGAACGTCCATCAAATCTTCAAGCCCGCACTGCCACATGGTCATCGTATAAGCATCACAACACGGCTAAAGTACTGCTTTGTTGTACACCACAGGGTGTCATCAGTTATGTTTCTGTGACTTGGGGAGGGCGTGTTAGTGACAAGTATCTGACTGAGCACTGTGGAATGCTGAACAATCTAATTCCAGGAGATGTAGTTCTTGCAGACAGAGGTTTTGACATATCTGACTCTGTAGGAGCCATGCAGGCAAGCTTGAGTATTCCAGCTTTCACTAAAGGGAAGTCACAGTTAAGTGCTTTAGAAATAGAAGAAACTAGAACTATTGCTAATGTTAGAATACATATTGAACGAGTTATTGGGAACGTGCGGCAGAAGTATACTATTTTAAAGGGTACACTCCCTATTGATTATGTTACTGCCAGAGATGGTTGTGCACCAATAATAGACAGTGTGGTTCGTATTAGCTGTGCATTGACTAATTTGTGTAACTCTGTTGTTCCATTCGAATGATCATATGTATCATGTTTGATTTTTTTTTGTTTTTTTTTGCTGACACAATAGTCTAATAATGCAATGTTTTAAATTACGTTAATGATGTGACAAATTTGTGCTAAAGAGTTTTTCTTTTTTTCCGTGATTTTGAAAACTCTGGTAGTCTTCGGCATTCTGGACAATACCATTTACCACGTGGAGCACTGGCGATTTTCAAGCAGTTCATATGGAACCACTTTAATTTACATGCAGCATTGTCACATCCAATCATTGCTCCTTCGTCTGGCCCATGACAGTAGCAGTATTCCAAACTGTTGCTGGTATTATTGACTTCTTCATCATGCTGATTTTGAACATTAGGAGTAATTGGTCTGGTGTACCATTTACCGATCAACTCAGGCAAAACACAAGTACGATAAAAGGTTTCAGCTTTATACACACAATCATTCCAAAAAATAAGGTTCTTGGAAATGCGTTCAATGTGCATACTGTCTTCATCAGAAAAAGTACATACTACAAAATCACAGTATTCTACATCACAAAGAAACAACTGCGTTTGAACTTGGTAATAGTATGCATGATTAGTATCCAAGCAAATGTCACCAAAATTTTTTTTCAGGCAAAATTTTTTGTCGTCCATGGCAAGTTGAATACTATCACCTTTATGACAGAAAGGGCACTTAATTTCTACAACTCCACGACCACAGCAGTCACAACTAACTTTACCATCTGGTGTAGCACCCATATGACCCCATCGAGGATTAATAATCAGGCCAGAATCTAGAAGAATAAAATTGTGATGTTTCTTTTTAATATAATCTATATAGTGCTTTCGGGCTGCTTTTTCATGGGTACAACCCCAAGTGGTGGCTTTAGATTTAAAACGAAATGCGTCAGGATAGCAAATACTTTTAATTAAAGCTTGAGAAGGATTTGAATAATCTGTATGGCATACAGCCTTCATGCGTGATGCAGTTATCCTTCCAGCACGATACTTAAACCATAATTTCGATTGAAACTGAGAAACAGTAGCTTTTTCTATGGCTAACGATTCACTCTCAGTAACAAAAATTTCTATTTCTGTACAGACCTGAAGCAAATCAGTATAGCTCAGACTTTCATATTCTGGCTTACTAAGTGCAGTTAAGGGAGGAGGAAAATCAGGAGAATTGGATACAGGAACATACTTATCAGTATAAGGATTGATTAAAGACAAAATAGCGGGCTTGCTTTCACTCTTACTGAGGCGCTCATAGAAGCAGTCCATTTCCTCACAGGAAGGAATTTTTTTCCTTTTAACCTCAACTGTCTCCAGTGTAGAACTGGTCTCACCCACATTGCTAATCGTATCATCCAATTTTCGTTTCTTACTTGCAGCAGAAGTAAAATCAATATCTGCTATTGGAAGATACTGCACATTAGCAGAAAAGGAGGGCAAAATCCACTTACATGATTGCTGAGTGCACGTTTCCTTCCCTTGTATGCGAAAAAGTGCTTCCAAATAAAACAATACTGCAGCCACATGTGTGCAGACTTCTCCCAATCCTGCCATACAATTACAGTGTCCACAACAGATTTCACCAGTTTTATCAATAATAATCCAGCAGGCTAATGGGGTTGCAGAAAACTTTTGAGAATGCCTCACCTAACCAAATGAACTTAATAATAATAATGAATAACAAAATTGAATAATATAACTTACTCTGCCTTTCACAATATACTTGCTTTTATCTGCTACATCCTAAACCTTCACTTCCTTGATCCATCCACTTGTAAACTGATTATATGCTTCAAGGGATTTCCTGGCTTTAAATTGTTTTGAAGTCAAATAGCTAGTTTGCAGCACGAGGTATGCAACTAGGTCGCAAGCTTCTACTGGAGGAACCAAATCAACTGGCTCACCTAGTGGAGAGGTAAACGGGTCCAAACCACCAATAAGTTCCAATTTTGACCGATATCTGCCCTGTGCATTTTCTGGAAGCCCTTCAAGATAAGTCTGCGGTTTGGAGCTGGCCATGCTTCTTACAGTCAACTAAGCACCAGCTGTACACCAAGATGGCCGATCAGCGCGCGCGTGAATGGAATGCTCATTGATGCTCACGTGATGAAAACGCTCTATATATAAAAATCTCCATTGAGACTCATTAGTGAGAGTCTCACTTCCCTCACCCAATTATGAGCAAAGACAAAATGGCTGAGTTCAATCCTGTTTTTATTGCTTTGGCTCAGGAACGTACAAAAACACCAAAAATCACCCCAAACGGGTGGTGTGAATGCCACCATTAATGCATAGCGAGTCCTTCTCATTTTCACCTATTGTGAATGCACACTTGGCGAGAATTCACACTCAAAGAAATGAGCAGTAACTAACATTGACCCTTTACTGAACACTAACTATATTCATGTGCATTCACAAACCAAAGCTATTACGATTTAAATTTACTTTATTGGTGAGCGAGCGTAGCGAGCGAGACACTTATAGGGGTAACACAATTGAAAATCGGGGATGTTTGTTTATTAATTCAGCGAGCGAGCGAAGCGAGCAAAGCTGACTCTCAGTCGTGTTCAATTGAGATTTCAGATTATATGTTATAGTTATAAACCAAAATTGAGGTTTGTATGCGATTTATAAACTCCGAGACACGAGGGCGCAGCACGAGTGGCGTGGATTTATAAATCGAAATACAAACCTAATGATTTTGGTTTATAACTATTTTATAGCCAGAACATAAACAACGAGCAAAGTATAGCGTTAGCTATCTTAGTGATTGTATTAAAGTACCCAAACTCTTCATTATTCCATTTTGCTTTGATCTGCCTTCTACCATAATTATGGTTGCTAAGAACTATATCAGACTTTTCCCCGCTAATACATTTTCTTACGGGCATACCAGACTGTATCAGATTTATAGTTCTTAACGACAAGCGCGTATGGCAAGCGGATAGTAACATAATTAATACGTACGTTTGTACGTCCTTAAACGTGCTTTTCAGTGCAAAACGTACCAGTTTAGCTGAGAAGAAGGCTGTTGGAATGGGTTTGTCAGAGTAATGTACGTGTTTGAGGGACATACGTGTTTATGCGACGCACCGGTACGTGTTAGAGAAGTACGTATTTGAGAGACGTACGTGTTTGAGGGACGTACGAGTATAAGAAACGTACGTGTTTGAGAAACGCACGTGTTTGAGAAACGCACGTGTTTAAAGACGTACGTATTTGAGAGCTGTACTCATAAAGATTTTTGGAATAATCTGAATGCTTCAGATATACATGCTTTATACTATGGCCTATCAGTTGATCCTTGCAAGGTTCTTTCAATGTTGGAAGTCTGTCCTCCAGCAAACGATCTGGAATCTCGTGTTGCCGATTACCTCAAGATAATGATAGGAAATATGAAAGTCAATGAATTAAGTCTTTTTTTGCGCTTTGTCACTGGAGCAAGTGTGTGTATTGTGCCTACTATCAAGGTTGAGTTTAATGGCTTGAGTGGATTGGGACGGCGTCCTATAGCACAACATGTGACAGTATTTTGGAGCTACCTACATCTTATATTAATTATGAAGATTTTCGTGCAGAATTCAGCAATGTATTGGGCATGACAAGTGACAGTTTCTCATGGCGTATGGATGGTATCTAACACTCATTGTATTGTCTTTCTATTAACCTAACATTCCATTTTCTAAAATTGTGCTTTCATTACTCAAATATGCATTCATAATAAAAATAAAAATTACAATTTCTTTTATACTACTATTGAAATGGTTTGGAACTGAGTTTGAGTTTAAATTGGTGTTAAAGTTGAAATAAATTCAAGAGTCTCTTCATATAAATTGATTCCATAGTTCTCAGATATCCCACATGGATCAACTCTTCTCCTTAGTTGCTGTATGTCGGTGTGTCTAAAAAACTTATGCTGGTTCTTGGCACAGATACACCTTGATCATAAGTGGGATGGGGCCATCAGGATTGACACCATAGAAGTTGTCAACGGAATGGAAGAAATCTAGGGCAGAAATTTGCGAGTTTTGCAGAGTAAACAACCAGCTGTAAACAATTGTTGTGGGAATTTATGACATGCTGTACGTATTGGGTGGTTATTCCAGCTATTCACAAACTGCTGCAAACAGCGGTTGATTCGTGGTACAAACACATATTGTAATGCCCATAGAAGACGCTCATTGAGGTGATGTAGTAAGCTGTGGTGCTCCAGAAAGTAAAACAGTTTGTAAAAAAGAATTGTGATACTTTTGTGCATGTCTCTCCAGAGTCTCTCTATGTGCTGATTGTGAACACTAGATCCAGTAATCATGCTATGCCTCTCAGCTCCACGTTTCTCAATCATGTGTTGTGCAACTAATACATTTTCTGTTCCTTTGTCAGAACGGACTCTAGATGGTAGCTGATGTTTATGAACAGCTAAAAGAAACAGCTCATAAACTGTTTTTGCTTCATTGTTGGTTGATGCACATAAATAAGTAATTAGTCTGCTATAGCCATCAATGGCCCCATGAGTGACTATTCGCCACGAATCAACTTGTGGTGAGAATCTGCAAAAGAAAAAAATTAATTTAGTACACAGATCACAAGAAGTAGCTATTAAAATCTGGGCCACTAGCCATGACAATTCAGCAGGAATTGTAAAATCCTGGAGAAGTGCATTGTAGCTAGTTACAGTCTAGAGTCATGTATTAAAAAAATTCTAGCTAATTTAACACAACCTCAACATACCAATGTGCCACAAAGAATTTGGGCCTGGAACAGTATGGATGTCTTTTTGTGGCACCTGCTGGCCATCTCAATGCTGTACCAAGAGGATCAAGATTTCTCAGGGTCTGACGCACTCGTTCCCTTGTAACTAAAATGCCATTGGCTCGAAGACTGCCTATTACCATACTTGTACCAGAAAATGGAGCATCTTCTCTGATTAGCCTAATTGCTGATATCAACTCCTGGTCATCAACTTCAGAATTAGGATTAGTAACTAATCCATATTCTAATCTTCGCCTACAAATACCATAAAAAATTAATAAAACTAAGTAGTACTTAACATGACTACATGCAGGATAATGATTCAATTTTTGTTGTACACGAGCAGTCAGTGCACATAGTGGACACATTTTATAACAAGCCATGCCTATTTATTGCCAAATTTGGACTTTTAAGCCATATGTACTATTTATAGCCTTTCCTAGTATTAATGGTGGAGCTGAATAGGTACTATGTAGTATTGCCTGTGTGATTAGTCCGCCAATAGAATATAAAAATATCAGGTACTTTCTAAAAGGCCAAATCTCCCTTGCATCAGGCTACAGAAACTTCATAAGGATTCTTGCTATGTCAATTTACTTACCTATAAATGGTCATCCTGCTAACTCCAAGTAAAATGGAAATCTCATTCCAGTGAAAACCAAGAGAACGAAGGTACTCTAACTGTTCCTTACTAATGGTAGAAGCTTTCTTCAATGAAGTTTTCCGGTTAGTTGATCAAGCTGAGAGACAATACGGTTTCTGGCCAACCGTGATTATACGGACTACATTATCGAAAGACTAGAGTTTGTAATTATCGTGTGCTCTGATTTATTCGATAATATCCGTGGTGTTTCCGGATTGGAAGATTATTGCAGATCTGTTGGGGGGTTAGTGGGTGCCATTAGGACCATTTTAAGAAGTTGGGAGGAGTATGAAGGAGTGCTTGATGCTAATTTATCTCAGAGGCCACCCTTGGCTTATCATTTACACCCAGTTCATAGCTCAAGGCAACCAGGAAGACCACATTCGATATTAGTAAGGAACAGTTAAAGTACGTGGTCGGTACAACTCTTATACACGAAAGCACACGTCGACTTTATTCAAACACGTAAATCTCTGAAACACGTACGTCTCTCAAACACGTACGTCTCTCAAACACGTACGTCTCTCATACTCGTACGACTCTCAAACACGTACATCCCTCAAAGACGTACCTCTCTAACAACACGTACCGGTGCGTCGCATAAACACGTACGTCTTATTAAACACGTACGTCTTATTAAACACGTACGTCCCTCAAACACGTACATTACTCTGACAAACCCATTCCAACAGCCTTCTTCTCAGCTAAACTGGTACGTTTTGCACTGAAAAGCACGTTTAAGGACGTACAAACGTACGTATTAATTCAGCGAGCGAGCGAAGCGAGCGAAGCTGACTCTCAGTCGTGTTCAATTGAGATTTCAGATATATATATATATGTAGGTATGTATGCGTACGTCAAAAAATTTAGTTCGCGCTTCTAATTACGTAAGTTAGGTAAAGCGTACACAGTTCCAGTATTTTTCAATTAAAGAGCACGGAGAATCCTGCTGCACTGCCTTACGCAACTTTGTTTCAACCAAAACGTTTATAGCTACTCTCTTCTTGAATCAATTGTTAAGTATTTGTCAAGCTGCGCTTTTTTGCCACTGCTTTCGAAGTTTATTCAGGTAATTCTGTTATTGTTAACTCTTCATGCCTAATCATTGCTATTATTTAGCGATTTCCTTCACAAATCATCTTTACCTATACTCATATATTTACTCGCTCGCCATGCATTTGTGCTATTCGAGCGCACCACTAGTTATGTTACTATCCGCTTGCCATACGGTCGCTCGGGTAACGGGCTATAAATATATATATATATGTAGGTATGTATGCGTACGTCAAAAAATTTCGCCCGCGCTTCTAATTACGTAAGTTAGGTAAAGCGTTCACAGTTCCAGTATTTTTCAATTAACGAGGAGCCATCCCGCAGTTCTTATCAAAGAATTCTTCTGATTGGTCCCCTAGCCCTAGCCCTAGCTCTTGCGCGGCGCTATAATTGGTCACGCGCGGCGCTATAATTGGTCACATGATTTGATTAACCAATGAAATGAGTTTTTTGATAAGAACTGCGGGACTGTAGTTAACGAGCACTGACAATCCTGCTGCACTGCCTTAGCAACTTTGTTTCAACCAAAAAGTTTATAGCTACTCTCTTCTTGGCGAAAGACTGAATGGCAAATTGTCAAGCTGCGCTTCTTTGCCACTGCTTTCGAAGTTTATTCAGGAAATTCTGTTATTGTTAACTCTTCATGCCTAATCATTGCTATTATTTAGCGATTTCCTTCCCAAATCACCTTTACCTATACTCATATATTTACTCGCTCGCCATGCATTTGCGCTATTCGAGCGCACCACTAGTTTATTGGCGAGCGAGCTTTTAGGCTCCTTTATAGGCTTGACCCCAGTTTATTCTGAAACTACAGCATTAAGCAAGCCTTACTTTATACTTAAGCTCCAAAGTGTGAGAAAATTCCTGCGAAAATGCTTGCTTTTCAAGAAACAAAAAGTTGATTCGTTACTATTGCATTGAAGACCCTTTTCCAGACTTAATTTCAAAACTTCGCCGTTTTAGGGATACGGAGTGCCTGTATTTGGTTGTCAAGAGCCGTTGGTAGTCAGAATACCGTAGTATTAATGCTAAGGAAGCTACTACTTCTCGAGGGAAGCTGAGGTCAGTACGTAATTCCATAATTGTTAGCTAAATATGCAAAATTAACTCTGGCCTTTCTTTTTTGTAGCTAGGAGCTTGTCAACAGTGACTGGTAAATTCATATAGTCAGATTGGCTCAAATTTGGTACTACAAAAGTTACCACTGCTCAAGAAAATGATGTAAGAAAATATTTTTGTATTTGTGTGCTAAAATTGATTGTTTTGTTTTTGTAGGTGAGAGCTTGTTGTCAAGAATTTAAGGTAATTCAGATGGTCAAAGTAACTTCAATTTGATACTACAGAAGTTATCAATACTCAAGAATGATGTAAGTAGTAACACTGGTTTATTTTTTTATCGTAGCTAAGAGCTTGTTCAAGAGTTACTGGTGATTGAGATTATCAGAATGGTTGATGTTTGATACTACAAAAGTTACCATTAATCAGGTAAGAGAGTGATTTTGTATTTGTTTGCTGAAATAAAAGGTCATAACTGCTATTATAGTGTTTGCATGAACTAAGCTAAAACATAGTAATAATACTTAGTTTTATGTTACCTAACATTAGGCTCGCTCGCCATTTGTGCTCAAGCACACCACTAGTTTATTTGTATATATATGTTTGGACGTACGTATGTCATTTTGTACTTTGACCCTCGCGTTTTGTGTTAGTTATGTGGTCGACCCCGTCCCAATTTGCACTAAACAGAATTCTCTGGTTTATCGATCAGTACCCGTATCACCCTAGAAATTGAATTGTTTACCGTTTTTTGCGGGTGCAGTTAAAACTTGAAAACTTAAGGGACTTCCATGTCCATTCGAGTTAGTGGCGGTGGTAAGTCAATGCGCTCTTTGTCATGGTTATAAGCCGTGCGCAACAGTATTTACTTGAAAATACATTGTCCAACTACCGCGAAGGTAAGTCTGTGTAGGTGCATGTCCAGTTGTGTCCAAGCATTGTGTGTTACAACCACTACTTACTAAAGAATATCACAAAGAAAACTTTTAAATAACGTGTATTGTTTTGTTGTTGTTTTTTTCCTTCAATTCAAGCAGTTTCAGAGAGTTACTATGGCACTGAAATCCCTTTACCGTGTATGCGAAATTAAAAAACTGGACCATATTTTCAGTAGCTTCAGTGTTAGAAGTCAAAATCATTCATATCTTTAGGCTCGCTCACCATTTTGTGCTCAAGCACATCGCTAGTAAATGGATTCAGGCACCGAACATTCACTAATCTCTTTTTGAAAATAATGAATTTAGCTATAATGAAAGTGTATGAGTTCACACTGTTCTTAGGGTGTGAACTCACATTGAATTTGGCGTGTACTTCACACAAAAATGATGAAGTTTGCACATCACGACATACTTTGGTGTGACTATTGTTGCACATGATTCACACTTAATTAGGTGTGAACTACACACCATTTGGTTTACAGTGCTGCACGAGTACTTTGAAGATTATAGCTCCTTATGAAATCCTCAAGTCAAGGTCCAAACAGATATCTGGAGAAGCTGCTGCTCGTGGTGGTTCATCATTTGCCATAACTGCTTCCTCATTTTTCTGACTAGCCAGGATATCATATTCATAGGCTCCAATCGTCCCGAAATGTCCGGACAGTCTTGGATTTACTATGTCCCCGGTCCGGAAGAGACTACTATTTGTCCCGGAAAGTTACTTTAATCGGCAAAAGGTAAAGGGCGTCTCTACGCGAAATGGGAAAGGATCGTCAGTATCACAAATGCAGGAGTAGCTTCACAGTTATTGTAGAGGTTGACATAGTCTCGCGCTGGCGCGCGAGGAGGTTGACATGAGTGATTGGAGTCCTCCTAAGCCTAAAAGAGCCAGAAGGCAATGTCATTTTGATTTTAGCTGGTCTCAACAATTCCCTGGTATAGAGAGAAGCTCTAAAGGCAAAAGCAGTAATAAAGTAGTGGTTATTTACTACTTTCTAGCTAGCACAATAAACTTTGTATAATAATGACTATAAAATATATACATAAACAAAAGCAACAGCAATTTACTATTACAATGAACAGTCATTTAGTGTAGGGAATAATGTTGGATATATATTTTGATACATCAAATGTAAATCTCTTCCAGTTGTATACAACTATCGTAAAACTTAGATGAACTAGAATAAAGTTCCATGCAATATCTCTGTCCTCATTGAGTAAGCACTTGATAATGAAAAAATTCATTTTTCTTTTCCACAGAAATTTTTTTTAACTTAAAAAATGCAATATAATTTAAATGCTGCACCTATTTATTAGTCTTAATCGTACTTATTTAGTTAATTAGTGGCGGGCATGGCTGTGGTCCCTGAAGCTCCTTTGGAAAAGTTGGAGGGTATGCATATTGCTGATATTTTTTTCAAAATTTGTATAAAACTTGAACACTGTAAAAAAAATAATGTAATTATATACTGAAATATGATTCCAAAACATAATTTTTTCACTCTAATCTGGCTGTAATTTAGGGCTGATTCTATTCTAATGAGTTACTTAGTCATGGTAATAAGACCTGGCTCTCATTCAGTCAAGAAATTGTAGTCAGGAATAGAGCACCTCTACAACACTCCAAAACTGTCTCTGGATTTATCCTGTGCTATCCCTGTGTCTATTTTCAGTCCTCATCGATGATGTTTGCCCCTAGCATCCCTTTCCTAGTGCATGCAATTCATTATAATGAAATTTACAGGCGAGCTCACTGATAGAGACTAACTTCAAAAGACTATTCACAGCTAAATATTGACAAACTGGATGACGAATTGATAAATGAAGAAAAGTGCACCTTGCTCCTAAGGTGAGGTGCCAAATAATGAAGCAAGAAGTCTTTTGAAACAATTTTGGTAGCAGAGACGGTTACAAGACTAATATAAAGGTTCTTACAGACTCATATGGACAGCATTGACTTGTCCATAGTCATCATGTGAAAGTTTTTCACTTCAACGAACTTCATTATGGAAAATGAGTAAGCTTCTAGAGCCACACCTCCATGGGCTGGACAGATGTCATGGCTACACTTTGGATCAATTTTTAGCTGCTGTTGTTTGGAAAAGTGTGATAAGAAAATGATTGTGTCATGAATGGTTTGACTTATATTAAAGAATACGAAGATTTACCCGTAATTTGTGACATGCTAGACATCTTTAAAAGACGTGAACATAATCTAGATGCTGATGTTTCAGTTATGCCTCACAAGTAGCACTCTGCTTTACCTTCCAGGCCCTCATGGCTAATCTTCGAAGTTGCTGCAAAATCTTCTAGTTCTAGGTGCCTACTTTGCAAATTTTCTAGATTAGGTGTCTGGGATAACTATCATGCTGAAAACATCACTGAGGTACTTCAACTCAGCGATATCAATGTTAAGGTCACATACGTTGTAAACTCTGCTTATTCGGCACTAGATGGTGCCTCTGTGTCCATCCAGTTGTAAAGTTATAATGAGAATTGAAATGGATGTATCTGCTGGTATTCATAGGTTGTGGCGATATGTCTGAGTGTCCAAGAGTGGCCAGTAGAGCTGTCACCAGAAATTGAGCTACCAGTCTCAGGTAAGTTATCTTGCTAATGTACTGTACTCCATAGTTATACCCAACAGTATTGTTTTTTCTTGAAAATCCATGTCCAATCAAGTCATAAAGGTTGTGTTGTTTCGTTGATGTCCAGTGAACCAGTGTATGTGAAATGTTGTGTTGCAGCTGTTGCTTAGCAAAAGAACATAACAACAATTTGACTAACAAATACATACACTAACTGCCTTATACATTTTTCTTCTATACATGAGGGTTAGGCTCACTATTTTGAGTAGTTCCTTAGAAATCCTTTTTTGTTTCATTTGCAGTTGTTTACCATGACATTAAAATCCCTTTACCATATGTAATTGATAAAAACTTGGCCATTCTTTTGTAGCTGGAGTGCCATTTGTTAGAAATTATTAGTCATTTTAAGCCACTCCAACTGATACTTAGTTTCCCATCCACCGCCTACAGCTATTGTCTGGCCACCTCAAATTAGTATTTTTGTATTATTTCATAAATATTGTATTAATTATTTGAAATACACTCACAGGGTATTTTTTTAAATGTATACAATGCTAGTGAATGAATGCTAATGTTTATGGCACTTGCTGTGAGAAACTCTTCTGCAAAGGACAATTTTGAAAATTGAACAAGAAACACTAAGAAGAGAAAAGATTGAATAAAGAGGCTAAGATTGAATGACTATACTTTGAAGGTTCTTCTCATATTGTATGAACTAATGAAATTTTCAGTCAATTAGAAGAAATAATTTGTTTCATTTATTCCCCATTTAATAATGATATTTAAAGTAATACAATATACCAATTAACCTCCTTCCCTCATCAAAATTTCAGGCATGGGTGGACGGTAAACTAAAGTTTCATTTGGATTGGCAATTCATAGTCAGAATAACTTTATTTACTACTACTCAGGAAAATGTAGATAAGAAAGTAATTCCATATTTGTTTAGCTAAAATACATGGTCAATGGATACATAGCTTTGCATGAATATTTTGTGAAGGCAAACGTCAAATTTTATCAAATTAATTTAGCTATTTGTTGTTTAAACTATTGGTGATATGGCTTATTCACTATTTGTGCTGAAGCACATCACTAGTAAGTATAGAAGCTAGCTTAAGCATGCCTTTTAGCTTTTGCTGCCGATGAACATTCGCAATTGTCACGAACAAACTACATAGGCAAGTTTGTGCTTGCGCATTTATAGTGTCAATCACTTTGGTCATAGTGTATTGTTATAGCAGGTTTTCCAGCATTGAGAAGCCTGAACAATTGTAATACTATTTCTGTCTGTCTCAGAAGTACTAACTAGCAACTCATTATTAATTTGTAAAACCACTAAGAACTAGTACACAATGAGGTACTCATATAATGAAAATATAATTGTGTACCATAGTCAAAGTATTAGCTCACTCCCTTGTCTGAGAAGTTTTATGGATACCCACTTATAGTCTATACTTCTGTTGTTTTATCATCGAGCATAGCACATATCTTTTGTACATCCAATTACTAGAAATTAGTGACATTGGTAGCTCTCTACTAGTAGTAAAACAATGCCTAAGAATCAAAACTGCCAGCAGTTTACCACATTCCCCCAACTGCAGGCCAAGCTGTCCACTGATATTACTGCCCCAGGCATACACTGAACCTGCTGATGTCAGCAATAAGGAGTGATAGCTACCAATACACACACAAAAACCCACACTAACGATGTTTCTCAATCAAACTATTTATGTCAAGATAATAGAGGGAAAAAAAAGAACCTGTAATTTCAATTTGAATGCATACAAATGTCTTCTAAAACACTTTCAACTCTCCATCAAGCACTATAGCTGATACCAAATGGTTCTTTGAGCTGCTATGACTACCTCGAATTGGATTATTATGAAAACAGGAAATTGATGTAATAATTATGTAATTACATAAACTACTTGACCAAAATTGGTATAAAAGAGGTATATAGTAGTTGTAACCGTGTCATCAACCAGAAAGTCTGTAAAGATAAGTAACTGAAATGGCTTTAATTCCACTACCAATCATTTTACTATTTATGTCTTCTTTCAGTTCAACTCTATTAGGTGAAAGATTATATTATGCTACCTATGCATTCACTTCTAATGGGTTCTTTGTAATGTAGGTGCTGGTGTTCTTGAAAGTATTTCACTGTGTCATTTGGAGCAAGAAACATTCATGTGTCAAAGAAATTGGTCATTGTACAATTATTGGTGTTTGAGAGGAGAAACCAATATCTACTATGGGAGTTCTTCCTATCAGACATTATTTGGTGCAATTTCTACTGAAATACTATTCCAGAACAACTCTTTTATTTCCTATTTGTTTACACTTACTGCTTCCAGCTATATTGGTACAATAGTGGTGTCCTGTTGTTTTGGAGTGCCACAGCAACATCTTCAGTTAAGTTAGTCACTGCCAAACATTTTAAATTAATATTTTGGTATCATTGTATGAAATTCAAATTTCACCCTGTGTACAGATATGCGAGTATTACCCACTGCTATATTCCTACATCCTCTGAATAGTGACGGAGAGAGTCACGCCTTTTCTGTTACTCTGCCACACATATTTACAGACAAGTACACTGTGGAGCTATCACAAGAGTCAAATATAACAATTAGAAACAAACATTTGTAATAGATCTTCTTACAAACATCACATATAATATCACACTTTACTCATGCAGTTATCAAAGAATTTTTAAAATAGGTAAATACATAATATTGTAAATATGATTATGTGTATGTTCAAATGTCTATCTGCATGTAGTTTTCCTAAACTTAATTTATTACAGGTCCTTGTCCTCTTCTTTCTCCTTCTCTCTCCTATCAAGTGTTGTACTACAACCTCAGTTCTAGTGGTCTACAGACTGTGTCTGTGTTGAGATGTGACTGGGAAGGAGCAGTAGTAGTGATGGAGTGCACACAAAATGGAGACTGGAAGTCTATCAACCAGCAAGATGGTGTGTGCAATGCTAACACCATCACTTCACAAACAACAGACCACGTGTCCACATACACAAGTAAGAATGTGGAACTGTAAATATAAAACTTTAATTAATTTCAGTCTAAAAGTGGTAAAAATATTACAGACCCTACATTATTTTTTTGTTCTGAAAGCAACTTAAATAAAATTTGGGGGAGAAATAGCTAGTCACTAACAAATTGCAACCTATTATCTTATAATAACTAAGGAGAGAAGAGTGACATGAGATAATTGGCCTCTTTAACCTTGATCTACAATAAACACACACTGTTTATACAGTTGTATTCTGCAATGTTAAGAGACAAGCTTTCTCTAGTATATTTTAGAATTTAAAGCTCTGCAGTATGAAGAAAACTTTAGAAGCCTCGATTGTGCTAAATTACAGACATGACAATTTGTGTTCAGCAAAATGAAGTTTATGTTAATTTCTAAGGATTATACATAGCTAGCCAGATTTTAAGTATATCTTATAGGTTTTTAGATTAAGGAATAAAGTTGTAGTGTTCAATAAAAGAGTTTATTGAGTGGCAGTTATTTGTCACTCATAATTTACTTGAAGGCACATTTTCTGCTGGAAATCTCCCAACTTCTACGTCACTTACAAAGGTATAGTATAAAACATATTTATCAACTCTTAATGTATCTTTTTAATATCTAGACTATCTCAGAAAACAAAGAAACCATTTACACTTATTTATCATCAACCACGGCCATAATAATTTACAGTCTGACAGTGGCGTTAATCACTTTGCTCGGTTGTGTTTATCCTGGGATTTGCCTGTGGGTACAAACATCATTGTAAAAATTTTAAGTCCAATCGCATCACTCCAGTACTAAATACTTGTAACCAGCATTCAGTAGAGACATTGGATCCAATATATGAAGAAATAGATTTGTCAGAGAAACCAACTAATGTAGCGATGAAACCAAACTTGGCTTACGAAGATGTTGTATTGTAGCTAGATCCACCAAACATAGTTTACTCACATATATAGCCAGTATACAGCTTTCAGTCTTTCTAAAACATTTTGCAGACACACAGTTCTTTCTGTTGACATTTGATTTATATTCCTTATATACTAGGGTTTATTATACACATATTTTTTTTTATTTCACATGTATAGTAAAGTCAACTTATGTATGACATCAGTATTACAAATGTATTATTCTCAATAGTAATATTGGAATGAGGTGACAATTATATAGTGTATGTATGTATGTATGTATGTATGTATGTATGTAGGTATGTATGAATTCATGTATGTATATGTTATGTTATGTATGTGTGTATGTATGTATGTATATATCAGATTAAGATCCAAAATTTACAAACTTGTGAACTATTAATTATGAAATAACATGCTAGTGATCGTATAGATGGATAACTTAAAATGCTGACTATAGTAGTATACCATAATAGAAAATGTGTAGGAAGAGTTCCAACAAGCAAAACGTTATCAAACTTTGGGAATCAATAATAGTATTATCTTGGTAGGGTAAAAACCGAAAAGAAACGTAAACAAAAAACAATGTTAAATATCCACAGTAACTAAACTACTAGGACACAGTGCCTCAAACTTAAAGAAACTGTTGGAAAGAAAAGGGGTATCTGATTATTGACTGTATTTTCTAAATTGTACATGATGAAGATCCAAATAACTTTTATAAATTTGTAAATTATAGTCACATCCACCTGCACACTAAAAGATTTTTGGTTTTTTGTTCAACTTTGTGTGGTAAGGTAATTGAAGTGAGACCTTCAAGGTTAGATGTGCAAAGGATTTTACACTGAAAAAAGAAAATGGCTATGAATTGTGATGGAATACTTTTTAGCCTAATTGGAGCATTAACTTATTTCAACTTAGTTTTAAAAAAACAACAATAACAACAACTGCCATGCCAGAGCACATTTACTACAATTGGAGGAGGATTTGCATAAAAAGATCGCTTTAAAACTGACAATTTACCCTTGGTTATGCAGCCACAATCCAACTAGAACTATCTAGTAAGCACCAGATAGTAATCTAATGTGTGCATAGTTAAAATGCTACAATACCTACAGCTGTAGATATCGCCCTGGTGTTGACAATGATAATGCCGATGGGTTAAGTCGCCAGTCTTGGAGTGACAATGACATTTTCTCTTCAGTGGTCGTTCCTGTTTCAGACCGGAGTCATAGCAGAGCAGAAGGGGGTGTGGGAACGCCTAGTGATGTGCTTGAGCACAAATGGAGAGCGAGCCTAAATCTACACTATTGTTAAGCATTTGATTTTAACTTCTAACACTCAAGATACTAAAAAAAAAAGTCTAGTTTTTAAATTACGTACGGTAAAGGGGATTCCCGGTTTGGGGTTTGCTCGCCATTTGTGCTCCAGCACATCACTAGTATAGTTCAGTCACAGTGGAGGCCCAGGAGCTATAACTTGCCAAACTGTGTCCACTTGTTCGGTGTAATCGCCCAATTGAATCAGATTACCTTGACTCGGTTCTTCTAGTCGATATTGGGGTAAATTGCAAGGTGGTCGATAATTGGCCACTTACGCTATTTGGAAATATTAGTGTTATTTAAATCAAGTATGCAACTACCAAAACATTTGCGTAATTTACAATAGCATGATCTTAGTTAAGCCCATCCAGCTTCTTTAGTATGTCTCCCTAATGATGATATAATCAACGAACGTGGCTTGTCTCTAAATCAATTGTCATGGTAAAAATCCATCAGACACTTAAATTAGCGACGGTATTGTTAATCTATATTTGTTTATATTCAGTGTGAGTTATTTAGAACAGCCCATTGAGGAGGTAATGTAATGTTGGACTTTCCGGGGCTGATCTCAAAAACATTTACAGGGGTGATCTTTAATTGTTGCTGAGACACAAAAATTCGGCATTTTTGGCATATGATTTACTAACAATGGTTGGGCAGCTACATTAGTACTGATTCTGATATCTAATTCTATCTTGTTTACATCACTTTAATGATATATTAATGAATACCTTGCAAATTTATAGAAACTAACTTTTAATTAATTCTCATTAAAAATGTAACAATGAATATCATTAAAAAAATTGGGGTTAAATATTTACCCTCCCTGAATCAGCCCTTAACATGGTGTCACTCTGAAACTAGACACTGACATCCCAACTAAATATGAAATATATCTTGAGACATGTTAATACAATACAGATGAAATAATTACTATAGTTTATGTGGGAATACCCACAGGGAGAATATCAGCAGGCGTGCCAAAGATGAACATTAACACTACATCACACTTAGTATAGAACTTCTAGAACATTCTTTAACATGTGTTGGTGACTGGGCATGAGCAGTTATGTTTTTCCTTTTATGTTTCACTGGTGGGTGGCAGACCTATAAAATCTGATGGTCGGCCTCCCCCAAAGTTAGTCAGTCTTTGGTTTCTGTACATACTTACCCTTGTCACATACTTATAGCCAAAATACTTTTAACATAACTTCCTTGAGCGACCTCAGGGCTAGTTAAGGGTAAAGGAGCAAGCTTGGGGTGACAGCAGGATAGTTTCGATTACAGCTACCAGAATAGACTTACTCTGGTGGCAGCGATACCTGGATCTGGGACGACACCTGGCATCCAACCCTTACCTGGCGGGAGTTACGAACATTCATCAAGAAATTCCCCCACAGTTTAGTCTTTGCTAGTATACTAGTACTGTTTTGTACTGTTTATAACTATTACCATGTAAGAGTGTTTATTTTCCACCACAAAAACAAATTTGTAGCTAGCTATATGGCTAGCATTCAGGATTTCCACATTAACTTTGTTCGTTTGGTGTTAGCTACTGTATAGCATGCAGTTATGCATACATTTTACTAAACAGTGCTATGTAATTTACAAAACAAGTATATATTAATATGTTGCTGTCATAAAATTTAATTATAGCATAACTGTTTTTTGGTGAATAAAACTTTAACTGTATCAAAACTCAATAAAATAATATTACAAAATCAACAGGATAATAATATAGTTACAACAAACACTAAGCAGTCCCCAAATTTTGAACATTCATAGGTTCTTCATTCTGTACTGTTAGTGCTTCCTTCTGGTTGACATGGTGCTTGAGTTGGGGGCTGCTGTGAATTTGAGTCATTATTACTCAAGATCGTCAGCTTCTTTATTGAATATATATAAAAATTCATAATAGTTGTAATGACAATGGGAGCTAACATGCTGTATAATATTCTTAGAAAATTCATAAAAAATTCAGAAATGTCAAGATTTGTAAAAGATTTGTAATTAATTATTACATAATATATTAGGCCAGATATAAAAAGCCAAGCAAAAATGAAAGTGAAAATGTTTATTAAACAAAAATACTTCATCACCAAATAAAAATGTTCAACATTAGATCTACCTATATAAATACATATTCCAAGCAAAGCAAATTCAAACCCTAGAAAAGAGCTTCCTAATGAAATCACACTAGATGCTCTATTGAATGCCAACCAATAGTTGAAGGATAGCTTGAAGCATTGTATTAAGACATTCTTATCGCTCAAATAATCCTGGCAAGTCTCATATGTGAGCAAATCTGATGCCTCTGAGGAATTCAAATATACAGCAAAGCAATCTTTGTGGACATCACAGGTTCCTGTACTTCTTGAAAGGATTATATTAGAGAAAAACATTAGCATTGAATCAAATGCTAATATGATGAATCCAATAAAGGGATAGAACAAAAAAAGATGCTCAAACCCACGCCTCTCTTTCTTCAAATTCTTTATATGCCTTTTACATTTATTTAACGTGTCATTACATTTCGTTACCATTTCTTCAATAGAAGGATTTGGAGTTTTAAGAAAATCAAAAAGTAATTTTAATTTAACTTGAAATTTTCGTTCTTCTTTTTCCATTTGTACGCTGTAGTAGTCTGGTCGTTCGACATTCAGTAATTTGATAGCTTCTCTCAAGTCTACAATTTTTGTAAGCTCCTCATTATCTCTTAAATTGTTTCGATTTTGAAACTCCAAAACTTTAACTGCAATGCGATCTGTCATACTGAAATCCATATTCACCTTTACGTAATTTTCTTCACGAAGATTAAGCCAAAATCCATGCAAAGCTTCACTAATTTTATTTAAAGTATAGCAAAAATTCTTAATACTGTAAAGTAATGGTAAGGCTATCGATAATAAGGCAACCAATAATGCAAATCCAAAAACAATTATCCATGGAAGCATTACGCTGAAATTGTTGTAATACTCGTAGGACATTTTTTTCATGATTTTTGCTTTAAGTTTTAGCACTTCCTTATTAAAATAGTACCGTTTTACCGTAACCTCTAGAGCAATAGACGTCAGTCTTTCCACCTTCTTTCCACTACTGAAGCAACAACACCGCAATCGCTCAATAGACTTCTTGCTAGTTACATAGAAAAGGGGGTGGGAAAAAAGGGGCTGAAAACGAGCGAACAAAGCTAGGGGCGGGTTTGTATCGTGGAAGTAGACCCTTTACCAATTGCTAGCTGGAACGTGTTTGCACGGTCAGCAAGATGGGGGAGTGGTAAGATTTCCGTGCATACGGTATAAAATGATATAGGTATTTGCTCTTACTTCCTGAATTTATTATTATTGTTATTGTTATTATTATCTTGTTGTTGTTGTTGTTATTATTATTATTATTACTATTATTATTATTGTTGTTATTATTATTATTATTATTGTTGTTGTTGTTGTTGTTATTGTTATTATTATTGTTGTTGTTATTATTGTTATTATTATTATTATTGTTATTGTTATTATTATTATTATTGTTATTATTGTTATTATTATTATTATTATTATTATTGTTCTGTGAATGAAGTGCAATGAGTATGGGAGTTTCTGAGGTTAAAGGTCAAACTCTAAGCTCTAGAGCTGCCAGATAAACAATACTGCGGCTTCAGATTCAAGGGGCACAGATGTTGCTTGGCTTGTCCGAGAACACTGCCACCAGGGTTCCTTAAAAATGGCATGCATGGGAATCCCATTTTGAGGCATCACTATGCCACATTTGCATAAGGTTACAAATCTAGTTAAGTCCATCCAGTTTGAAAAAGGTATTTATATACATCTCCAATGACAATATTATAATCAACGGATAGCTATATGGCTTGTCTCTAAATCAATTGTTGTGGTGAAATCCATCGAAACTTAATTTTAATTGCAATGGTTATTATAATCTACATTTGTTTTATATTCAGTGTGCGTCATTTAGAGCAGCCAACTGAGGAGGCAATGTTGGACTGTCAGTGACATTTACAGGGAGTGATCTTTAATTTTGCAGTGCACCAAAAATTCAGCATTTTTTTCATGTGCTTTACTGAAAATTGCTAGACAGATATGTTATTACTGATTGTGGTATCTAATTCAAACTTGTTTACATCACCTTGATGATAATGAATAGTCATGCAAATTTACAGGAACTAATTTTCAATTAATGTATTCATTAAGAACAATTATAACAATAAATATCATTAAAATTTAGAGGGGTTTATTAATGTCACCCATGAATTAACCGCTGTCACTCTGAAACTAGACACTGACATCTCAACTCAATTTGAAATAATTATATCTTGAGACATGCAAATGCAATACAGATGAGATATTAGCTACAATATATTAGTCTTTGCTAGTACACTAGTAGTGTTTTGTGCTGTTTAATACTCCATTGTTACTGTCTATGAGAGTTGATTGAGCATTCAAGTTTTACAAATAAACTTGTAGTTTTAAGGCTACCATTTCGGACTCATGCATTTACAGGTTACAATAATATTTACTCTAATGTATAGGGAGTTAATAATGAGTAGAGTAGTTATATGCAATTATTGTGATACTTAGTTACTTTAAAATGTGGGGCAAAGATTCAGCAGCTGTTTTTAGTTGAACACATTTGAATTGGTTCAACTCAAAGCGTTAGCGCTTGTTAGAATAGTTATCATAATAGATCATAGTAATAATATAATTAATGCTATAGCTAATGTACGTACAAGTTTTCTTTTTGGAAAATATTTTACAACTGAAATACAAATGATGTTGCTGATTAATGCAATCACACACCCACACACGTAATGAATGGCGGATGTAATTCTGTCTCACAGTTGCACTTCTTCTTAAGGTACATGAGGTCTTGTTACTACTCTCATGTTTGACAGTTCCACTTCTTGATTGGCTCCATTTTTCCTTCTCCATATTGAGCTTTGTCCCTTTCTCTTGATAGAGAGACTCATCCACCCACGTAATTTGTTGGTGTAATTGTTTTTTTTGTAATAATTTCTTGAATCCTACTGTTGCAACTATTTGAATAATGTCGTCGATTTTCATTGCTACTTTATTACTGGTAATTCAATATTGTTTAGCTTAGTAGCATTTAAATTAGATTCACAAAACATTTCGGCTTGTAAGACAATTTTGTTTGTATTTTATTTTAAACGGTCATGTAAACCTCACAACTGAAGAAGGCTTACGAGCCGAAACATTTTGTGAATTTATATATCCAATTTTAATGCTACTAAGCTAAAAAAATATTGAATTACCAACTATTTGAATAATATGGTCTTACTCTTGGTTGTATAATCTTCCTATACACCCCAAATTTAGAGTGAGAGCATATAGGTGAGTGAAGATAGGTACGAGTGAAAAGTTTGTACGCACATTTCACATAGTTTCTCCACAACAATCCAGCATTTAAAGTTCCAAAGCTTTCTCTCTTCCATCCCTATCTCTCTCTCTCTACGTTTAGCTTTCAACTCCTACAAATTAACTTACATTTATAATGAACATTATTAAAATTCTAGAAACCATAGCACTGATTGAATTATTGTGTCTCTTTATTTGAAATAGAGGAATGAAATGTAAGAAATGGTCTTTTTCTTCAGTACTAGTTAACTGTAATGAATAAGTACAATTAATATTGACTTGTAAAAAAAAAAAAAACATTAGAAAGGGCTTTGTAGTTATTGAAATGCTAAGAGGTTTTGTATCAGGGACAAAAGTATAAAAATGAGTAGATATTTGCCATTTCAACTACACTCAAAAAAAATCTGTTTACAGGGAGGGGGGGGGGGGGGGGGGGGTCATGCCCAGACTGTAAAACGAAACCCTGCTGAATAAGTCCCTCGGCACTGCAAAGTACAATCTGTTATTATGGAGAGAAAGATTATATCCTTATATCCGCCTTCTTACTGTTGGCCCTTTGTACTTGCGTGTACAGTAAGTTTCGTACTGTAAGGTGGGAACAATGAGATGGTGCTCGTTGACTAAGATCCATCTTTCTAGCTATACTTACAATATCTTGCATGTGACAGTTATATAGGCAGTGGTTGTAATTAGATTTTTTGAGCTGGTTAGCGGGACTCTTGTAGGAGTATTTGGATGGGGAAATGATGTGTCAAAGAGTTGCAAAATATTTTTGTATAAGTCTACAGTTTATCTTGCAGTATTAGCTATACTTAAAAAATAGCCTTAGTTATAAGAAAGTTCTTCAGTATAATGGGTATATATTCTGCATGTTTGTGCCTAGAATTGAAGGCAAAAATAGAGCTTAAATAGCTAGATTACAAAAGATTGTATGTTATTTTTTATATGCTTAGATTCTCTATCAAGGCAAGATAAAGGATTGTGTTACTACTGAATGTTTTAACACTTGTGACACTAATTTATAACCAAATTGGTAAAGTTCAAAATGTGAACCTCAATAGCATTGTTCTAATAGTGCTGATTCAGTGCGTGCATGAATAGATTATGAAGCAACCTTACACTCTCCACCTTTGCAATGTTAGCAAGTTTTAGTAAGCTCACTAGTCCAGTTCTTCTCTGTTATTTCCTATAGCCCATAATGATAGAGTATATACATAATTTGCTTCCTTTTTTTATCTTGCTTTTCATTCTAAAATAAAAACAACAATTATAGTAGCTATAATGCATAGCTAAAGTATTTTGTTCTTTTATTTCATTTAGCTTGAAATTGCATCAAATTGATGTGGATGATACTAGATATGAAATTTCATCGAATTTTTAGTACCTCCATGTGAAACTTAATTAACTTTGATGTTATTAACCTAAGACTGGATTTTTTTTTCAGAGTAATAGAACGGGTTGCTATTCAGGATTAGCACTCGGCTTCGCCTCATGCTATTTCAATTGGTTTACGAGTGCTATTGATCCCTAATAGCACAGGTTACTCATGCTATCACTAGCTAATAGTAGTCCAGCTTCATTAGTACTGTTAGACACTGTATCATCCACTCACAATCTCTGTGTTCCAGGATTAGCTTCCTCTGGAACTTCGTTTTCAACCTAGCACTGTTAAAAACGGGGAGTTTATGGAACACCCCTAGGGGTGCTCCAGTGGCCAGGGCTGCAGCACACCCTTTTGGGTGTTATAAAGTCACTATTTGGGGTGTATGAGCAGCACTACCCAAAGGTGTACAGTTACACCATTTTGAGTGTTCATTTGACACTCAATTAAGTGTTCTACCTCACTTACAGAGGTGCTTCGGATACTCCCTTGCTGCTTATCATATCATTCAATAAGTGCATCCCAAGCACCCTTCAGGGTGTTCCCCATACAATCCAGAGTGTATAGTATACTAGTTGTATTCAGCAAAAAAATATATTGGTACAGCAATTTGAAATAAACATGGAATAAATGGATAGCTCCAAGTATTTTCTAATAAGATATTTTTGTTTGTTGTTTCTTCATGTAGGAGGGCAGTTCTTTCTGGTATCACCAAGTTCAATATAAGCTCTTCTTCATTGGTCTCAAGATGGTCCATTGTGGTCTCCAGCAGATGTTTCCAATCAGATTTCAGTGACATCATCCTGAATAATAATAATAAAAAAATAAATAAATAAATAAAAATATATATATATATATAAACTAGTAACACTTCAAATATATACATAACCTTCATAATGAGCATACATGCACACACACTAACAAAATGACGGGAGGGGGGGGGGGGGAGTAGCCGTAAGGTCCTACTAAAGATGGCAATGCAGGATTAAAGCTATGGTCTTGAGAAAAAAATGTATCTGTATAACCATAGACACTATCCTTTTATGCTTAAAAGCAAAATGAAATACAAAACAGAAAAGAAAAGGGGAAAAAAGAAACAAAAAAAAAAAGCACCAGCTCATATATGAATTTATTCCTTTAATTCATAATCATGCCATTAAAATGTTTGCTCTCATATAAACGTTTCACCAAACCACTGAACTTGGGACACATTGTAATGAACACACTAACATCCACCCTTTACCAATTAATTACCATCTTGTATCCGGTGTTTCCCCAGTACTAAAAATGCAGGGTGGTTCGCCCTGTTCGAAATGCTTGTGATTAAACCTTGTACTATCATCTAGGGCTCCTATGCAGAGAACAATTCAGCAAACTCCACCCTTTGCTTATATCATTGCAAAATTATGCTTAATATCTTTTCTTGCGTGACTCCCTTCTCAAACACACTGGAAAACAATTAAATAGGAACTCTAATTTCACTAGTATGGTTGACATCTAGGTCTGTATGCGCTGAAATCAGTTTAGCAAACTCCACCTTTTGCTTGTGTCAGAGGAAAACGAACTACTCTAATAACTATTCCTCTCACATATGGAGGAAGGTCAATACTATTGCTATCATTTACTTGTTTTAATAAATTATGCCAATATTTTGCTTAATGTACGATTACACTAATTGATTATACCCTAATAAATATTGATAAACCATAAACAACACTGCTTGAAATCTGTGTAGGGAAAAACACTACATATTGATACTAACATTCACTTTTTACTGATTATTAATCACCAAAAGTGATGCATTAGAATTGCTATTATATAACTTCCACCTATTCCCCTTTACTATTCCTAATGAAACCCTTTACCAAATTGTAGCATTTGTAAATCATTTCAAGCACAAATAGTACACAATGGTCACGGGGCAAACATTCAAGTTAGAAAACTCCAGTATATAACCATTTGACTAGAACATGTCAGGAGCATCAAGCAAAAATAATTTCAACACTGGAATTTAATACTCAGAATATGGGGAGGCAATTGACGATCCTTTACCTTCTTATTGAAAGCCTATCATGCTGTCATCCAGAATAGATCATCTACCATAGCAGCATAACACTCATCTCAACTGAAAGAACAAGATAGATAAAGTAATGGTCAAAATAAATAGTGTTATGATCATGTACTACATTACATTGAATGATACCATTAGCTATTATAAGGATTGTTTGTTGCAATCGGCCGAGCAATCGGCTCAAACTTTAACATTGTCTGAACAATTCTCACTTAGCTATCAGTTACATTCCTGCAGATTAATAGACTTACGCGGAAGGTCCCGCATCACCAAGCGAATGTGTAGTGGGGGAGACATTTACAAAACACACACTCGACTGACTCCTCAAAGTCCCAGTAACCAAGTTCGTACACACGAGGGCAATAGAGACTCGCGGAAGTTTATATCACGTGAAAAATATCCACCCTTTTTATGTGGGCATGTTAACTACTTTGAGGGAGCTGGATTCAATGATAGACCAAATGATATTGATGTCGTCTAATGTTGAGCAGGATTTTTTGGGAGGAAGAACTGGGAATGACTGCTGCATTATAAGTATTCAACCAAGTAAGAAAAATTAAATTAGTTTTCTTGGCAGTTAGTTGAGATAGTCTCGCGAGCCAGACCCTTTACCTACCGAGCGGTGAGGAAAGGGTCTGGTTGTGTCACCATCCATACATCGTTTCGTTGTACTGGAACGTAATTAATGTATTTAATTACTTCCTGTTAGGGTGCCGCGGTCAACTTTAAATTGTTCAGCTAAATTGATTTTTGCAGGAAATTGCTCAACAATGGCTAACTAGCATTGCTTGGTAATGAAAAGGACAGGCTAGGTTTAAGGAAGCCCAGAACACTACATTATAGCTAGAGTGAAGATTCTTAGACAGTTTGAAGTAAGACAAAATAGCTAGCTAGCTAATACCTTTCAATAAAAAAAAATATACACTTTGAGTAATGTATTTAGCCTGCTGGCAGCGTCCACTGAGATATAGGGAACTTGACAAACACCAAGCAAGAGCTGATACTCCGAATTTCTACAAGCTATGCTTATTCACTTAGCCGTGCATTTCTATCTACATACCTGTGGGTACTTGTTTAATTGCAATCAACCGGATGTAAACAAACCGCACCCCATAAGCTATACACGCTAAAGTATTGTTCCCCATGGATCGTGGGGAATGGAACGAAACTATGTATGGCAGGTGACCAGACCCTTTCCTTCACCGCGCGCTTGGTAACGCGGTTGGTAAAGGGTCTGGCCCGCGAGACTATAGTTGAGACACATCCTATAACATTATTTGAAAGTAAACCTGAATTACCTGTAGTACACCTTTCACAAGCAATTTTGTCCCAGTATATGACATGTCACTGTACTTGTATAGAGTGTATCCCAGTGTGTCACTGTACTTGTATAGAGTGTGTCCCAGTGTGTCACTGTACTTGTATAGAGTGTCCCAGTATGTCACCATAGGCATTATAGAGTGTGTCCCAGTGTGTCACTGTACTTGTATAGTGTGTCCCAGTGTGTCACTGTAGGCATTATAAAGTGTGTCACTGTACTTGTATATAGTGCGTCCCAGTGTGTCACTCACTGTACTTGTATAGTGCGTCCCACTGTGTCACTGTACTTGTATAGTGTGTCCCAGTGTGTCACTATACTTGTATAGTGTGTCCCAGTGTGTCACTGTAGTATAGTGTGTCCCAGTGTGTCACTGTACTTGTATAGTGTGTCCCAGTGTGTCACTGTAAAGTGTGTCACTGTACTTGTATAGTGTGTCCCAGTGTGTCACTGGACTTGTATAGAGTGTCCCAGTGTGTCACTGGACTTGTATAGAGTGTCCCAGTGTGTCACTGTACTTGTATAGTGCGTCCCACTGTGTCACTGTACTTGTATAGTGTGTCCCAGTGTGTCACTGTAGGCATTATAAAGTGTGTCACTGTTGTATAGTGTGTCCCAGTGTGTCACTGGACATGTATAGAGTGTCCCAGTGTGTCACTGGACTTGTATAGAGTGTCCCAGTGTGTCACTGGACTTGTATAGAGTGTCCCAGTGTGTCACTGTACTTGTATAGTGCGTCCCAGTGTGTCACTGTACTTGTATAGTGTGCCCCAGTGTAGTGTGTCCCAGTGTGTCACTGTACTTGTATAGTGTGTCCCAGTGTGTCACTGTACTTGTATAGTGCGTCCCAGTGTGTCACTGTACTTGTATAGTGCGTCCCAGTGTGTCACTGTACTTGTATAGTGCGTCCCAGTGTGTCACTGTACTTGTATAGTGCGTCCCACTGTGTCACTGTACTTGTATAGTGCGTCCCAGTGTGTCACTGTACTTGTATAGTGCGTCCCAGTGTGTCACTGTACTTGTATAGTGTGTCCCAGTGTGTCACTGTAGGCATATAGAGTGTGTCCCAGTGTGTCACTGTACTTGTATAGTGCGTCCCACTGTGTCACTGTACTTGTATAGAGTGTCCCAGTGTGTCACTGTACTTGTATAGAGTGTCCCAGTGTGTCACTGTACTTGTATAGTGTGTCCCAGTGTGTCACTGTACTTCTATAGAGTGTCCCAGTGTGTCACTGTACTTGTATAGAGTGTCCCAGTGTGTCACTGTACTTGTATAGTGTGTCCCAGTGTGTCACTGTACTTGTATAGAGTGTCCCAGTGTGTCACTGTAGGCATTATAAAGTGTGTCACTGTACTTGTATAGTGTGTCCCAGTGTGTCACTGTACTTGTATAGTTTGTCCCAGTGTGTCACTGTACTTGTATAGTGTGTCCCAGTGTGTCACTGTACTTGTATAGTGTGTCCCACTGTGTCACTGTACTTGTATAGTGTGTCCCAGTGTGTCACTCACTGTACTTGTATAGAGTGTACCAGTGTGTCACTGTACTTGTATAGTGCGTCCCAGTGTGTCACTGTACTTGTATAGTGCGTCCCAGTGTGTCACTGTACTTGTATAGTGTGTCCCAGTGTGTCACTGTACTTGTATAGGGTGTCCCACTGTGTCACTGTACTTGTATAGTGTGTCCCACTGTGTCACTGTAGGCATATAGAGTGTGTCCCAGTATGTCACTGTAGGCATATAGAGTGTGTCCCAGTATGTCACTGTAGGCATATAGAGTGTGTCCCAGTATGTCACTGTAGGCATATAGAGTGTGTCCCAGTATGTCACTGTAGGCATATAGAGTGTGCCAGTATGTCACTGTAGGCATATAGAGTGTGTCCCAGTATGTCACTGTAGGCATATAGAGTGTGCCAGTATGTCACTGTAGGCATATAGAGTGTGCCAGTATGTCACTGTAGGCATATAGAGTGTGTCCCAGTATGTCACTGTAGGCATATAGAGTGTGTCCCAGTATGTCACTGTAGGCATATAGAGTGTGTCCCAGTATGTCACTGTAGGCATATAGAGTGTGCCAGTATGTCACTGTAGGCATATAGAGTGTGCCAGTATGTCACTGTAGGCATATAGAGTGTGTCCCAGTATGTATGTGTATGTTACTATTAGAGTGACATAGCATCATATTTCCTATAAGAGTATGCTAAAATTTATTATAATATCCCTTTGTTTGTAGGTTGTGGCTCCAGATAGTCGTGTTATTGGGCAGCAGATTATTGTAATAGTAATATTCAGATTCAAGTTCTGAAAAAAAAAAAATTGTACTGGCTTTTTATACATATTATTTCCTTTTATCATTTCATTTCATGATATTTTACAGTTGTCTGTATTATTTGTGTGTTTATGTGTGGAACAGTAAATTTATCATTTCATTTCTTATTCTTTTTCAGTTATCTATATTTGGTGTCTGTGTTTTTTGTAGGTGAAGTATCGTTCCAGTGACAATCCAGGAGGCTTCCATGAAGTCGAGTTTTCTGCATCATCAATTTCGCCACAGTAAGTCGAAAATTGTGTGCGTGTATGTGCATGTGTTTGTGTGTGTATGTATATGTACACCAATAAATATTTATCATTTCATTTCTTCAGTTAAGTATTTGTGTTTCATTTTTAGAGGTGAAGTATCGTTCGAGTGATAATCCAGAAGACTGATTGGAAGTGATGTTCGAACTTTCTGGAAATCTGTGATATCTCCTCCGATAGTGTAAGTTGAATTTCATGTTTATCTGTGCGTGTGTATGTGCACAATAATAAGTATATATATATGGAGGACGTGGATGGAGTGGAGAGAGAGAGGGGAAGTCATGGATGGGTGTGTTAGCCAGGAAGTAGATTACTTTTCGTCCTTTATGTTTATAGTGGGAGGACTCATCAGCTGGCCCCACTGACCTAGTATTTTGTATACCAAACATGCACAGTATATTACCATGATTGTAGGGATATGCAGTTTTTTGTTGCCGTTGTTATTTTACTGCTCGCTATGTGTAACGTGCAACACAAATATTTGGTTGTTGGCATACAATATTTTTGTTTATGTATTTGTGTTGTATTGTAGTGAACTTCATATGAACTTTACAAAGGTATTCCTCAAGTGGTGACCACTACCAGCTTTATGGCTGATACAGACCGAGGGCATGATTTTGTTGGGGAGAGTATCGACAAGTTTCTGCAACTGAGATGCAAGAACTTATTTTTATGTCATTTATATATAATATATTTATTATTGTCTCGAAAATAATAATTACTTACGCTTTATTTTTTTTTATAAAATTCATTATAGTGTTCAAACCACAAAGTATGATGGGGTGTAACTCTGTGAATACTAGGGGGTTTCTAAAAGAAAAAAATGAGGGGAATGCCCAAAGCAAGCACAATAAGGCTATATAGCATTGCTAAGATGATTTCCCAGTCAAAACCGGGGGAAAAAATAAAAACCATTAACAAGTTTTTACCGTCTACCCGAGGTCGACAACCTCGCGGTAAAAATTAAGTCCGGCCCGAAAGGGTTAATGATGTATTCACAATTTTCTGGTTACATGGATGAACACAGTAATAATGGTACCTTAAGTATTAATGGTTGGTTGCTGTGAGCACATGTTGTCGCTCAAGTATTAATTTTAGCTGACCTTCCAGCCTCTTATGTAAACCATGTACTGCAATGTGTGACAAACAAGATTAATGTTCCCAGTCATATCATAATATGAAGTACATTTATCTGGAGATGTAATATGCCCAGACACTTTGGCTTAATGCTGCCTTAGAGGACAGAAAGACATGTTACCCCTTCACTGACACACAGGATAATTTTCATTGGCAATAGTAAAAACATTTACTCAATATTCTCAGTAGTTGTCTGTATTCGGAGGAAGAACTGTTCATCATCTGTGTTCTTTACCTGGATTGAATATATTTTACTTACACTTCAATTTGAAATTTTCAGTGTGTACAAAAGTAACAAAAAAAGTCTAAAATTAGGTCCTAACGTTATGCTGATTTTCAGCAAGGTACATATTCTGACATTTATTTGATAAAGACAAAAAAGAAAAAAAAACTGATTTGTGTTCCTCTCAGATGGCACTAGTTCATTATTCTGAATGATAGAAACTCACTTAATAATGCTTAATAATGCAGCCCCAATGAACGATGATAGAAGAATTAGCTATACTGCGGTACAGAGTAGCATTACGCCAGTCATTGAATCAATATCTCAATTTCTTTTCAGCATTATTTTATGTTCAAGAAAAACAACAAATGTCAGAAATCAAATCCACATAAAATATTTAGAAAATGTTCTTGTGGTCCTACATGAATGAAGTCACTTCCGCTCCAGGAACAAGCTTCTTCTGTTATCACTCACTGTACTTATAATGAAAAAAAAATGGGAACGGTATTTTATAATGTTAACACACTCAATTCTATTATAAATGAACACTAAAGGAACTGTCACAGTACATAGCTAAAATACTTAAAATTTCAATATTATCTGGCTAGTATGTTAAACTAGGAACTACAAGCATCATGTAACCAGTATTAGAATTGCACAATGGATGACATCCATGGACATGTACCAGCTAATAAGAATACATGCATCTATGGACATGTACCAGATAGTAAGAACACATGCGTCTATGGACATGTACCAGATAATAAGAACACATGTGTCTATGAACATGTACCAGATAATAAGAACACATGCGTCTATGGACATGTACCAGATAATAAGAACACATGCGTCTATGGACATGTACCAACTAATAGGAACACATGCATCCATGGACATGTACCAGATAATAAGAACACATGCGTCTATGGACATGTACCAGATAATAAGAACACATGCGTCTATGGACATGTAGCAGATAATAAGAACACATGC
>WLWD01001669.1_pt1 | contig 62297 bp, 22 predicted proteins | sample 6712731 | NCBI WGS metagenome assembly WLWD01 (sample SAMN12718690, study PRJNA576275) | sponge metagenome | isolation source: marine sponge | host: Mycale hentscheli | place: New Zealand: South Island, Marlborough, Capsize Point | collected 2014-11-01
AAACTAGTATAACTTTTATATACAGTATTAACACTTGATTCATAAGCCAACAAATCTCTCCCACAAACTAGCTACTAAATTTCAGAGTGGACATGTACATAATAAGATGTTCTTGAATTCTTGTGTGAAGACTGCATTTTATGATCATATACCATAGGTGTCATTTGTACATCAGCTTTAGAGTTCCTGTAAATTAGACTGTATAATATCACAGCTTATTGAGAAATTCAAAGCATAAGTACAAATACGCTAATTTAATAATCATACAAGTATTGCTTGAAATACTATGTGATTGCAATAAATTTTCACCTCAAATAATATACATAACAGATTTAATTAAACAATTATGGAATTACCTTTATCACTCGACCCTTGCTGTGCTGCAGCAGTGTCTTCTGTACAATGTTCCTCCACTTTGAATGCTGTACAATAACATGTACTATGGAAATTCAATACACACTGTTTGATAACATCACTTTAGCTTTTTTCATGCAAATAAATGTTTTCATGGCAACTACACATACCAAAACACCAAGAGGATTTTGATTAATATATTTGTCACACGTATTAAGTCGAAATGCATTTCAATATTAAATTATATTTTTTTAACTACCTAACATACCTAAGTTTTTAAAATGTTAATACCAAAATTATTTAACAAATTGAAGTATGTTGATTAGGAAAAAATGTTCATTTAAACAAGTTAGTCAACATTTAAAAAAATACAAATACCTTTAGAAGAGGTGTCTGTAGTTACTGCATCACATTTCAACTATAATGTAGAGTATACTATGAGCAACATAGAGTTGAATTCAACTAATGACATACCTTAAACCAAATTGTCTGTCTTGAATCTATAAGTGGAATTATAGTATTATTTGGGTCCTTCACACAGTTCATTTTAGGAGAGTTTTCATCTTTTAGTGTGCACAAATGAAGTGGAGCTTTACTTGATCGTTTCAATAAAGAATCCAAAAACGATTTTTTTTCTGGTGGATGGCCTGTACATTCGAATCCATATTGAAGTCTTGCATTGTTGTACTTGAGATTACAATTAACTTAAGTTAACATAGAAGTGATAGTATTTCTAATGTGTGCACAGACTACAGAAGTGGGTGTTGTTGGATGAGATTCTCTGTAGAGTACCACTTTAATATATGTGGCATAGCTAATGATAGTGACTGTGTCTTCATCCTTTCCTACTAGAAATTCAATCTTGTTACGACAGGGACTGTCTTCTTTGAAAGTCCAGTTTTGTTTTGTGTTTGAGACCAGGCCTATAATAAGAGAAGAGAAGACTCCTAATGGTAAGTAGCCACACTTGTATCGATACATGAGAGGAGCCACATCTGCAGAAATAGGAACCTTTTCGAGCTCATCTTTTGTAGCACTTCTAAGAATGCTAGGCATAAAATAAGTGATTTCTTTTCTATCTTTTGTTATTGGAAGGGAAGCTAAGATACTGTGATGTTCAAAAAGTGTGATTAGCATTTCCATAGATATGGAATCATTGACGTCTTCTTTAGTTGCTTCCCGTAGATCTGCCATTGTGAACTGAGCTTTGTTCTTAAACATTGTTGCTGCTTGATGTCCAGCTTTTCGGAAAATAAATGTCTTCTTTACTAGTTGTGTGGCCACATCAAATATTATCTGAACAATATTGATATCATTATACACACTATATAATTATATACTAAGTAATGGAATGTAATTAAATTGAAGCATTGCTCCAAATAATGAAAAGTGTTATTGCCTCAAGTTTATTGTGTGATTTTCAGATAATACATTTTGATATACACTCCAAACAGGTAATTAAAGTTTCAACAAGTTCTTTTATTGTAATTTAGCATAAGTGTGTATTAAGTTCTAATCGATACCAAATCTAGTTTAGTTGTTTATTCATATATATTCACAAAACTTTCTTTCTTAGTTTCAAACATTTTGTTCATATAATAATTGCTAGTTATTTTGTTCAATCTAGTTTTAGTCTGGAATAATGACTATACAAGTTCTAATATTTAAAACTTAAATTAGTAGACGTCATTACAGTTTTAAAATCCTGTATTTATGATTAAGTCGGTGTATTAGTCATTTGATTATCATGTGTAGTGTAAATTTTAAAAGTACTTAATTTTTTGTAACTCAAAAATAACGTATATTTTGTTACAAAATTATTATTGTTTATTAATAACATTGATTCCAATTAACCTTAATGAAGTCTTAACGGAAATAAAATAATATGCAAGTATTTCTAACCTTAACATCACAAATGACTAAGTTTTCAAATCCTCTCACTTCTGGATAGTACAGGAGCGTGCCGACACGATAATGAAGAAACCATAGAACATTGCGTACATCTGATAAACCAATATTTAAACCTTCTGCAATTTCATTGCATTCTGTCAGTGTCATCACACGCCTTTCTTTTGATCGCACAACAATACTAAACATCAACCAGGAGCAAGGAATGCTAACTTTACCTAGATTCTTCTTAATACACTTCTCAAAAGTTTCTCTTGCTTTGTTGATTTCCTCTACAGTTCCTTTCTTGTTGTCCAGTGCTAATGTCGGGAATTCTTCTGAGGCATACTCGACAATTTTTTGGTGGTAAAACTCTGTTTGTTCAATTTTGTTTTTAAGAATTTGATCCCTTTCCCTAAACTGTGACAGTGACACCTTGTCTCTAAATGTTCCCACAAACATAGCTTTAGTAACTATGTTAGCTTTTTCCAAGTCAGTATTAGAGTCTTGATTTGAGGTCAATTTGTCACTCGTATTCTTCATGCATGCTATACTAGCCAGAGTTTGAAAGGTGACTTCTTCTAGAGTAACTATAGAGTCTTCTTTCTCAGTAGAAACTCCATCTTCATTGGTGCAATACATTTTAAAAACACTGTCCCAGGAATCAGTGAGTCGACTGAAAATAAGATGTAAAGAAGACCCCATTAGAAAGCGAGACATGAGGTCTAGAAATTCAGTTTGGCCTCCATGATCAGTTGTTATCAAGTATATAGTGTCTTTCAGTAAATACTTTACTTTCTCTTTATTGTGTTCTGCTGCAGCTTCAATATAAGCAGGATAAATTTCAGCTAAATTGATGACATGTGATTCTTTTAACTTTTCTTCATTATCAGAAGTTGCTGATGTTTCAGCTGGTGTTGTTATATTTTCTACAGTTGAATTTAAAGACACTTCCTTAGCATCATTTGAAGATTGGGCATCTACAACTTCTTCAGTTGATGACACACTTAGTTGGATTTGGAATTTTGGTTTTGTATCTGCATAAAATGATCAATCAAATTCAATTAGCATTTCATTCAATTTATGAAAGAGAATAAGTGTTTTGTAACTGTTACACTTGTTGTTTTATAGAGTTACAACTTTTCACAATTATAAGGCACTATTATGACGTAAGCAAATCTAACAGAAAAGGACTAATACTTATACTACAGATACATTTTGAAATATTTCTTGTACTCATCAAGTTCTTATCCAAGTTTATGCATTACAAATTCCATACAAAAAAACTGTTATTGGTATATAAAATTGTAGATTTCATATTATCTGAAATGAAACTGAGTTTAATTATTCTGATTACTGGAGACGTATGGTTAAGTGTCACACTTCAAATGTGAGAGCTACTCAATTTACTTCACGACCCATTTCTGAAATAAAGCTCAAGTTCTAAATGATAAAATTGGTTGTAATTTAAAGGCATACTACTATGATAATTATAATGTTTTACCATGGTGTATTGGTATAATTATTTTCTACTTACTTTCTACAGCTTCTTGTATAACATCATTAAGAATTGAAGTTTCACCCACAATGTTCTTCTTGGTCCATTGCCCCTGCTGTGCAAATCCAAATGACTTACTGATACTCTGAACGAATAGCTGCCTTCTCTCAGCTACTCCAGTGCTTGGCTCATTTATTTTCATGTTAGATTGATCAATGTTTATAAAATCTCCAAGTAGTCGACGTAGAGTTGAACTTTTACCAGATCTTGGAAGACCAACAAAATTCATTCGTCCTACACATAGGTCCACACATACCTGTTTTTGTATGGCTTCTTGACAAGCTTTCTCTATTTTTTTATCTATTGAAAGACACAAGTATGCTAGTTAGTGATATTAATAGATATACTTGTGATGTGTTTTAGCACAAATGGCTAGTGAGCCATTGTCAACAGTAATTTAAACAACATGGTAGCTAAAACATTATGTGACCACAATTTATGTCCTGTATGTACATTAGAAAATGCAGTATCTACTTACACATCCATGTCACTACACTGTTAAAAATGGGGTGTTTGGATAACTTAGTTTTGGTGTTAAATAGGAGGCGCTGCATGGACACCCCAGTTTTCTAGCCTAATATTGTCTCCATAGTTAGTCACAACTAAATGATATTTGAAAGGAAGAAACTAATGGATATAAGTTATTATAAGCTCACTTGGTAAAGTATGAATTGGTGTAGAAGTTATAAGGGCTCAAAGTGGGGTGTCCAGACAATGCCTTCTGGAAAACACCTCACGAGGTGTTATTTAAGCACCCCATTTTAACAGTGTAAAATCTCCAATACACTTTTACTACACATCGCTTTAGGAGTGGGTGGGAGGAGTGAAAATTACAGCACAAGCATAATACTCTCATAACAAATTATTTTGACTCACTATGTGGAAGTTTCAATTGCCTATTGTCGTACACGGTGTTTCACGCTATAAAATAGTATGTTACTTATCGTTGCGATTTCAAATAAACTATTTCATTTGACAATAACTAAGTAATTTGTAGTAATTGTCAAAATTGTTGTGCCAATCTTTTTCAAACCCTAACCACTGATAAATGCTCATTTTGAAAAATCACAATGGAGCCCCATGTTCAGGGGTGTAAATCCCTGAGCTCAAGTAATAGAAGAGAAGGACCACCCAACAGTGTTGGGAAGTAGACAGCTAAGAGTAGCTATGGAAAGTTAAGTAAGTTAGGCTTAAGTTGGTATAATTCAAACTTAGACAGAACAGCACTTGAACAAAACCAAAAATTGCAGGCATATATGCATGAAAATCCACACACACCAAACAAACACACAAACACACAATGAATGAAGTGTGAGAGTCCAGATCAGTCCACATGCACCAGAAAGTACACAGTGCACAGTAGAGTGCAGGCATCAATGGCGGTTGTGTGGGGAACCCACACCCCCCCCCCCATAAAACTCCTTTACAATTCTATTATATTTATGGAAGACAATTGCAGTGAGTATTGCATACTGTAATAGTGTATTCTAATGAGTCAATCATTTGATATGCTAGCACTCATTTCAGCTCAATAACTATTACATTTCCAATTTAGGACCCTAAACCGGAACATTATTATAATTTGAGCTTGCAAGTTCATTAATTAATATTTCACATTTTTTATACTATCATTTCATCATGCCAAAGAATCCAAGTACTTTAAAGAATACAAAGGAAAGTTTACTTCACTTTTGCAATTTTTAATTGACATGGAAAATACATTGCTAATGGCATTTCCATTATCAATATTAAAGTAGGCTTGACCAGGTGGTAGTGATACATTATTGCTACTATTCCATCATTAACCTTATTTAAACTCGTTTAAATTATGTTTTAAGAATAAATGAACCGTGTAATGTCTTCCTTGGGTGAATACGAGCGAAAACTTTAATTTCAATCAACTTACATAAACATAAAGCTGATTTATTATAAAACACATAGTCTATAGCAGTTTTGTAACAGTATTGCTGTAGTTAAGTTCCATCCAAGCATAACGACCTATTTAGTATTCTTGGGAGTGTTTATTAGAGACAGTATTCTTACTTCTTGTTCAGAGCTAAGAAATATCAGTTTTGGGGGACCAGCGGCATGAAGTCATTTTACTACCTTCAAAATGACTTAAACTAGAATAATGTGCTTCATTTACTGGCGAAGGATGACCAGAACCTTTAGCTTCCTGAGCAATATCCACAATATTCTCTCTGAAAAGTGGCTTGACACTGCCATCTCTGCCAAAATGCTGGTAAACAAAGTTGAGTAAACAAGATCTAAAGTAGTTAGAGCATGTGTGTAGCTACTGGCAAATTTTGTGCGTGAAAGCCCAAGGACCACAGTTCCCAGGGGTGGTTGAGTACTCTAGATCTACCAGTAGCTACGCGATTATGCTCTAACTATTACATATCACGTTAAATTAAAATCTAATATCCTCAATACAGTGCAAAGATTAACGTTCATAATTTAGTTTTATTGTTGCATGTGTTTATTATTCTGTTGTTTGTGTATATTAATTGCACTGTATAACACATTATAATCCTTTCTTCATTATAATACATACAAAGTTAGCATGCAGTAATAACTAAAGACTTTGAAGTTTGTTTTTTTTTGGAAAAAAACAACCAAAGAATTAGATAAGAGGAATAATCAACTAGATATGCATCTGATTCAATTATAACAAAGAAAAAATTGGTGATAAATCTCAAATAACGTCAACTTTTTACTACAATACTATAATTAAAATGGTCAAGTAAAAAAATGCTACATTTATTCGGCAAAGGCACATAATAGTAATTTAAAAACAAGTCAATGAAAGATGATAATTATAGAGCACTTAGCTCATTCTAGCAGCAATACTTTAATATGGTATGGTAACACTTTTAATGTAGTTTAAGTGCTGAAGAAGCAAGCAATAAATAATCCATTGATTAATAAATGGCATCCGTGCATCACCCTAGACCCGTGCATCACCCTCCCAATTAATTCGTATTTTTAGAGCTACATGAACTAATTTGGGAGTTTCTTAAAAGTTTAAGTACCATTAATTCATATACTCACATAATATTGTTAGCTATCCATGGTGACTCGCTTGCTCAACCAGTTTACTAATGACATTACTCAGAATAAAAAAAACGTTTCGTTATGTTTCGAAGTTCAAACTGAGGTATAATGTACAGTTATAAATGTATTATTCTACTTACACCTTTATAATGCTTAATGCATTAAATCATGTCTACAACTTGGATTTATAATATTACCTTTTAGAAGTTTCTTTGCTATTAGTCTATCTTTACTTCTCAACTCTGAAGAATGTATAATTTCAGATACTTTCCATTTAGTGGAGGAGGGTACTTTTTCTATATATAAAATGTAATTATGCCTTAGTTAAATTTCATTCTACAAATTTAATAAAGAATGTTAGGCATAAACATGAACTAATTATTTATTAGTTATAGCTATCACTTCTCTATAGCACTATACATTCTATTTCCACATTCCAAAGTAATAAAAAAACTAAAATTAACAATGTAAACACAAAAGGATATTTAAATGATTCATCCAATAATTGAAATCTAAACATTACATGTTACATTGAAAAGGCATTATATAATTAGTCACAGTTTAAGTTTCTTATGTTAACAGCAGTAAAAGTAATGCATTAGGCTAGAAATTATTCAACTATGTGGAGAAATTAATAAAGTAACACAAGTAAACAGTGAATTATTTTCTCATGCATTGAATGATTCAGTGAATAAAATAACTCACATGCCGTCAGACTATAGTACGAAAATATTAATTAAATAATCATGTTATTTTGTAGCTGATATTTTGTTTGATGACTGTCAGTACCTTGTTTGATGATTGTCAGTACCTTGCTTGATTTCCATAAAAAGTATAAATAACATGTTTGCTTTTTTCACAAAGTTTTGTGAGTCAGAGACATAAATAGTTGTGGTCATAAATTGTAAAGATATTAATAGATTGCCTTTTCTTGAGAAACTGTTACAGTCCAGTATGCTTGAACAACTGTTACTACCCAATTATATAACATCAGCTATATTTTCTAATTTGGTAAAATGAACTCATCAAAAATATGTAAAATGTAATGAAATATGAGAATGAAATTGTATATTCTTAATGTAATGACCAAAATATACTTATTAGTGTAAAGAATACTCTGTTGGAAAACAATAAAGGATAAATTACAAAGAGACAATGTTAATAAAACAGAACTTCAAATATATCAACATACATCAGCTAAAAAGTAAATTATTTTATAAAAATCAGTAAACTCACCAATTCTTAATATTGTAATGTCTGAGAGGTGACCATAGTGCTGATCATACCCTCCAAATAGCACTACTTCAGTGAGTTCAGAAGAAATAACAAAAGCAGCTGCACAGTGACCATGTCTAGGCTGTGGCAATATGGCGATCTGAAGTGGCAAATATTGAACAAATGAATGAATAGTAAATGTTTGAACTTATTTGTTCAGTATAGTTAAAATGGCACTTCAATATTTTACACATGCTGATTAAGATTAATGAGACATTTACTGATTTACAACCATATGTAAAAATAGATAGTGGTCTAAAATAGACAACACATCGAATTTTCCTAACATGGTAGGAGCAGATGTAGTTATAATTTCTGTTGATTCGGTTGGTCTTATTAGTTGACCATACAGGGAACTAAAATGCTGTCTCTGTTGACCAATTTGGAGAACCAATGGCAATCAAGATAGGCAATGAGAAGCATTACACTGTCTTCAGAATTGTTAAATATATGTCATATGTAGTTTGTAGCAAGTGTGTAATCCTAGACAAGAAGCCTTTAGTGACAGCAGGAAAATATAAACAACACATTTAGTAATTCTTTGGAGTAGACCAGTCTGCATGTGTTTCGTTTCAACTCTGAAGGATATATAAACAGTCCTAAAGCTCTACAGTTAATTATTAAACAAATATAGCTATTATTACACATTTTAATTTCTTGCATGAGAACATTACTCATTAACCTACTGTATACAACACACTATACAAGAACTCTGACTAAGTCATATATTAATTTAAGCAGAAGCGGCACAATTGAAATTTTGCAGTGTCTGAACTGAAAAATACAATCAGAAAACAGTTCTACTATGTAATACACTTACTTTATAGTCAGTAGTTCATCTGCATCCATTTGGAATTATTGCAATGTAGCTATCTAGCCTCAACTTTGATCAGGATATTTTTTTACATAACAAGGAATTCTATACTATATATAATACCTGAAAAAATTATTGGAACAGATCAATTTCATTGTGACCATTTTTTATTTTCACAATTTCCCAGAGCTTCCCAAAGTTGCCAAATTGGCAATCATTTTATCTGTAAAAATACTTCATAGGACTCCAGATTACTCTGTGTATTATGCCAACGGGACTACTCACTAGATTATCGGAAGTTGCCTTCCATCAAGTTCTACACATGTCTTCAACATGGAGCTACTGGAATTTTTTGAGGACGTTTTACTGTGTATTTTTGACAACAGAACATGCAGTCTTAAGATAGTTGAATGCGAAGTTTTCTCGTAGTTTTGTACAACTCAGCTAGTCACTTGTTTCTATCTTGCATTTCTACAGTATCACTCAATATGATGATTTTCAAGCTATATGTACTAGCTAATACATACTTGCGAAGTGCAATTCACCATCTGGTAGCTTATGAAGCTTACTTGCTGCATAGAAACTCTAGATTATTGTTCTGGATAAGCTTTGCTGATTATTTCTCTGTTCTCCCTTGCACATAAGACTTTATTGTTACCTGAACATCTAACTTTCAAGAAAAAGTTGAGCATAGCTATAAATTACAAACTTTATGTTTCTTGAAGAAAGTACCATGTTAAACTAGACTGTACTATCAGTTTGAGCATAAGCAACCACGCAGCACAAACAAAGTGACGGAAATTACCATATAAGTAAATAATGCTTGCCGCTACACTCTAGAAACCTAACAATTATAAACTTGAAGAGACAGATATTAAAATATGATGGTTGAGGATGAGCAGCATAGGATATGTATTCTTCAAACGATAAAGAATCAGACAAGATTGTTTTGCTTTAGATAACTCTAATGTTGACTGTTGTTGACATTTTCTCATTCATTACTTCTATAGCTTTTTAACATTATCTGATATTTATCCTCACAAGTATTCATGCAGTGCTCTCTTATTTTCATCAAAGTTTTTAGGCTACATTGGGCAGGTTTTGAATGTAGAAGCAAGACCCACTGATAGTAAATTTTTATTTCAGTATAATGTTATAGAGTATTTATAATGCTACAGAAGGATCACAGCTATCTGTGTGGGAAACACAGCCATTATTCTAAAGCCATTTTAGGAGATCTCAAGAAACACTTTTATCACGAGCTTCCGGAAAATTTCTCAGACAACAGACTTATATTGTTAGAAAGAAGAAGAGCTACTCTATCCAGACAGTGTAAATATAAAACCTCAAAGTGCTCAGAATTTAACCTACACCTTGCAAAAGATAAATAAAAGATGTTGTTAAATATTGTACATGGAATGTACTCATGTAGTACTTCATGTATGTGCATTAAATGTATTGTTTTTTAACGCTGGCTTGTGGACTGAATGAAATAATTTGATTTCATGCATGAAATTGTGTAATAATTATAAAGAGATTAGACAAATTACTTAATATACTTAATTAAGTCTATGAAAAATATAACTTAACTTAAACTATTTAATTAGTTCTAGAAAGAGAATTGACTGAAATATTCAAAGTTCTTTACAGGTGAACTTTTAGCCACCAATTATCAGGGAATGGTACATGATCCAATAATAATAATTATGAAGAACTACTAAAGTAATTTTAGTTCAAACAATAAACATCATTTTTTTCTTTTAATAATTATTCCTAATTTTCACCAGTTAAGTTTATTTACTTCTACATAGCCATTATTATTTGAGCTATACTATAATATGATCTTACCTGTTGCCAACTCTGTGCTCGTACATCAAGACACCAAACATCACTTAAAGCCTTGCTATCAAGTCCACCAGCTACTAACAACTGTGGATTGTTGTTGTTATAATCAAGACAAACAGTGGCATGATAACTTCTTGGAGATGGTTGTGGTGCTCCATGTACAAGTTTTGTAAAACACTATTAGTACGAGAATATAATGTACAATCAAACAATTACTTTACAATATATAATATTGGATGAACTGAAACACTTCTTCATGCCTAATTAAATATAATAACAATATTCAAAAGTATCAGCTGCATTTTAAAAGCCTATCAATTATGTTAGTAACATGTACTGTGTTTTGCTGCCACCTGAGTAAGTACAATCACAGTATATACAGTGCTTAGAAGAGATTTTTATTTCTCGTAGCTATACTAACTAAAGTAATCAAGCAGTCTATGTTTGAATTGATCTGCCTGAATGGAATAAAAATAATGTTCAGTAATTATGATAAGAATGTGCAATGATATAAAATACGACAAAATGAACAATAATCATAATACATCCGTTATACATTTCTGGTTTCATGGCGACGTGTGTATGTTGCTGTCAGAATAGTTTCCTGACAACATGCATCATATATTTGCTATAAATATGTGACCGGTTTTGGGAAAATCGACCTAAACGCGGCATCTAAAGTTTTCTACTTTATTCTACCAGTAGGCTGCACGGGGCCTTGGGATGCCGTCCTCCTAATTTAGAAGCTGTAGCACAAGCCGTCTTCGCCCTACGCACTACAACACTTCAGTATTTTTGCTAAACTTATTATTGCTGATTTCGAAAAAAACGCCGGGTAAAGGCGTTGCTAAGGTCAGGGGGCGTGGCTTGTGTCCGTATACTATTACTGCGTGTCTCCGGGATAAACCAGTGACTGGCGGATTGAAAGAAGTCTAAAAGGCTTAATGCAGGGCTCCTTAAGAAACTATGATGGCGAGAATTGCGTGAGTACGTGAATTATGTAGAATATAGTATGTGAATTAGTTAGCTACAGTTTTTTCCCGGCTGTTAGTGAAAAGCCCGCCAATAATTTCTTAGCAACTCTCCGTACACGAGTCCAACCGGCTAGTGTTTCTAGCCTCCTAGTGTGAGTTCTAGAGCACGCCAGAGCTTACACAACTGCGTCATAAGCTAGAGCTAACTGGTGTCTATCCATTTCTGCCATAATTTTTTTTTTGAAAAATATCGACCCATAAGGCTTTACTCGGGGATACTGAAAAAAATTGTTTGCCGCGTTTAGGTCGATTTTCCCAAAACCGGTCACATATGTAAGCATAAAAAGAATTTCAGAGTATAAAAGTGAACACAAACATTAGTAATCACTTTAAAACATCAGACATATTTGAGTCAGGAAACTTTGTGTCTTAATAGGATCATTGAAGTGTTCCATTGATATATTTAAACAAATAATAATTGTTATTCCACTCTAGATATCTTCACAATGATATGTTTAGGTACACGACCTGTGAAATAATTCATGATATGTGACCGTCTACAGGAAATCCGGGCACAACGCGGCACCCTTCGAAATTTTTTTTTGCACTTACAGAGTTGTCAGCGTCCAGATATTAAGCTCTCAAAGTTTCATCATCGTAGCTTAAGTCGTTATCACTGTAATAGACCTAACCGTTCCCTTCCGTCGGCTTGAAACAATACATTTTTAAGAAATCGATCGATCTTTTCTCGATATTTACGCACGCCGCGTTGTGCCCGGTTTTCCTGTAGATGGTCACATATTTCACCATGTTGCTGTACTGCCAGGATCATTACCCATGTAATTATAGCAACTGGCTGAACTTGTCAATTTTCTTGGTCTTTTAAGCTACCTTCCTTTTGTGTAGCTACTCAACCAATGTTAGAGCAGCTGCTAAAGGAGGGGGTGGGGCTACTAACTACAGTAGTGAAGATATCTAGTGTGGAATAAATCACATATTACACTCAGCAGAGTGATATGGTTTGATAATTCATTCCCTCTGGCTCTTGAAAATAAATTAGCCAGGTCATGAAATATTTCACCATATCATACTCTGACTCATGTAATAAGTACTGCATACTAGAAAAATAGTTGTTTGAGCCCAAGTACAACAAATATCCTCTGCAAGTGCAGCTGCCTAGATACCTATATAAAAATACCACTACATGTCTTTGTACTTTGTAAAGTTTACTCTCTCCCTCCCTGTTTTTTTATTCTTTTGCTGCTTAGAAATGGCCAGTTGCAACTTACTAGTCTCTTCAATGAGAACTCATCCAGGTCAATAAGAATTTATACACAGAATTATAAAAAATATTTGCTTTTTTATTTAGTTCCGTATAGAAAGTTTTAATAAATGGACACTCCACTAAATTACTTGTTATTTTAAATAAGTGGCAGATTTGCCTTAGTTCCTATGTTCCATGAAATCCGCTCCATCTTAACAAACTCACTAGATAGAAACTTGCAATAAAGGAATAAAAGTACTTACATAAATAGTTTACATTGTACATATGTAATGGCAGATGAATGCTATCATTTGTATTTTATTGCTTAATTTCTGCACATATACATCTTGACTAACCTCATATTATCAATATAATTACAATGATCGAGATATTACATCAATTCTTACCATCTGTGCCAAGTCTATGAGGTAAGTGTCATTGAAGTCACTAGTACCATCCCATCCACCAAACAAGACTGCATGTGTAGGACTAATGCAGGTGACTGTAAAACTAGATCTAGGAGAAGGTCTACTTCCAGTGATCAAGGGAGAAGACCATGTACCTAATTAAAAATAGCAATGTAATTATATATTTCTTAAGTTATTTTAAGATATCTATTTTATGAAGACTTCAAATGTCATTTACATAAATTTAAAGCTGCTTTATATGCAGCAATTATTATACAAGTTATAATTCAAAAGTATCGTATCTATTGTTAGTAGTAATTTACCAATGATCAAGTTTTTGGTAGATATTATTGGATAAGAATGACTTACATTATGTTATTTGAGACACTTAATTTATGAGTTGGTAATGGTTGTATTTGCAGTGTTTCAGTTTCATGGTTACATGCCTCATTTTATATGAACACTTTATATAGCCAAAAATTATTAATATTAATTACTTCAAAGACTGTATCTGATATGTTTATAATAATTCACAAACATAAATTAAGTATTTCGCTGTGCGTTTTATAAAAAATTTGTTTCAAACTAATACAACATTTTAAACTATTTACTTTTTGAGAAAATGTGTTCTCAAATACCTCAGCACTTACGCAACTACTAAATGTATGTCCACTTTTAACAAATTTGCTCTATTACTATTGATAGACACAGTCACATATAAATTGCTTTATTATTACTATTTACACAGAACCAGTACTACTTAGTGGTGCCCATTGTGTGAATAAATATTAATTAAGTGAGTCATCCTAGAAGCAATACTAAATACAAGAATGCATAATTGGCATGTTTAAACCATTGACATTTCATTCTATCACTACAAATAAATTCATACATAAACCAAATTCCTTAGTTCAAAAATCACTAATACATACTCAATATAATCATTACCTGAGATAGAAATTATTCTAGTTTCTATTTATGTTGGAAAGAAATGATTGAAAAGTTATTAAAATTCATTGCTAAAGACAGATATTAGCCCTGTAACTTTGAATTTATCACGTCTGATTATATCTTTATAATTATTCCTGATAAATGTTTACAATGTAAAAGGGTAATAGTTCCACTATGTCTGAAACCATTAAATTGTATTCACATCTACATGACAAAATTAAGTATAGCACAAATATATAAAACCATTGTGTTATAATTATTCCATGATAATTTCAATAATAGTTTACATAAAATCTGCAAATAACTCTAAAGAAATTATATCTGTAATACTTTATTAATATACACTGTATTTTAATAATAATGTATAAAATAAATCGTGACAAATAAATTGAAATACAATTTGTGACTTACCTTGGGAAATATGGTACTTATGAATCTCATTTGTCCAGCCACGACCATCTTGCTGATGTTTTCTCTTAGTAAATTGTGATCCAGACTGCAGTTCACCTGATGGTATGCCATAGCCTCCAATCACGATTAGCGAATCATTATAATATATCATTTGACACTCAGATTTCCTCATGGGTCCACTATCATGTTGTGGTGAGAGTTGCTTCCACGTCATAGATCTGGTGTCTAGCTGATGCAGTGAAGCATGGAATTATGTACCATCATGACCACCAAACAAGTAGAGAACATGACCTGAATAAGATGTTGCACAGCCATATATTCCAGGAGGAGGAGTACCAGATGTTGGAAGTTCTTTCCAGGATTCTGTAGTGCACTCATAGATTTGAATTACGGCTCTCAGTTGTCTTTTATTGTCATCAAAGTTATAAACAAGACCTCCATATGCGTACAGTTGTTCAGAACTTGCCGAGGCAGCAGCATATGCTCGAGGTGAAGGTTCATAGCTACTTCATTCATCTCAGGCAGCTGCTAACATTAAAGTCCAAAAGCAGCTGTCAACATAATGCTCTTAAGTGGAATATACTTGTACTCATAATGAATGCAATGCTAAAAAATAATTGTATGTAATTCATTAAAAACTAATAATAATAAACACACATCAAGTTAATAATGCTTCAGATAGGTTGTTGGAAAAAATTAAAGGAATATGGTTTGCATATTGATAAGTAAAATAATAGTTAATGATTAATATCTTATTGTTTAACTGAATTTAGTTAGAAATACGTATAACAGATTTAAATATTTTTTAATTTAGTATTGTTTAAAAAGCCTGTGAAAGTAAGACAATACATCTAATGAGTAAAAGAAGGCTGAGAAAGAAATAAAAAAGTAAAAAATTAGTGGAGTAAAAAAATTCAACAAATAAAATATTTGAAAAAAGAGAATTTTCATTTGTCTGTTGAGAGTGAGACTGTAGTATAGCAGTACACTTTAACTAAATACAGAATTAGAGTGTTTGTTTGTTAACTGGTTGTCAACCCAGTGGTAGAGCACTTGTGTCAAGCAAGCGGTCCTTGTTTCCATTCCTGGTGGCGACCAAATATTTTAAATTCTATATTGTTTAAAAACCCTGTGAAAATGAGAGAATACTACAATTTTTTTATTATATTTCAATTGAAATATAATAAAGAAAAACAGAAATTTATCTTCACCTAATACATTGATTGCCTTACAAGTGGCTGTAGTTATGGTTGACTCCATTTTAACATCACACTGGATAGAGGTTAATTTACCTTTATTATAGGGGCCAGGATTGGCTTCAACATCTCCACATAGTAATAATAGTTTCTGTTTGAGTGAAGTAGTTCTGCAATGAATTTCTTTTGAGACATTTATTGAACTATTCCAAATGGACCAGATCAATGGTAGAGATAGCAACTCTACTTTATTATTTGTCTTTCGTGGCTTTATTACAGTACAGAGTTTGGAACATTGAGTTTTAGTTTTTCTTCTGAAAATCCAGATCATTGTGATGGCTATTAACAGATATTGAGTGTTAGAGAAACATTGAGGTTGATTGATATATGAGCATCGAGTCTCCCAGAGCGTTGATCTGTATAGTCTTCTGTTGCTACTTTCCCAGTGTGGAGCTGGATAACGATGGCGACCCATGCTATATCTGTAGATTTGATAACATATTTATATTATAAGAAATTATAACTCATCCTATCAAGTTAGGAAAAAAATTTGTGTTGTTTATATCTATTTTAACACATATTTGTAATTCCGTAAATGTTTTATTTGTAAATGATTTATCTTAATCAACATGTGTAAAATATTGAAGTGTATCTTTAACTATACTAAACAAATCAGTTCAAACGTTTACTAGCGTAAACAACCAATATCGACCGACATCAATTGTCGTCTAGAGCGACATCATTTATCAGCCATTGAAATATCCGGACGTGCGCGAAAAAAAAATGGGGTTGCCAAACCAGCTGTTCGCTTACCATAAACGAAGAGAAACGGATCCAGTTTTTTGGCTGTTTGCGAGAGTGTAGAGCAGGTTTGATATATAGCCATGCCAAAAAAAAGTCAGAGGAAGCGCTTGACCAAGCACAAATCTCAATTACGGTCAGCATTAACGAGTAAACACGCTCTGGAGCAGTCTGTGAAGCGAAAACAATGGACTGATCAACAGATGAGAGCAGCATTAAAAGCAGTACAAGAAGGTGCAAGGATAAATAGGTCTGCTGGTGACCATGGAGTTCCCGCATCTATTTTAAAGGACAGAGTGAGTGGTCATGTAAAGCATGGTGTTAAACCTGGTCCAAAACCATATCTGTGTACTGAAGAAGAAGGTGAACTTAGCTCTTTTTTGAAGACATGTGCCACTGTAGGGTATGGTAAAACACGAAAAGATGTGATGCATATAGCTGAATCTGTAGCTAGAGACAAAAATATGCTGAAAAAGGGTTACATTACTCACGGGTGGTGGAATAGATTTCTTGAGCGCGATTTGTTACTCCGAAGGAGTGATAGTACAGCTCACGTTAGAATGAATGCTATCAATAAGGAAACAATGGAGCAATATTTCTCTTTATTGAAGGATGTTTTGGATGAACATGAATTACATTCAGCACAAGCTTAAGTCTATAATATAGATGAATCTAGCATTCCTTTTGATTATAAAGTTCCTAATGTTGTTGCGAAGACCGGGTCAAAAAAAATTCGATATCGGCAATCTGGCAAAAAGGGGCAAGTAACTGTCGTAGCTTGTGCTAGTGCAGTAGGCCAAGCCATTCCACCAATGATAATTTTTAATGCCCAAAATCTTAATCATGCCTGGACAAAAGGTGAAGTACCTGGAACAAGACATGGTTTGAGTAATACAGGTTGGATCAATGCAGACTTATTCAAAGGGTGGATGGTAGAGCATTTTATTCAATATGCAGTTCCTGGGCGCCCCCTGTTGCTACTGCTTGATGGACATAGTACTCATTACCAGCCAGATGTCATTGGGTTTGCAAGAGCACACAATATTATTATGCTATGTTTGCCTCCACATACAACTCATGAATCACAGCCGCTAGATTGTGGAGTGTTCAAGCCATTAAAGAGTAAATGGACAGCAGTATGCCACACTTATTTTCAGAAGCACCCTGGAAAGGTTATCACGCGATTCAATTTCAACATGCTGTTTTCTCAAGCATGGTTGAAGTCTCTCATTCCATCAAATATAATTGCTGGTTTTAAGACTACTGGAATATTCCCATATAATACATCTGCCATTTTTATTCCAACTGATGACACTAGCAGTGACAAAAATGATACTCAACCTGATGAACAAGACGATGATGAGGAAGAATTGTCACATGGCAGTAATGGGGAGTGTGCAATGTCATCAAGTGAAACAGCATTAGATCTTCCATCTGCTGAAGGAGCATGTGAACTGCAGTGTGCTGAGTTGGCCCATGAACTGACACCAGCAAATTCACTGCATTCTGGTGAGTAGCTAATAGCCAGCTAGCTGGCTAGTTAAATAATAGAATGTGAGGGTTTTTTTAAGCTATAAGCTAGATGAAATGGGGAATTAGTGTTTGCATACAAAAAATGGAATGAATTTTTAAGGTAGTATGTAATGTGGTACAGTAAGCCAGTCAATACACAAATTTCAATTTTTGTCATAAATACTTAATGTGTCAATGTAGCTAAATAAACGTATTTTTACACACACAATTATCAATTTTACCTATACGTAGGAACACCAGAACTTGGATCTTTCACAGGTGAGCAAGAAGACCTCTTTCAACGTCGATATGAGGAAGGATATAATCTCTATTCAGATCATTACAACCTTATTTCTGCTGGTGATTGTGTCCTGCAGTCTATAGCAAGTCAGTTTGACGATGTCACTCCTTTATGTCCTGCTGTCACACTTTCTAATCCACCTGAAGCTACTTTAAGTACTCCCATGTGTAGTTCTTCAGGAGCTGCTCGAGGGCCAAGTCTTATAGGAGCTACTCCAGTGTCTAGTCCTCCTTCAGGAGGTCCTGGGCCAAGTCTTATAGGAGCTACTCCAGTGTTTAGTCCTCCTTCAGGAGGTCCTGGGCCAAGTCTTATAGGAGCTACTCCAGTGTTTAGTCCTCCTTCAGGAGCTACTCCAGAGCCAAGTCTTATAGGAGCTACTCCAGAGCCAAGTCTTATAGGAGCTACTCCAGTGTCTAGTCCACCTTCAGGAGCTACTCCAGGGCCAAGTCTTATAGGAGCTACTCCAGTGTCTAGTCCACCTTCAGGAGCTACTCCAGAGCCAAGTCTTATAGGAGCTACTCCAGTTTCTAGTCCACCTTCAGGAGCTACTCCAGGGCCAAGTCTTATAGGAGCTACTCCAGTGTTTAGTCCTCCTTCAGGAGCTACTCCAGAGCCAAGTCTTATAGGAGCTACTCTAGAGCCAAGTCTTATAGGAGCTACTCCAGTGTCTAGTCCACCTTCAGGAGCTACTCCAAAGCCAAGTCTTATAGGAGCTACTCCAGTATCTAGTCCTTCAGGAGCTACTTCAGGTCGAAGTCCTATTGGAGCTACTTCAATGTCTAGTCCTGCAGAAGTATCTTCATGGCATAGTCCTGATTCTGCAATTTCAGGTGGTGCAAGTAAGACAGTCAGTTCGAACTCTTCAAATGTGGTATCAAAATACCTCCAAGTTCCAGTGGACTCCACGACGTGCTGAAAGAAGTTTACCACGTGCCAAACTCTTAACTAGTCTAGATTCACTTCGAATACTAGAAGAAAAAGAAGGAAAAAAAAGCAGGAAGAATTGGAAATGAAGGAAAAGCGGAAAAAGGAAAGAGAGGAGAAGAAGAAAGCAAGGGATGAGGAATTAAAGAAAAAAGCTGAGAGAAAAGCTGTAAGAGAGCAAGAGCGAAAAAAGAAAGCAGAACTAAAAGAAGAAGAAACGAAGAGGAAGCAAGATGCAAAGAGAAAGCGTGAGGAGGATTCAACAAAAAAGAAACAGGAAGAAGCAAAGAGAAGGCGTGATGATTCAAGAGGAAAACGAAAGTGCAGTGAAGAAGTGAAAACAAAGCGGCAACGTTTTGGCGACAGACCCAAAGAAAGTAACTCAGTCCAAGAGGGAAGAGAAATTAACCCCAATGTTTGCTGTACATGTGATTGTTTATACGAACAAGATGTGGCTGAAGGAACTGGTGCAGATTGGCTGGCGTGTGCGTGTGGTAGGTGGCTTCACTAAGAATGTGTGGATGACTGTATGAAAAATGAGGAAGGGAAGGATCGCATTTGTCCATACTGCCTGGATGATCTATCAAAAATGTATGTATGACAATTACAAAGATATATTTCTCAAAGAAAAACTATCTGTTCTCAATTAGCTATAGCCACATTGATAATTCTAACTATAACCACATTAACAGTTCTATCATGACAATTTTTGAAGTTTTAATTTATTCACACATTTTGCTTTTTGAAACAATCTTTTACTATTGAATACCAAATTGCAAGATGATAGTATAGTAAGGGCAGAGTTAACATAAGTAGCTACAAGTTATGAAGAAGGACGGGGAGCGATTGGTTTATAGAAAATCTACCGGTGGTCGATAATTGATGCACGTGGTCGATAAACGGTTTTTAAGGAGCCGCGTAAACGGCGATAGCGTCCTGCGTTGGAGCACGCTACAGCAGCCTAAGTTGGACTCCACAATAATGAAGAGTTGCCCCAACGTTTGGACGTTATTTGACGCCGTTTGCCTTTTCCTTGCGTAAGTTACGCCGTCGGGTCAAAACTTGGGCGATAATTGGTTGCTTACTCTATTCCTTTTATTTATTCAATGTTAATTCTAGACTGAACTTCACAATCCTGTATTAGTGAAAAAATAATCGGCAACAATAGAATTGGTTGCTGATGGCTGATTAAAAATTGTGAGGCAACTTTACTTCCAATTGAATTTATATATATTTCATGACAATTGTTTGAGAGAAACGAACACTGTATTTTGAACCAAGTTTTTAGAAAAGTGGAAGCATTCTAGATCTTTGTGCAATCAACAACTATTGGTGGATTAGCTAAGTAACGTCTTTGCAGATCATGCAAAGTAAGCAGATACCATGTTCAATTTCCAAGACAAATGATGAAAAAAATACAATTCTGTTGAGGACCATGGCTAAGTGATAAGCGTGTGATAGTCCTGGAGGTTTCATGACAGTTGGCAAGTATGTAATTATTAAACTTTAATGACTCAATATCACTATGATACTTTCTAGTGAAAACTAATACTGAGAAAAAGCTCATGGTCTAGCTAGCGTATTATCACCCAAACCTTGAATTTAACCTTAGTCATGCGGGCCAGATATTCCTCTCTCTTTCAGTCATGTACAGCAAGAAAATGGGTCTGCGGATACCTAAAGTACTTACCAGCTTCATTGGAATGCAGCAAGTGAAGCATGAACCAGTAGTGTGATTTAATCACGAACTAATGGATGTCTACATGAACTGTCAGCTAGGAAGGTCTTTGCTTAGGGAAATTTGCTTAAAACAATTTTGAAGAGCTTGTTTGAACACTGTTATCAAGGGACTTTGAGCTGTGAGTGGAGAACTTAAAGCTTTCTTCTGAGAGGAGCATGTGAGTTTGCTACTTGTGAATTCTGAGAGTGCAAAGAAAATTATAGGATAGCCTTCTGCTGCTCATCCATGTTTTATGTGCATCTTTATACTCCATAAGATACAGTTTGTAGGGCTTATTTCAGATTTCAGTCACTACCACTTCCAGTGGAGTGAAGTTTTAATGCTCAATCATTTTATATAGTCAGTTTGAGGTTAGTCATGTGACTGGTACAACCTACAGACATTCCCATAGTGAACCTGAAAACTTTATGGCTGTCCCCAGACCATTTCCAGGCAAGCAGTAAGATAAAAGTATATGATTATATTAAAGGTATGGTTCACAAGATTACATATTACAAGACTGCACACATCTCTTTTGTTTTTGCATCTAAACAACCCTCCATGCACCTAATCAAGTGTTCACTACTTAATTGAGCTGGAGTCAGACAACACACAAAGTAACTACACAGAGAATGAAATCGGAGGACTGTCCGTTGTGGCTCAGCAGTAACTCAGCCCCACCCACAGGTCCAAAACAAGTGTATAGCACATGATACAATTCAAATAAACCCTTTACCCACGCATGATAGCAGTACAGAGTATATCAGTCGAATCAGTCATTCTGTTGTTACAACGGTAGCGAATCTCGGAGATGGGGGCCTCTTAAGATTGGGTTGGGTGGGACCAGATTTGTTGTTTCAACTTCTTTTTTTTTTAGTAATTTTTTGTGAACTAGTATTGGTAGCTCCCCCTTATTGTCACACCGTATCACCGGTGGAATGGTCCCAGAATAAAAACTACTGGTGAGGTGAGACAAATGTCCCTTAGCTTTTTATTCAGCTGCTTTTCTTACCTAGAATATAAGCTTCCATTTCCTCTACAACATATCTGCTGGTATCTTCGCTACCTACAGTGCTCTAGTAGCTCTCACATGAAAACCTAGTAGTATCCTCAACCCGCCATGAAATGACAGCTTTAGCGAGCAAGTCCAACTCTCTATCATTGAGAGTATTACCTCACAGTAGCTATATAACTCCCGTACACCTTCCCACTCATTTCATCGTCAAAAAAGTCATCGCAGACGAAATCTACGGCCTCAGTTGCAGAAATATTTCTTGCCATTTTTCGAACTAACGTCAAGTTTATTTTTAGCCTGACTACCTTAGTTACGTAGTAGCTATTTCTGTTCTAAATATAAATGTACTAGAACAACACATTAGCTATGCTCTAAACGCTGCAGCTAAGCTTTAGTGCTTATTATTCAGGGGGAATTTATTTTTCCCCGCATTACGCCATCCTTGAGCTCCTATAGGTGCTGGTGCCAGTGAATAGGTTAAATTCATAATATCATCTACAGAAGTTGCCAATATACTGAGAAAATTGTGGCAAGTAGCTAGTATTTCCATATTTGTCGGCTAATATTAGAAAAATAACACTGGCCTATTTTATTTTGTAGCTGAGTTTGTTCAAGAGTTACTAGTAATTGAGATATTCAGAATAGCTTAAGTTTGATACTACAGAAGCTACCATAACTCAGGTAAGAGAGTAATTTTGTATTTGTTTCCTCAGATTAATGATCATATGCTACTACAGTGTTTTCTATGAACTAAACTAAAATATAGTAACATAACTCTAGTTTATGTTACCTAACTTCGACAGGCTCCTTTGATATTTGTGTTCAAGCGCACCACTCGCTTATATACATATGTGCGGACGTATGTATGTCAATTTTTACTTTGACTCTTGCATTATTGTGTTTGTTTCGTGGTCCAACCCTTCCCACATCTGCACTAAACAGAATCTTTCAGTTTAGGATTCCTGTATTAAAGGAAATGTAATTATTGGCCCCTTGTATCAGGTTCTATCTAAATGCCACAAACCATTTTAGGTAAAACTTGTTGGACTCAACATGTACAGTAATTCTTCAGAACTTTTTTTTTTGAAGTCTTAAGACGTTGTGGCAAAAGGTATCTTTGGTACTGAGACCTCATACCAGACATAATTTCAAAAACTCAGCCATTTACATAGTAGCTTTGCGTGCTTGTTGCCGAGAGCTACCATTAATTAAGATAGTTTTCTAACTATTACAGAGTTGACATAGCTACATGCATTCCTCAAGAAGTTACAAAATTCCTTTTGGCTGAAAATAGACAATGTGACAGTAATATCTGACCTATACACTTCTTTAAAATAACACTAAACACTAGGGCGTACTAAGTCCACATTTGGTGCACCAAATTTGCTAGCATTTTTGGCCTGGGGGGGACCAATTTTGCTAGCATATTAGTCTCCCGGACTTTTACCACTATCGGATTTGGTCTGATCGGACCGAAAACCACATGGACCAAATTTCATGTAACACCGGCATCTACGGTTCATAGTTGTGCATGCTCATAATTCTCTGAATTATACATAATATACATAAATATAAGTGGAGACACGAAACATCTGATCAGTTGAACACTTTTTAAAACCTATGTTGCCGCCATCACTTCGTAACACACCATCCTAAACTAGATAGAGAGTAAGCAAGTATATTAAGTATTGTAATTACCAGTTGATTCCAATATGAGATACACCCACGCTTGAAGTGATAAGACAATGAACAATGCCCACCAAACTGTATTGCAACCCAGAATATTTCTTGATAGGTATACTTGCTGTTGGATTTTTCTACACACCACAATAATGAATAACATTTAATTATAGTTGCCTAGAGTCAGTTGTTTGCATAAATACTTACAGCATTTTTATTATTTGATCATGGCACGGAATGATAAAGTAGCTGGATCTTACTCTAAACTAAACTCCATGCTCACAATCCTTCAAAATTTATCTGATTATTTAATACTAGAAGTGCATTACTAATAAATGTGACTAGATTAAAAGTGTTAAGTATTTATAATCAATCTACTTTACTGATCCCATATCACCATCTAACAAACTTTCTGGAGAAAACCATTATTGAGAAAATAATTTGTAGTCTAGCTTGTGAATTATCATAGTTATCTCAGTCTCACTAACACTTTTGGGAAGGGGAAAAGGGTCAGGCAACACCCTCTGTATTTCCCAAACCTATTGAAATGAAATCAATAGAATGTTCCATGACCCATGATTGAATTAAATCCTGAACTACTGTAAGTCTGCAGGGATTTTCCATTTGCTTTTGCTAGAATGTCAATTTACTTTGACTTACTTGTTTAAATCGATTAGGAGATCTTACTTAATTTTTTTTGTGAGAAAATTGAGCTGTGAATGTCTTTTAACTCTTGTAAAATTTGCGAAGTAGCCGCGTTTACAATAATTGTTTTGAAGATGAGCTACAATTCACATAAAAGTGTGGGTATGGTCTCAAATAAAGGCCAGATAATGGACGAGCTGGCTGCAGCTACTCCTAAGAGTATGTACTATTATAATTACTCCAATACTTTCGTATTGTAATGGGATGTTTTAGACCGATCAGTAGGCCTTTTTTTGCCTCCCCCCACTCACCCACCTTATCCTCCCACTACCCTGAAGATGATTTCCCTACACTATTAAAATTATAATGTTCAATATCTTCCAAGAAATCGACCAACTATTTTCTCATTTGCATAAAGGTTTTAGTTGTAGCAAATCAGTAGTTATTTTTCTTCAATAATATTTAAAAAATAAAGAAATAATTATGTATAATATAATGATATTTAGTCAGCATGTCTGAGACTAGAAAAAAATTGCCATTTGAACAATATTCTTAAAACATATGCTGATTCTATCACTTTGTTATTCCTCCTTCTCAACTGGCGAGATTAGGTTAATATATTTTATGTTGTAATTATTGGTTTATTCCAATATGAGCCACACACTTGAAGTAATAATGCAATCAACAATGTCAACCAAACTATTGCAACTCAGAACATTTCTTGATAAGTACACTTGCTGTTGGCTTTATCAAAGACACAATTTTGATTGGCCATGCCATGTGTATATGTGAGTACTTATTTTGTGTATGGTCTAGATATTTTACTACTATTTTAAGAACCAGAAAATCACAGTAATTAGAAAGGAAACAACAATATAATTGACTAGCTACTTGGAAGCTGTTACTTCACTGCACCAGCTACTGCAAGGTTAACTACAGCAGCATGTCAGTTAATATTGTCACCTTCGTTATAAAATATCCCTACCTGGCCAAAAATTGTATTTCTGGAATGATGATAGATGTAGTATTCACTATTCCTGAGCAAGCTGAAGAGCAATATACCTACATTAAAGGGAATTGTATTCGTCATCTACTCATCTCATGTGTGTAAAATCTTCCTTCAATTGCATATGGCTTGTTGATAACTTTTATAGCACTTCCACAACGAAAACTTCTGAATTTCTACATTCTTAACTATTTGTACTTGCTGAGCCACTAATAATCTCCTGATTACATACTTGTTTTGTTTTTCCTATACAAACTCCCCAGGTTATGTCCAGGCTGCTATCAAGGTTCTATGGCTCTCGAGGCTACCATAGTATTAATGTGCCAACAATACCAGCAGTTCATATCAGAAATCATGAAAATTAAACAGTGACACAAGTCCCCTTTATAAAATAGCCAGTGGTGATCTTATTCAAGCTTGTCTTCTTTAGCTCCAGAGAGATCAAAATAAATACAATTGGGCCAACTATCTTCCGGATTTTAAAGTTTAAACTATTATTCATTAGTTGATTCAAGTAAAAGCTTATGTGTACCTTTATAAATTAGTGCCATAACCTCATTCAGTTGACTCACAAACTCACCCGAGACTGTGTCCGATAATTCGGTAAGAAAACCAAAACTCGAGGAAAGAAAGCGCAGCGAACCCAGCCCCACCCCTTTTTGTTAGACCAAATAAACAATATAGCACGTGATGATCGTCATCCATCCGTAGCTACATACTACGAGCATTAATTTGATCGCCCAATCTGCCATGAATTGTTACTAGACACGCTCTGTGCTTATTCTTACTGAGGTGAAGGTGCGGGTCTTATGATATTTGCCTATAGCTATCGCCTTACGGATTTTACCGGCAGAATTTTTAGCAACATAGGTAGCCAAGCAATGAGCATAGTGTTGAGGATTTAGGTTTAGAGATCATTATTGGTAAAGTAGTAGTAATAGTAGACAGCTTTGAACATGGGTGAAAATTTATATATAATTTTTCTGACTTCCTAGTTAGCTAGCTATCCAAAGAAGGCAATTATTTCAACACAACACTTCATTTTCATTCATTCAAAACACAAGGCACAACAAAAATATCTTGATGATGGTCAAGTAAGATAGTCTAAATAAGCTTTGCACAATGCATGAGGATAAGTGAATTGTATGAAATCAGTGCATAAATTATTATGCTTTACAAATACAAAATGTGAGATCAAGCCTTTCATTATTATTGAAAGATGGGCTAAGTCTCCCACTTTTAGACCAACAAGTTCTTCCAGATTAAAAAAAAGGTGATTTATGTTCCAACTCAAGGTTTCTGAACAGCTATCGCTGCTGGAATTACTCCATTACTGCTGTGGCTGCCAGGATCACTCTTTGTACTGTCAGAAATCATAGTTCAAGTCTAAAGAGCCTGGTCAGGAAACCACCTTACGCGTCACTACGAGGCCCCGCCCACAACAGGAAGTAAATTTTAAGGAAGCAAAATAGCTGCAAAGAATGGTGCCATTGTGAAGCAACCACTCACTTTTGAGTTATATGGTTGTTGGCCATGTTTAAACATGATATGAGAGTATGTTTCGTGATATCTACAGAAATAAAATTTTCCACCAGTTGTTAACTCAATTACCAAGACAGTTTACGGATTTTGTTGTGTTTGTGAATAGACTCTTTTCACCTTGTGTACCCTTTAACGGCAGTTCATTTATTTAGGTTTACTTCAGGGTGCTCTGTACTGTATTGCGGCATAGAGGTAGTGAATCTTCTCCTGGACTGCCAAACTGTAGTTCTGGTATATACTGTCAGAATAGAGGAACCTAAATAATAGTGGGGGAGTTTACTGGTGTTTGTAGAGTAGCTTCATCAATACCCTTTGCATTCCTTGACTGTATCAGAAAGCAGCAGTGTTTGGTAGGGGTTGGTTTCTTGGGTAACATACTGTTGCCAATGGTTCCACCACACTGAGGAAAGCTATTGAGAGTACTACTTTTGTCCTAGGGCTGCTTTTCAAAGATGAAAATGAAGTATTATGTGTGTCAAAGGAGGACGGCAATGAACAATAAGTCAGGGTACTTTTTTAATCAATGATGAAACACAAGATCCTCTAAATCTGAGCCTAACACAATATTAAATAACGTCTACATTCAGTGTGCTGCTTTATTTCAACTCCTGTGGAGTGAAGTGTGTTCACAAGGCAACTTTTGCTTCATTTTATTCTGTTACTCTAACTCGTTAATCACTATCATGTGTTGGGGTGAATTTTCAATTAATGTACATGTAGCACAATTTTCTTTGACAGTGGCAAAGCAGCATGAATCATTAGCTAGACACACACCACATGCTACTCGCTGCAGTACAAGTTGATTGTTCAACTTTGCTGCCACTGCTGAAAGATCTTATATAATTGCCTGCAAACAAGTCTGACTCAATAAAGTTCAATAACTGCTTAGTGTATACATGTGCACAAAGAGCTCATGGAACTGTTTTTTCAACTGGAGAACAGTTAAAATAACTCCTTAAAATGGTATAATTCAACTGTGTAATTCACTTTAGAGTTTCCTATTGTTTTTTTAAATCTAACTGTTGTTCTAGGAAATGAAGAGGGAAGGACTTAACATCCAAGACCCCCCCCCCCACCCCCCCAGGCCCCACCCCCACATTTACATCTATCATGTTTACTTCCACTTTTGTGTGGGAGTAACTGGCAGATGCAAAAATGTGGGGAGTAAGGAAAATCAGAGTACATAACTATTCTTCATCTAAACTGTTAGCATGTATTTTATAGGCTGTCGAGAATGGGCATGTTAGGGAAATGTTCTCTGAATAAATAATACAAATAATATTTACTAGGTATCATTGAATCATGAAATATATGAAGATAACAAAAGTAAATGAACGTGACAGTTTGTTAGTAAGTACACGTTAGTTATAAGTGCAAATTAGAAGTTTGCATCCGGCATCATTGGGGTTGAATATAAATAAAAGAAGCATTTCTAATAAAATTATAACTTATATAACCAAATTTCTACAGTATTATCAAATGTGCATAGTCATTAACATAATGTATAAACTATGTTATTCCCCCAAATGCATCCTCTCCTTTTCTCTGATATCTATACTGCTATATAATTGATAGACTGTGCCATAAATTGCATCAAAATGTTATTGTAAAGAGCTTTCCTGATTAGCCACTGAAGTTTATGATTTAATAATTATGATAGTTGTAGGTAATGAAAAATGATAATGGTAATAATAAATATAGAAGTCAAGAATAGAAAAGTTGTCAGGGTATGAATGCCATGAGAATGTTGCATGTGTATGTGTGTGCTAAATGATACAAATGGTTGCAATTAGGGGAGACATTGTTCATGACTAACAAAGTATAACTGATACTTTGTACTTATAAACTGACCTTTATGGATAATATATTCAGGCATTATTTCAGTAGGAATCCCTGTGCAGATTGTATTATCATCTCATGCTTATGTTGCAGTGAGTTGACTATTATTTCATAATTAATCTCATTAATTAAAACAATGTCAGTGAAACAGTAATATTTACATAACACATCAACAACATAAACAATGGCAACAAGAAACAAAAATCTAAATAAATTATAATGATAAATTCAGGTGCTACTAAGAACAGTAGTTCTGATGGTCCTTTCTCTGTACTTTCTCTGTAAAAGGCATAACTACTCAATAATGATATTAACCAAAACTCTTGTTACAAAATTTCAAAATTGTTTTTGATTTCTAAATGATATGCTAGAGATAGCAAGAGGGAAATAGAAATAGTTTTGTTAGTAAATTTACTTCTGACGGGTACAAGGTCTCAAACTATATAAATTGTCACTGTAATTTAGACCAGAGTAGGATATCGTAATAATCATTTAGTTTGTCAGATATTTACAGTATCGAGTTTAGATTGTTTTGTTAATATTATTGTAATCACAAAGTCTATATCCAAAGCATTCTCCTGTTGGTCTGAGCTCCTTAAACTCAAGCACTTGGAGTTGTTTTAATATAAATGAATAGAAAGTAAAGCTTGACTCAAATACATTATCATTACCATCAGCTACACTGTCCCTTTCATCTCCTGAGTATTGAATTAAGAACTCATTACCTAACAAGTATTTTTGAGTACCATATAACTGTACTTGGAAATCAATTAAATATAATATATCTAAGAAAATATAAGTTGCTAAATACTACAAATAATGGATTAGTTTCTTTCATGAATGCAATTGTCATCGACGTCTACTCATTGGTAGTTGCAATGATAAATGCAAAATTAGTTGGCATTAATCTATCTCTTCTCCTACAAAATAGCTACATCATTCATAATAATATACACATTGTTTTTTTAATCAAACGTACTTTCAGAATATGAATAAATGATTTTGCCACTCAACAACAGAGTTATCAAAGTGTACTCATATTCTCCAGACCTACACTTAATGTCTACTTATACAAGAATTGAATGTGTAAATTACAATTATTTAAATTATCATAGTCGCTCATGTACGTCTTTGAGTGGAAGGTGGTGCTAGATCTGACTGGTTACGTACAATGTGTGTGACACTGGCTCTTCTGAATGTATATGAGCTGGAAGATTAGAAGGATGTCTTTGTGACACTATTCTGCATGCCCTGAGTACTTTGGACATTTTATCTTTGACACTTACTATCTCCTTAGAATGGTTGTCTAACTCTAAACACTTCTAACATATTCTAAAGTTACCATTATCATTGGTAAACTGTACTGTGAACATTTCAAGGCATTACATATTCCCACCCTCTTTTATTTCCCACAAAGATTGTAAAAGAAATATGGCCCCAGTAGATCTCTAGTTGACTATATAAATCGGGAATAAGGTTAAGAAGTAGATACATTATTATTTTATAGGTTATCAAACTACTACGCAAGGAACATCATTTCCATAGAATTTATATTGCTTATTCTGAGTAACTAAGATACAAATGCATAAATTGCATGCAAAAGAATAAAAAAATGTGAGGAGAGATTGCATAAATTAAAGGATATTGAATCACTCTGTGAGGCTAAAATGCTGCAGGAAAATATCATTGGTCTTTACAGACTACATTTGAGTATATAAAATTAATAGACTATAAGGCCCAAATGCACTTAATATCAGTAAAACATGGTATATAATGTATTTGTTGTATAACTGCTATTTATTTATAAAGTAGTAGCTATTACTACAAATGCTAAGCTTAAAAATTTGCTGCCACACACTATAGTTGAGGAAACTATTGTTTTTAATGTTTTTGTTCATAAAGACAATAAGGCCAAGCATAACATTTTAGTAGAGTTGCTAGAGCGCATGTCTGAACACTATCCATTCCGATAAAATTGGACTCTACGCTATTGCAATTCAGTTTGTGAATTATCAGTATTTGTGGAGTGTTGATAACTATTAAAAGCTGTTTGAGGAACTTTCATTGGTTACATTTCTGTATTCAAGTTAGCTCTAAAAATACTATGTAACTTGTTCTGGGATCTCTGCTCATGAATCAACGGAAGAGTGGAAGCGGAGATTGTAGCGCTTCAGCAAAATGAGGTAATCCATAACAAATAATACTAAATATCGCTCATGCCCTACATAGTCTTCATTAGCCAACATTCAGAACTATGATGAGCTATAACCTTGCTATATAAGACCCATTGATGATTGGTAAAGGCCTAAAAATATGTTGTTATTGATAAAAAAATACTTTCTTTGAGGCCAAAGTGCGCCGCTCTAGAACTAGTCATGGAATGAAATAAGGAAATGAACTACAAATTATGGACTTCAGGTAAGTAGAACTTGAATTTCTAAAGATGCCCAGGTCAGAGCAGGTATTTAAATTTCATATACGTCGTGTGTGTTGTATAACTTGGAGAGTCGCAGACGTGCTTAGAGTATAATAATAATGAACATCACTTTATTCACAAATTGTATTCATTCTAGGATGAAGTTCAGACACTGAAGGCTGACCTAACAAATAAATTAGGGCTTTGCTATTCTCTACCTTCCATAATACAAACTTGAACATGCAAGTAAATTGTTGTGTAGTTTAATCAGTAAACTTACATGTTTTTTTATACAATAATTGTTATTATTTATTCTGGTTGAAGCTGTTAGCTGATGCTGGATAAAAATTATTGCTCAAAGCTAGAACAGGCACTAATGGTCAAGGAAATGATGATTAATTCAATGACAATTAAAATAGAAAATAACTGGAAATAAGCAAAAAGGTGGCTGAAGCAGAGGAAAGGGTACAAGATTACATAATTGGGAAAGAAAAAGCAAGACCAATCTTTTACTATTTTTATAATTTAATTAAATAAATGAAATTAATTAAATTATATCCTGGATGATGGCAAAAAAAAAAATTGTGAGAAATCCAAGTGACTTTGCAGGATGAACATATTGAAACACAATGAAAGTCTAACAAAAAAGACTTTGAAAGTTTATGTTAAGGAACTTGACAATAACAATAATGCTCTGGAAAAGTAGCAAGTGGCCATCATGACTTGTAAAATAGCTATTATAATTATACAAAATGTTAGCAATAAATCAGAGGTTCATATGACAAAATTTTGTTAGAGTGGATGGTGGGCAGTAATTTTTGACTCATACAATAAATAAGAGATGAAAAAAACCCCGATATTCAAGAATTAGACACTAGAACGAGAAAGACTAAATTTAAGTACATGAGTGAGAATACTAAGTAATAGTGATGATCTGAAAGGATGTAGCACTACTATTAAAGAAGAAGTGCAGAACTGTAGCTGAATGCTACCATTAGTAAGTCTGAATGTTGTGTTTAAGAATGTGTTTTAAAATCTCACATTGTATGGTGTGATGAATATTAGAAGTACTCAATATAGTACTTTGAAGAATTCATTAAAAGGTAAGATGTAACATGCAAAAGTAAAGGATTGCTATGTTATTTTTTAGGCCTATTTAGGAGGAAGTTTTGGACATAAACATTCTATTGTACAAAATAATACTCTCGACTGAAACACTTTAGAAGACTTGCTATTCTAAGAGTCTAATTTATTTATAGAAATTTTGACAGAGACACTCTGTCTCTTAATGTTCCCACAAACATAGCTTTAGTAACTTTACTTTCTCATAATTCTTTCCAATGAAGCTTTTATATACATCCGATAAACTTGAGGTTATTCGAGACATACATTTTTATTTTTCTTCATTTTCTGAAGTTTTTGATGCCGGTGGTGTTGTGTCTCTTGAGATTTTTTAAATAGAACTCCATTAACATCATGTGATAACTGGGCTTACTCCATTATTTTTCAGTAGTTACTACATTTTGTAGTAGTTGTGAGTTGTGGTGTATTATCTATAAGCAAATCAACCATATAAGGACTTCAAAAAGCTTTGAAATTATATTATCTTTTAAAATGGCATTGATGTTGCGATATCCCTTCCCAGAATTGTGTATATTGCTGCTTTAGGTCTTTAATTGGCAATAATTTAAGTCATAGAAATGAACATAATAATAAACCTTTTAAATGTCAAATACTCCTTTTTTTTTTTAACTATATTAATTTTAATTCACCTTCAGTGAAGTAATCACTGATTATTTTGCTTCCTGCTTTCTTGTGTCAATACAGCGACCAAAAAACAACAAATTGTAATTGAGGTTATTACTGATGGTACTACCATTAAATTAATGAATAGAGAAAGGAGTGTACTGTTGTAGTGGTGAGTTAGTCATTTAAAGAGTATTAATAAATAATCAAGATTACTATTAGATAAGCATGATAATAAAAGCTGCTTTCATGATAATTCCGATGATGCTGGCCCAAAATAGAGCAAAGATGATTCTGTGCTTTAGATTGACTGTAGAAGTACCAGGTTTCGATGCTATTGCCACTTCAAGGCTGTATATCCAGTGATTATCAATAAGTCAAAAATACAAGTTGTATTTAGAGCTTAATTGATACAAGTATTTTATAAAGCTCAGGGAACAGAAATAATAGCAAGAGGAATATTACAATCAGTTGTAGTAGTGTGTTGCTCCAATAATGTTTTATTGTGATGGGATTTTTAAGGCTTGTCAGTGTGCCTGAATATTATTTCATCCCCACCCTAAAAATTAATTTGCCCTCCACCCTATAATTTATTATGCCCTTAATTGTGATATCAGATTCCAAAGTTTTATCAATAAGACTGACCTACTATTTACTCGTTTGCCTGCAAGTTTTAGTTGTAGTGGCTCATAAGTTAATATTATATAATATAATTTGAATAGACAATGTTAGCCAAACTGTATTGCAACTTAGAATATTTCTTGATAGCTAGAAACTTGTTGTTGTCTACTTCTAAACTCAACAAAAATAAAATAGATTTCAAATTATAGCTGCTTAGGATTTTTGCATAAATTCCTACAGCATCTATTGTGTATAAAACAAAATATATGCACACAATGAACAAGAAAACTCAGACTTAAACTTCATTAATAAATTTAAACTAGAGTGCAACATTAGGTCTCAGTTATTTAATCATGCATTTCTCATTAGGGACATTGGAAAAACTCATGAGGGAGGATGAATTTGTTATATTTGCATTATAATAAGACATAGCTACTAAAAAATGCAGGAACTACAAAAATGAATTAAAATCAAGTAATGCCATAAAGTTCCAGCTTCCATTGCATCTTAGTCATAACACATCAGGAGGCCTTGAATCTCATTTACACAGTGAATAAAAGTGATTTGCTTTGGACAATACAAAATCAATGAAGGTAAAAAAACAACAACAAAAAGCAAAAGGAATACAATTAACTAGTATGTTTTGTTCAGATGCACAAAAAGTTCATGTTTGTTTCTTGATTGGTAATTTTGAAGGTCAAGTTTGACACCAGTGGATGACACTCTGTTTTGACCAATAATCACTGCGGTGAAATAGCTATAACTACTTATGGAAAAATGTTGGCATATATTGTATTTCCTATAAGACTGTATTCTAATATTCATTCACACAATAATTAGCATTATAATGTGACCATCTGGGAATGAATGAACTGTTAAAATCAGAAAGGAAAAAATTAAAACTAAGAGCAATACCAATTTACATTTACAAACGTATTTAGGTCTAGAATAAAGAAAGAATAGTAGGGGTTGGCGAATTATTCGTCTTTTTTGTATGCTATGGTAGCAATGCTAATCATTTTAGTTATTAATCTACTAGAAACATGCTCGTGGACAAGGTTTAAAGGTCACCTCAACTACATTCACAACTATAAGAAAATCCTTGTATACATGACTAATCTGAATCCTGGTAAGGCCACTGTTTGTAATGTGAGTTGTTGATCTGCAGGGCAACAGTGCTGAATCTGAAGGTATTTTATTTCTTATACAGAAAGTGAATCTTCAAATAGAATTAGCTACCAACACAGAGGGTAGTTAGTAAGCTCATAGATTCATTAAAAAAGTCCCAAAGCCATTCATTTAAAAAGTCCCAAAGCCATTCATTCAAAAAGTCCCAAAGTCGGTCTCTCGAAGACTACATTAAATTGCTATTGTTACAGTACAATGAAAACTAATTATAATTTTTTCCCAAAAACTAACTACTTCATTATGCTCATAATTACACTATAATCATGATAACATATGCTAGTATTAATGAAATCACTTATTACGCTCAAAATCATACCCAGCACAATTTGCCAACCCTTAGTGAATAGGTACGCTTAATCATGAAAAACAAAAAAAAAACAAAAAAAAAACAACTAATTCATGAGATAAAATGAAAGTACAAAGACATTTTAGCTAGTGATGAAGATAATTGCCAAATTCAACCATGAAGAAAAAATTAATGAGCAACAACCACTAAATTCTGTCCAATTAATGAATGCTGGACTTGTTTTGCTTTGGTATACTACGAACTTAGTCTACCATATTGTATAAGGACACAAGTAGTAAAAATTCTGACTCAGCATATCAATAAGTAGAGGTGCGTTCAAAAGAAGATCGCAATTATTGTTGCTGTAACAGTTGCTAAATTCCTCAATTTGTAGTGGTTAGTTATAATTGTTTGTTCTTATTATTTTTGGGGGTGGGAAGTTTGGCCTACATGATCAATATCTACATTTATATGTACTGTCTCCTCATCATGAATAGACTCTTACCTCTCATTTTCATAAGCTAGCTCTTAAGTATTGTATCTCTACTAGAAGTTGACAACCATGAAACAAACCAGGTGGCAGTTATGGCACTATTTACTTAACAGGGGTATATAAATTACAAGATATAAAGGAACTAAAATATTGTAGCTTAGTTGAACAGTGTATTACTGTTATGCAGTCACTAATTGAGTAGATCAAGTACAGCTAGAGAATTAAGTTTATTAGGCTATGCTTTGTACAAGGAAAAACTATGACGAACAAAAGTGATAGCTATTTAATTTTATTTCCAGTTACAGGTAAGAAATACAGTAGCTGAAAATGAGGGCTCATTCTGGAAAGGGGGGGCTCGTACGACACCAGTCGAGCCCTCCCTTAATTCGCCCCTGTCATTTACTCATCAATACAATGTATAATATCAATGTTCATAGCTCACCAAATTCAAATATCATATAATAACAGCTCCGCTCATGAGGTATTCCTGGGGAACTATAAGATAACGATGAGGTCCCACTCAGTGCGCAATTAGAATGCTCAAGTCCTATTTTAAACAAAGGACGAGAGCCAGGCAGTAAATTGCTGGATTCTCATAACGGGAAGTGAGCGCAACCACACCCTTACTACGGAAGTGTGGTTTAGTTACAGTGCGCAATTTGGGTTTGAGTGACCACACCCTTTCTACCTTATTCAGAAATGTGCTTCCAAGCGAGTTGGCGACTTATAAAATACTGATTTTGATTTGGTCTATCTACGAATCAGATATTATTTAGGATAAGGAGAAACAAATTGTTGAAGTGTGAATGGCAAATTTAGATATTTAGAAGAATGTTTTTACAGAATTTAGCTAGGTACACAAATATCATAAAAGAAAATACAGAATTCTTACCAAAAAAGCATAACTACAACATAAAACAATGGTATCTACACTTCAATATGCTGCTTTAGTATGGATTTAGTAACACATTACTGATCTATTAGGGTTTTTTTTAAGTACTGTTATACATCATAGCAGTAAAATATTCCTGAACAGTGCTTCATTATGCTGTCAATTGTTGGAATCTAACATCCTATGGAGTCTATAATAAGCTGCAGCACTTCCATTTCATCTTGATAATTGCGTTCAAAACATGAGAATGGAATGATTTGTTATTCTAATAATTAATGTCTTTTGCCAAGTCTTTCAGTCACATATTTATAATTGCAATAGTTTGTTGCATTGTATTATGATCTTTTAAACATTTTCTAACTGCTTGATGATCTCTAAAACCTCCTTTAACTGACTATTCATCTCTTATTGTTTTTTAACTAACATTTTTCAGTGTCTAAATATTTTACAATCCTTCATTACACTCTCATAAGAAATATTTTTTGCCTTTTGAACAAACAATTGCCTGCAGTCATGTATTTGTGACAGCCTCTACATTTGACTACAAACATCATATACTCTTATGATTATCACAAAGAGAATTTGATAGTAACAAGTATATGGAAATAATAATGAAAATTTAAGATCCTGTTGACATTTATCTGGTAAAACTACACACTGTAAATGATATTTGATGCAGTGAACTTGGTATTTGTACTCTTAGTCAAATCATACTTGCTTCATTTTTTTCTGATCTTATCACTCTACGTGTATAAATTTAGTAGGCTACATTATTGTTTTTTTTTAACGAGAATACCTTGTGGGAATGTAAGGGATAGGGGAAATTAAAAAATAATAGCATAGTAAATGTTATTCATATAGCTATAATGTGTAGAATTTACAGTTATTACTAGTTATCCATTTTCCTAGCACAGCCAGGGGGCCAAATCTATAAAAATTGCATAAAGTCATGTTATCTACTTATTGAAGATAATAATATCCCTAGCTAATATGGATTTGCATTCTTCATCTAATTATTCGTTCATTGCCTACCTGCAATAGCTATAGTCACTAAAAACAACCATTTAAAATAATAAACTTTATAATAGGTCCTCTCTAGTTCATCTACATAGTTCTCAATTAAGTTGTTTGACATGGTTAGGCCTCCATGCATAGATTATTATAGGCCTTCAATTGTGGAGGCTGCAGCAAGCATTGATGAAAAGTCTCTTTATAACATAGTCAGGATGGCAGTGCAGGAAATTGAAGAGATAGTGGAAGTTCTGTGGGACATCCTTGATTCTCTAATATTGATTGAGTCTATCAATCTTAACCCTCAAACAATTATGGATAGCAAGAACATTGATTTTCACCAGAAATAAGACACATAGCTGAATTGATTTGAAGTAAATATTGTAGCTAATAAAAAATATTTGTGATTTTAGTTTTGTATTTAATTCTACTATTAATGATTTAGATTACAAGTTTATGTGGACACCTTTATAGTGATTTCTAGGACAACAACAAAAAACATAAGTTAAAAAAAAACACCAAGATTTAAAGTTGCTCAAAAATACAAATTATCCCAGTAGCTAAATTTAAAATATTGCCTAGAAAAAATCCTGTTTTTACCTTCTAAATGCATTTCCAAATCAGTGCCTAAATCCATACTCCAGAAACCTGCTGTAGTTGCAGCTGAGATTTAGTTTATTGAACAAACGTACATGAGGCGAATGCAACTTTCCATTGAAGCATTCAAAACTATTTAGTTACACAATACGGTATTCTAAATTGATAAACAAAAAATTAAGATAAAGTAGATAGCTCTTAATGATCTTTAACTCAGCAGAATAGTCACTACTGAGTGTTGAAAAAGCATTGTGTGATTCAGTAACTGATAGAGAGTTTTACACTACTAATGACTTCTGATTTCAGATGTGACACTATTAACTAAGAACACATCATATCTCATAAAGACGGTTCATGGGAGCCCTCATGAGTCTATTCCTCAGGAGTAGTGTGGAATCGATGATGTAATATGTATGACTTCATTCCATAGGGAATCAGGTGAGAGAAGCTACCCATACCAGTCCTGTGAAAGGAATTCTCATGCTGTTCCACACTGTGGAGTAGTAAGAAAGGGCATTAGCAGTAAAATGCATCCATTTTTTTTATAACGACCTTTGTTGATGAGCTGTTAAAGTTTGTGATTTGACGTTTAAGTTGTAGATAGTGAAAAAGTATAATGTTAATAATAAATAGAGATGTGAAAGTGCAAATCAAGAGCAGAAAAGTTGTCAGCATAAGTATGAAAAGTGTATGTGACATGTGTATGTGTGTGCTAAAATGATATGAATTGCTTTAATTAGTGGAGGCATATTGTTCATAACAAACAAATTACTACTGATCCTTTATATGTAAAAATTGTTTGTGTATTATGCATTATTCAGACTCTGTTTTAGCAAGAAATGCTTGGCAGATTATGGTACTATCAGCTCATGCTGATATTGCAGTGAGTCATATTTTTTCAAGTTCAAGCTCATTATTTACAACAACACCAATAAAGAGGAATATTTACATAATAAATCAACAACATAAACAATGGCAACAAGAAAAAAATCTAAATAAACTGCAATGCTACATTCAGATGTTTACTCACAACAGAGATTTTGTGGACCTTCTCCAAAAGATTCATTTGAATGTGTCATTGCATTACACCTTCAAATGCATAAATTTCATACTCTCAATACGATATTATACTAAATTATTAAGTCTAATTCAACACTACTTATTATTTTTACACCTCTGTCTACTCATCAGTAATTGTAATGATGAAAAGAAAAGAATATTAAATATGTGTTGATGTTTATGCATCTATTCTCCTACAAATTACATCATGTGTTTAAAAATTTACATACACAACAATTTTTTTTTTAATTATACATGCTTTTAGAATCAGAATAAATGATTTTTGACATGCAACGACTGATTCATCGAATTTATCCCATGATTCATAATACACTTAATGTTACATGAAGGAAAGCTGTCTGCATTATGCTGATTCTGTTCATGGTAAATATTGATTCCTGTCCTGTATCTTCTAAATGAAACCCACAGTGCGTAGTTAGCAGGATGATACTTCTGCAGTGAAGTCATGTCGTATCAGTGGACTTGTAGCGACTTTGCAAACTCAGTCCATATAATCTCCAATTCCTCTTTTCTTTTTGAATCTTCTCGTTTTCTTTCTTTCTCTTTCTCCAACCTTCTCAATTTTGTGTCAATTCTAGCTTGAGCATTCTGTCTTACCATAAATGCCACCAAATCTTCCAGTGAAGCTTTGGCTGGAATCTGAGCAAGTTGTTCCAAGTTTTCTTCATTAGAAGTAGTATCAGTAATTTCATCACTGGACACCTCCTGAACTACTGGTGAGATAGGTCTTACTTCAACATCTTTATGTTCTCTGTGTGTAACCTCTGCCGTTCAATCCTCAGCCTCAACAACATTGTTATTTGTGTCCAGAAATACCTCATCAGAATAATTCGGTTCTATCACTTTTGCAATGGACTCAGTCCTAGTTGCGCCGTTTTCTGACCATAGACTTCGTAGCCTCCGCTCGTGAGATGTTGACTGAAGCATCGCAGCAATAGGTTCAGCAGAATCTGATAAATCTGACATCGTGAAAGAATAACAAAATGGACATCGTGAAAGAATAACAAAATGAAATCACCTATAAAGTTCGTTGAAACGGAAGCACTCTTTGCTCCCTATAGTAAAATCAAAGCAAAATAGTTCTACAAACAAGCGTAAAGCAAGGGTCCGTTCCCTTAGCTCTTAGGACTCCTGATAGCAAACAGTAGAATTATGCATGGCGAAGGCTCGTCTGTTAACTCCAGCAGAAATATCGACGGCTTTGCTGAAGCACCGCTGCCAACCAAGTGTGGTGTGATCGCAGCTTGGCAGATAGGCTCAGGTATTTAGGCTCAGTTCACCAACTTGTGACAGGAGAGACCGCTATAAGGACAGACTGAATTAGAAATCAAAATCAGGCAAGTTATATGGTAACAGGTAAGGCTATGATGTATGCATGAATGAAAATTGTATAGATCACATTACATGGTAATTAGCGAGTTCATTAGTTTGAATAGAATGAAAAGAATAGAGAGTTGTAATGACTGAGTTCTCAACTTGTAGCTCTTTCTTTGTGTGAGTGCATATGTGGTGTGGGTTGTCACACCACTACAATACTTATTCAATCAGCTTGCTTCTTGATTATTTATAATTCACTAATTATTAAGTATTCTACAAAAATTAATACAAATAATTTTGACAATATATCATTTGCTATTGTACTGGGTGACATCATTGTCTGAAAATGTTAGTTACAATACAAATAATATTAACATACAAAAGCAATCATAGCTATATAAAGTATCATATTGACTATAAAATGTGATAATAGAAATAAAAGTATCAAGTGCAGTACTTAGTTCGTATTGCAGATGCAATGATAGGATAACCCACCATTGGACTCTCCAAAGCATCTGCTAGATTACTCCAGTTTCTGTTTTTTCCATTTGTTAACCACTCATTCAACATGTCCAGGCAACTTGGCTCAGCTTTATAGTGACGATGAGTTTCAATAGAGTTGAGTGTAGTTATTGCCAGACCGAGTTTGAGGCCGATGTTCTTCCATTGCACTCTGGCTTCATAGAGCTCTTCATAGACTTTGCCAATGTCTTGTGTACCTAAAGCTGAAAGACAACATAAATAGGTCATAGAATATTGAATATTTAAAAACACCTTACACACCACTATTTATAGCAGCAATGCAATAATAAAGTATGCCCTTAATTATACTTTCCACTGAGCACTTGCAAGTTGTAAAGTAAAAGGAACGTAATATTCTAAAGAAGGAGTACTCTACCAAATTCTGGCTCCTTAGCTTGCACAAATGTATAAAGTCTTAGCAATTCAGCTACTATATCACAAGCCTTCTCTATTAAGCCGTGTACATCATGGGCATACATAGGCAGGGTAACTCCTTGGCCTATTGTCATAAATTTAAAGCATGCTATTAATAGAAACAAGTCCATATTATTTCATCTAATAAACAGTTGTGCTGTTAGATAGCGATTAAAACCATTTCTCTGAATAAACTATACACATATACTATGGCACTTAAATACTATTAGAAAATTTTATATACAGTATAAGCATTTGATTCACTGGCCATCAAATTCTTTAAACCCATCTTGACCACTTTCACGTTGCAAAATTTCAAGTGGACATGTGCACAATAATGTTTTTCAATTCAACATAAGTTAATAACTACACATTATGATCATATCACAAAGGTGTCATTTGTATATCAGCTTTATAGCTCCTGTATATTAGACTGTATGTATAACAGAGTGCTTAGAAATTCAAAACATGGACATAAAATATGTTAATTTATAATTATCATACAAATATTATTTATAACATCATGCGATTGCAATAAATTATCACCTCAAAATTTCAGATTATTAAATGGCATACATTCTATCGCCTTTTCTCTTACCCAAAGTTGATTCATTTGAGTCTGAAGAATCATTGAATACCTACAGTTATATATTAGTACATTTATTAAAACAGTGATGATTTCTTACTTACTTTAACAAACCAAACTAATTGTCTGGAATTTTTGATAGGCAATATTTCAGGACTACTTGGATTATTGAAACACAACATTTTTTTAGATGTTTCACTTTCTATGACACACAAGTGGAAAGGTGTCTTACGAAATATGTTCCAATGTTCTAGACATTCAAATCCATACTCTAGAGTTGCACTGCGATATCTGAGACTTTTATTAACTTCAGTCAAGATGGAAGTGAGAGTATATCTAATGTTCCCACAGACTTCAGAATTTGATGAGATTGGATGAGACTCTCTGAAAACTACGACTTTAATAAAGCACGGATAAGAAATGAGAGTTACTATGTCATAGTCATCACCAACTCTGAAAGAGATCTTGTTTCTACAAAGACCTTCTTCAACAAGTTTCCATTTGAGTTCTCTATTACGGACAAGTTCAATGATGAGAGAAGAAAAGACTCCAAGTGGCAAGTACCCACAAGTGTATCGAAGCATAAGTGGTGCTATTGTAGAAGAAGTTGGAACTTTTTGAAGTTCTTCTTTTGTAGCACTCATTAAAATACTGGGCATAAAATATGTGGTTTCTGTTCTGTCAGACGTTGTACTGAGAGTAGCTAAGATGTTGTGATGCTCAAAAAGTGATACCAGCATTTCCATAGAAATCAATGTGTCTGAGTCCTCTTCTCTAACTTTCTGCAAGTCTGTTTCAGTAAACTGAGCTTTCTTCTTAAAAATATCTGCAGCTGATTTTCCTACTTTACTAAATACAAATGTTTTCTTTACTAATTGGGTTGCTACATCAAATATAATCTAATAATAAAAGCATAACATTTGGTAGAGTTAATAACTCATTATAAGTCTGCTACAACTAACCTTTACATCACATAAAACTATATCTTCAAATCCTTTCACCATGGGATAGTAGAGTAAAGACCCTACTCGATAATGTAAAAACCACAGAACATTGGGTAAGTCTGTGTCACTAATCCCTAGATTTCCAGCTATTTCTTTACATTCTTCAATCGTCATAGTTTGCTTGTCTTTGAATCTCATCACAATGTTAAACATTAGCCAAGTACATGGAATATGGACTTTTTTAAAGTTTTTCTTTATACTACTTTCAAAAATAGTTTTAGCATTATCAATCTCTTGTTGGGTTCCACTTCTGTTGTTTATAGGGAGTGTAATGTATTGTTCAGTTGCATACTCTATTATACCTTTGTGATAAAAATCAGTATGCTCCAAAGCCTGTTTCAAAACCTGATCTCGTTTTTCAAATTCTTCTTGAGTGACCTGGTCTCTAAATGTTCCAATAAACATGGCCTTAGAAGAACAAGATATATTGTTTTCAGCCTCATTTAGTTCTCTCACTGTAGAAGAATGTTGTTGTTCATTAGGAACTTCCATACAAGCTATGCTAGCTAGTGTTTGAAATGTTATCTCTTCTAAAGTTACCACAGAGCCTTCCTTGTCTGTACAGACTCCTTCTTCATTAGTAGAGTATATTTTGTAAACTTGATGAAAAGGATCAGTCAGTCGACTAAATATAAGATTTAGTGAAGGCCCCATGAGAAATCGAGACATAAGATCTAAAAACTCAGTCTGTCCTCCATGGTCAGTAGTAATCAAATATATGACATCTTCAAGTAAACATTGCACTCTCCCATAATCTTTATTAGCCATTGCTTCTTCGTATGTGGGATATATTTGAGCAATATTTGTAGGAACAAAATCATTCTTACTGGCTTCATGTGTTTTTGTGAGTGCAGGTGAACTGTCTGACTCATTTGTTGAAGATTTCTCTTTAACAATATTCTTATTAGTGGAGTGATTCAATTTCTCATTTTCTGGAGATGGTATACTTGTATTTGAATCCCCAGCAGCATATTGGGAATTTTCAGCCTGTGGAGTAACTGTTACATCTGAATTAATACAAATAATATTATGAATATTATAAATATAATTATAAAAGTGGAAATATTATAAATATTCATTGCCTGAAAAGTGTCCATTGACAACCAAAACAAAATCGTAAATTAGTGTATAATGTGTTGATAACTAGTTTGTTAATTTCTACAGACTTGTAAATTTTTTATGAACTCTAATTAGCAAGACAGTTTAAAGATTTTGTTATGGTTGTAAAAGGACTCTTTTCAACCTGTTATTTATGGTAAATCTCTGATCTTACCATTGATAGATTGATATATTATACCATTGAGAAAAGTAGTTTCCCCTACAAGATTCTTCTCATTCCATTGTCCTTTATTCACAAATCCAACAGATTTTTTAATGCTCTGAATGAAGAGTTGCCTTCTGTCTGCTACTCCAGTACTTGGTAGTTCCTGGTCTATTTTAGCTTCAATAAAGTTAATGAATTCTCCAAGTAGTCGACGTAGAGTGGAACTTTTTCCTGAACGAGGTAAGCCAACAAAATTTAAGCGTCCTACAAAAATATCTACACTAGCTTGATTCTTTATGGCTTCTTCACAGGCTATTTCAATTTCTTTTTCTGTAACTACAAAGATTACAAATTATAATTTGCATCCTGTAAATTATCTATTCATGAGTTCCCATTGCTATTATTGTAACTGTGTACTAGCTTGGTAAGTTTGCACTATTTATTGTCTTTATTTATATATTATAATGTGCATACTATTTGACTAAGGTTATAGCTACTTTTTAGTTTTAGTTTAAACGTATAGCTTATCTTGTTGTTAATTATGTGATCATGGGGTTTACAGCTATAATAAAGATGTTTGCTACAGCTACAATGAAATGCAATTACTTATGAGTTTTCCCTGTTCTTGTTGTGTTTTATTTAGGGATCATATTGTTCTCCATTTACTTTTTCTCACTTCCACAGTGAATATTTTAAGCCAATAATTTAATGTCTCTGGATCTGGATGATTTATAATGTCTATCTGACACTTTTGCTAAGGTGTAGGTTGTGGTTTTCCATCCAAGTATAACAACCCATTTAGTATTCTCAGGAATGTTCTTTAGAGACAGCATTCTTATTTCTTCTTTAGAGCTAAGATAAGTCAGTTCTGGGGGCCCAGCAGCATGGACATACCTTACCACCTTCAAAATGACTTAAACTAAAGTCATGTACTTCATTTACTGGTGAAGGATGACAAGAACCTTCTGTTTCCTGGGCAATATCAACAATAGTCTCACTGAAATAGTCGCTTGACACTGCCTTCTCTGTGAAAATGCTGGTAAACTTAGTTGTGTAAACAGGATCTGAAATAGTTAGGGTGTGTGCATAGCTACTGGTAAATTTAGTGCACGCAAGCCTGAGGGCCATAGGTCCCAGGAGTTGAAATATAATCGTTCAAGAGTTATTCCCTGTTCATGTTGTGTTATATTAAGGGACATTATTGTTCTCCATTCACTTTCTCAGTGAATATTTTAAGCCAATGATTTAATGTCTCTGTATCTTGATGATCAATAATCTCTATCTGACACTTTAGCTAGGGTGTAAGATGTGGCTTTTTATCTAAGAGTAACAACTCATTTAGTATTCTTAGGAATGTTCTTTAGAGACAGCATTCGTATTTCTTCAAAGCTAAGTCAATTTGGGGGGACCAGCGGCATGGAGTTATTTTACCACCTTCAAAAATGACTTAAACTAGAGTCATGCGCTTTGAGCGATATCCACAATATTCTCACTAAAAAAAGTTGCCTGACACTGCCATCTCTGCAAAAATGCTGGTAAACATTATTATATTGGTGCATGTTTTTATTATTCTGTTGTTTGTGTATTATAAATACACTGTATAACACATTATAATACATATAAAGTTAGCATGCGGTAACTACTAAAGACTTTGAAGTTTTGTTTCTTTGGCAAAAAAAGATGAATAATCAACAGGATATGCGTCTGATTCAATTATAACATAGAAAATTTTGTTGATAAATCTCATGGCAAAGTCAAATATAATAGTAATTTTAAAAAGTCAATGAAAGATGATAATTAGACTGAAACTTTCGGGGTCTGGAAAAAAGTATATGAAAAATGTGAAGCCATAGTTGTCGCAGGGGAATCGAACCCAGGACCACTGGCTTTAGCCACCAGTGGTTTAACCACTGACACGACTTCCAAAACCATCACATTTTACCTTTATACTGTTGAGTAGTACCACTTGCTGCGGACTCGTACTCAACAGACCAACAATTAAGTGCCATCAGAACACCTTTTCGGTGTCAACTGGAAACACCTCCCCATCCAGAGAGGAGTCATAATTTAATTAAAAAGCACTTAGCTTATTCTAACAGCAATACTTTAATATGGTGTGGTAACATTTTTACTGTAGTTTAAGTGCAGAAGAAGCAAACATCAAATAATCCACTCACTTGACTCACTTGCTTCACCTGTACACCTATAACATCACTCAGAATCAAAAATATTTCATTATGTTTCAAAGATCAAACTGAGGTATAATGTATAGTTATAAATGTATTATTCTACATTTATAATGTCTGATACATTAAATCATGTCGACAATTTGTAATTATAATATTACCTTTTAGTAGTTTCTTTGCTATTAGTCTATCTTTATTTCTCAACTCTGAAGAATGTATAATTTCAGATACTTTCCATTTAGTGGAGGAGGGTACTTTTTCTATAATATAAAATGTAATTATGCCTTAGTTATATTTTATTCTACAAATTTAATAAAGAATTCTAGGCATTAAAGTGAACTAATTATTTATTAGTTATAGATATCACTTCTCTATAGCACTGTACATTCTATTTCCACATTCCAAAGTAATAAAAAACTCAAATTAACAATGTAAATTGAACTTCTCTATAGCACTATTTCCACATGTATAATGTATAGTTATAAATGTATTATTCTAGTTCCACCTGTTATACATTAAATCATGTCAACAACTTGTAATTATAATACTAGTGATGTGCTTGAGCACAAATGGCGAGCGAGCCTAAAGACTATACTATTTTTATATGAATGATTTTGACTTCTAACACTGAAACTACTGAAAATAAGGTCCAGTTTTTAAATTTCGCATACACGGTAAAGGGATTTCAGTGCCATAGTAACAACTCTGCAACTGCTTGAATTGAAGGAAAAAAACAACAACAAAACAATACACGTTATTTAAAAGTTTTCTTTGTGATATTCTTTAGCTAAGTAGTGGTTGTAACACACAATGCTTTGACACAACTGGACATGCACCTACACAGACTTACCTTCGCAGTAGTATAGGAGGACAATGTATTTTCAAGTAAATACTGTTGCGCACGGCTTATAACCATGACAAAGATCGCATTGACTTACCACCACCACTAACTCGAATAGAAATGGAAGTCCCTTAAGTTTTCAAGTTCGAACTGCACCCGCAAAAGAATTCAAAATGGTAAACAATTCAATTTCTAGGGTGATATGGGTACTGAACGATAAACCAGAGGATTCTGTTTAGTGCAATTTGGGACGGGGTCGACAACCGAACTAACACAAAAACGCGAGGGTCAAAGTACAAAAATGCCTTACGTACGTCCATACATATATACAAATAAATAAATAAATAAACAAACATCCCCGATTTTCGATTGTGTTACCCCTGTAAGTGTCTCGCTCGCTACGCTCGCTCGCCAATTACACTTTAGTACTTTCTTTGCTATTAGTCTATCTTTATTTCTCAACTTTGAATAATTTATAATTTCAGATACTTTCCATATAGCTAGTGATGGTGGCTACTTTTTCTATAATATTAAATGTAATTATGCCTTAGTTAAATTTCATTCTATAAATTGAATAAAGAATGTTAGGCATAAAAGTGAACTAATTATTTATTAGTTATAGCTATCACTTCTCTATAGCACTATACATTCTATTTCCACATTCCAAACTCAAAAGAATATTCAAATGATTAATCCAATAAATTAGATCTAAACATTACATGTTAGAATGAAAAGTTATAAACTTGTCACAGTTTAAGCTTCCCATGTTAAGAGCAGTAAAAATCATGTATTAGGCTAGAAATTATTCAACTGTGTGGAATAATAAATAAAGTAACACAAGTAAATTATGTGAATTATTTTCTCATGCACTGAAATGATTCAGTGAATAAAATAACACACATGCCGTCAGACTATAGTATGAAAATATTAATTAAATAATCATGTATTTGTAGCTGATATTTTGTTTGATGATTGACAGTACCTTGCTTGATTTCCATAAAAGTATAAATAACATGTTTGCTTTTTTTACAAAGTTTTGTGAGTGGGAGACATAAACAGTTGTGGTCTTAAATTATAAAGATATTAATAGATTGCCTTTTCTTGAGAACTGTTACAGTCAAGTATGCTTGAACAAATGTTACTACCCAATTATATAACATCAGCTATTTTTTCTAATTTGGTAACATGAACTCATCAAAAATATGTAAAATATAATGAAATATGAGAATGAAATTGTATATGCTTTATGTAATGACCAAAATATTTTATTAGTGTAATCAATATTCTGCTGGAACACAATAAAGGCTAAATTACAATTAGACAATGTTTATAAAACAAAACTTCAAATATATCAACATACTTCAGCTAAACAGTAAATTATTTTATAAATATCAGTAAACTCACCAATTCTTAATATTGTAGTGTCTGAGAGGTGACAATTGTGTCGATCATATCCTCCAAATAGACCTACTTCAGTGAGTTCAGAAGAAATAACAAAAGCAGCTGCACAGTGACTATCTCTAGGCTGTGGTAATTGGGCTATCTGAAGTGGCAAATATTGAACAAATAAATGAATAGTAAATGTTTTAACTTATTTGTTCAGTATAGTTGATAATGCACTTCCATATTTTACACATGCTGATTAAGATTAATAATTTACTACTGAGACATTCACTGATTTACAACCATATGTTAAATTAGATAGTGGTCTGAAATAAACAACACATCAAATTTTCCTAACATGGTAGGAGTAGATGTAGTTATAATTTCTTACAATAAAAATAGCTTGAGAGCGTTAATTCAAGTATTGCATGACAAGTGAATTGCAGTCTATTATCTTCAATGAAGCTGAAGATGATTTCTATCCTATATTTTCAAGGTGCAAGTGTTCACTGTGAGAACACTATTCAATGACTGAGTTCAATCCTACATGTGAGCTACTTGTGTGACTCACTCTTCACTTATATTATATTCATGTATAATAATTGTTAACAATTAAAATAATAATTTATTTGCTGTCACCGGCAGTTAACCATTGTCTGTTTTTGCTGAGTTGTTAGAGAGAAACATGTGAATAAAATGAATAAAAGAAGACTAAGAAAACAATTATTAGCTAATTGATAAATTGGCAGAGTAAAAAAAATTCCCAAAATTTAACAGTATAAATGCACAACTTAGCATTTTGGTTGCAATATTATGGTGTAGTATAATGGTTGAAATATATTAGTGTGTTAATCAAATAGTTTAATGTTAATTTATTGTTGACAGCTAAACAATAATTAATAATGTATTTGTAATTTAAACAGTCATAAAATTACTTAGCCCTTTCATTACAGTAACTGCTGCACAGAGATTTGAAGTAGCACCTAGCGAAAATCGTGTTTATTCTCGTCTGTGTTGCCTCCACTTGAATGTTGTTTAACCTCAAAGAGTAAGCTATTTATGATGGTCAAACTCCTTGCGGTGGTATCTCTAAGGCTACAACATTAAAAAAATATTGAAATATTTGTATGTGTAGTGTAGTAGACCTGAATTAACAGCCATTTCGGTATAGTCCAGGCTAGAGCACCAATAACCTTGTTTTAGGATATAAAGTAAATTTGATTGACTTTTCTAGACCAATTTTTGTGCTGAATTCAGATCTGGTGAGTGCCAGTGATGAAACATTGAGCATTTAGTTTTTAATTTAAAAAAACAAACATTTTATCTCAAATATTATTGGAATTGCAACTTTAATTCTACAAACTTTGATTTGAAAGTTACTTTTATAGATTTGCATCCCCAAGTTGTTCTAGAATAAATTTAAGTTGGTTTGCCCAAGTGGTAACTTTGGAAAACTCCAAAAATAGTAAAATTTTAATTGTTCGCGATGAATATTCTTGGTTTAAAAATTTTTTTTTCAAGTTATGTCTAGCATGTTATGGTTATTTGGTGTACAAATTCATTTCTGATGGTATTTTTTCAATATAAGACCTCAGACACTGCGAAAAATGCAAATTAGCTGCCAACTCTAAGAAATTATTTGAATACCTCTAGTATAGAGTTTATGGTTGTTTTAATATTATTGTTTCCAGTTAAGGTCTGGGACACTGCAAAATATCAAGCCTTGAAAATACAATTGCGACAGCTGATTTTGCCCATGATAGAGTTACATAGCTATGACATGGATTTACTGTTTCATAAAGTCAGTAGCAAATAGGTTGAATTTAATGTTACTACATTACAAATGATGGACTCACTAAAACAGCTGGTAAATTATTTCAATTATATGAAACTTTGACATGCTAGTGTCAAATGGGAAGGATATGCACTGGTGCACATGCTGGACACATGAGTGAGAAGGCAAGCTGATGCATTTTGGTTGAAGAATATGAGCTTTGAAGCAATAGATTTTTGCTAGGATTTGAGTATTCTAAAATCTACCACCTACTTGTTTAGTCCTCTTATTATTGCCTCATATCTACAATAATACCATTCTCACAACATGTAACATATAAAGCTATCTTTTGCCAACAGATGAAGTACATTCATCATACTCAAAACTGGCAGCTTTAGCAGCTGTCAAAACAGCTATCTTGGAACTAGCCAAGCCTGTTCCATGAAATCAATAGGACATGTATGATATGTTCTCCGCCTCTCTTTATCTGCTCAAAAAGCATACTCTTGTAGTTAATTATTAAACAAATATAGCTATTATTACACATTTTAATTTCTTGCCTGAGAACTTCACTCATTAGCAACCTACTTTAATACAACACACTATACAAGAACTGTGACTAAGTCATATATTTAATTTAAGCAGAAGCGGCACAATTGAAATTTGCAGTGTCTGAACTGAAAAAATACAACCAGAAAAGAATTCTACTTTGTAATAAATTTCCTTCATAGTCAGTAGCTTATCTGCATCCATTTGGAATTATTGCAATGTAGCTATCTAGCCTCAACTTGGATCAGAAATAATTGTTACATAACCAGGAATTCTATACTAGATAATAATACCTGAAAAAAAATTGTTGGAACTGATCAATTTCAAGGTGACCATTTTTAATTTTCACAATTTCCCTGAGTTACCCAATTTTTCTAAATTGGCAATCATAATCGGTAAAAATACTTCATAGGACTCCAGATTACTTTGTGTATTATGCCAACATGACTACTCACTAGACTATTGGAAGTTGCCTTCCATCCAGTTCTACACACACATGTCTTCTATATGGAGCTACTGGAATTTTTTGTGAATGTTTTACTGTGCATTTTTTGACAACAATAAATGCAAAGTTTTTTCGTAGTTTTGTAAAGCATTACTCAATATGACTATTCAAGCAATATGTACCAACTAATACATACTTGTGAAGTGCAATTCACCATCTGGTAGCTTATGAAGCTTACTTGCTGCATACACAGTAAAAAATGGGGTGCTTAATGGGCACCTTATGGGGTGTTAGAACGGCGCCTCCTCTACAACTCCTCACATGGTGCTCCCTTAACCCCCCTAATAGGGTGTTATGAAACACCCTTAAACACCTCTGTAGGCGTTTGTGTGGCACTCTAGACAGTGTTATGCATGCACCTCTAGCATGTGATCCAGAACACCTTTAGTGGTGCTTTTAGTACACCCTTAGTAATGTTTAGTGGGCACCTTTTTCAGTGTTATTAGTACGCCCCTACAGTTCTCATATTTTTTGTTATACTTTCTTTTATAACAGTACATTCAATAAAAACAATGAATATGAGTAAAATAAATGATAATCATGTTCATGACTTCACTATAGTTTGCTTGTATTGTTCACAGAAATAACCTTCAGTCATTTCTTCAAATTTCTGGACATTTTGAGGAAATTGGTGCACTGAAGGTCTCCACACTCTCGCCTAAATGGAAAAAACAATAACATTAAATATTTATAAATATTCAATTTCAGACTGATCATATAATATGCTGAAAAATCACCAAATGTATTTGTTTGAATTGACTCCATTCTCAAACACTCACTCTAGTTATAATTTTAAAAAAATACTCAAAGTTGAACAGCCAAGCATTTACACAATCACTGAATAAATCCTCATTCTATGTTTATTTTCACTTTAGTTGGTTACGACTTCTCACACACACACAACTAATTCTAATATTCTACTTAGACCCTTTACCAAGTAAAGGCAGATATGCCATGGTATACACATTTCCTCGATAACTTGTAGACTAGGTTGCACTCCACACACCGGACTGCTCTATGAAACATTGTGTACCATCGTGAAACTAGTGGAGACCTCTGTATATTAATACAACTCCTATGTGGCCTACATATATATAAGTACTTTTTAGTTATAAAAAAGATATTTTAATATGAAAACCCTTTACCTAAAGACATTCAATGACCGTTGCATATAGCCTGACATTGCTAACCCTTATCTCCTTTTAATATTGTGCGGGGTTGGAGGAAAGGGTCTGGGGACTCTAGTGCCAATGACCAGTTCAAAATGAATTTTTGTGCATGCGCTAATTAAGCCTAATTATGGACACTTGGGTAGTCCTGCAGTCTATTATCCAAGAGAGGTCCCTCACTTTGCAATTTAATGCTATATCAGTCTCAGAAGGCGCTTGTATTGCATGGTAATGAAAAAGATTGCCTTACTTTTTATCAAACGACCTCGCTCTGGTTTGAAGGTATCAATCTCTTTGAGGCGAAGTATACAAGCGTTGCGGTGAATAATTTTAATGGGTGGTTAGCGCCAGAATCTGGCGCTCTGGACTGATCATTAAAGTCCCCAGACCCTTTCCTCCTCCCCCGCACCATATTAAAAGGAGGTAAGGGTCGGCAAAGCCAGACTATGCTGTATAGTGGATCCTTGAAATTCTTAAAATGCCACATTTTAGCTTTCTGAACTATGATGTTTAGTTTTTCCCCACTGGCTTCACTTCAATGAAAGAGCCTGCACTGTTTGCCAAAGTATTCTAAAGAGGCATTACTTTTTAGCATGACGACCATTTACCAAACCAAACTATATACAGGTCCCAGTTAATCGTTATGTTGCCTTGACAAACATTGGCAATAAAGTGATGATTCATAAATATCACCTTAGTATGCACTTAAATTGATAAGAGGGCTACTCCCTCCTGCCCCCTTCCCATCACTATCTCTGTCATACAGGTATTGTCTGGTAAAAATTTTCAACATCATTTAAATGTCAGTGTTCTCAATCAGATAGGTTTCCTATTTTAAAATTCACATATTTTCCCAAATGTTTTCACAGTCGGAAAAATATGGGTGGGACAGCGTCATGTTAAAGACTCAACATCTACCTTATGCGTAAAAAGAAATGCTAGAAATGGCTTTGCATGACTCAAGCCATGTACATGAGGAGGAACACAATGAAAGACCAAGGGCATGACACGACAAGGTATTCAGACTAGAATAAAGTGATTTAAGAGGAGCTAAACGCAGGGCAAAGTTAATCTACAAACACACGAAACTTCAGATGTGCATAGCTCATGCAACTTAGTACTTAACTGACCACCCCCTAGGTAATCACTTACTCAAACATCTCACATCTGTGAATACTCCAGATTGCCACAGTTCTACAGGGACTTGTTTTAGGTTATCAAGTACACCTGCATGAAAACAGAAATTATTCAGATTATAAATTATCACATAAGAATCAATACCTCCATTTCTAGCTAAATTTACGTAACATTTTATAGTGTCAATTTGTACCAAGTGTCAAGGCTAACTGATTGAGATGTGATTGTCTGATCAGGCCTTTCGAAATAATTGTACTGATACTGTGTTAAGTAATTATTGTAGTTACAATCACCATGATGTATAAGTACACAACTATTATTCATCACAAGGCAAACTCCATTAGCAAAGAAATGGGCCAAAAAATCTAGCCAGCCAAACCCTTTACCTGATTACTACCAACTACCAACTACCAACTACTGATATCCTTTACCCAATAGAAATTTTGTGCACTAGTGAAAAATAAAACAAAACAGAAACACCCACACGAAATATTGGGCTTACATATGATTTACAAAAAAAACAAGTAGTTGGGGATATGTTAGTATACATATAACCATGATAAAAACGCTTTAGTTTCTTCAAATTTACTCTTTCACCAGCTGACTCCCACTAAGGTAAAGGGACATGGTTCTACCAAAGTATTAAATAAAAAAGAATTAGGTAAAGGGACATGGTTCTACCAAAGTATTAAATAAAAAAGAATTAGGTAAAGGGACATGGTTCTACCAAAATATTAAATAGAAATGTACATAGTTCTACCTGTCTGGCATAGCCAGACCCTTTACCTACCGCATAGCGGGGAAAGGGGTCTGGTCAAATGCAATAGTATGACCTGTTCTGGTTCCCCACGTTAAGTGGGGGAAGCCGCAATGGCCATTAGCTAACCGCGCTATCCTAATAAAATGCGTGTAAAAATCGGATCTCTGCTGCAGCATCCAGACGGGCTAGCAATGGCGACTTGCTGCATATGCAGGAGTGATCTATCTACTGTTCAGGCAAAGAAGCAGAGGAAGAAATTATATGGTATTAGCTAGAAAAGAAGCTGTGACGTTATTAAGCTTCACAAAATATCTGAGCTGGAGCAACAACTCAAGCTGTTAGATCAGAGTGACTTCCACATATAGCTTCTTTCAGGTTTTCTTTCAGTGACACCAAATAACTGCATGCTCTCCCTCATTGCACTTTCTGCATCCACACTTTAATTAACAAGCTAAAAAAATGAAACGTGTGCTGCAGAATTGTGCGCATTTTGTGGTAACATTTCACGCACCAATGTATGATGAGTCAGCAGAACAGGTCATACTATTGCATTTGACCAGACTAAGTTCTACCAAAGTATAAGGTAAAGGGACATGGTTCTACCAAAAGTATTAGGTAAAAAAGTATTAGGTAAAGGGACATGGTTCTACCCTTTACCCACTAACTATGTATTGGTTCTACCAAAAGTATTAGGTAAAAAAAGTAATAGGTAAAGGAACATGTAATAGGTAAAGGGACATGGTTCTCCCCTTTACCCACTAGCTATGTATTAGGTAAAGGTACACAATCCCCACTACTACTTCTCCCCAGGCTCGCTAGCTCGCTAGCTACGAATAGTCTGGAGGCGCGCAGTAATTTAAACAAACTTACAGATAGTCAATACAATAGGAAAATATGTTTTATGAAGTCACACTAACACAACTTACTTGTTGGATGTCCCCATCACAACCCCCACTACTTCTCCCCACGCTCGCTAGCCTACGAATAGTCTGGAGCGGCGCGCAGTAATTTAAACAAACTTACTCCGCCCACTCTGCACGCATGCTCTTCAATTCCTCAGTTTTTAGCTTTGGATATTGTGGGCTGGGAAAAAATACGCGACGACGTCTCTACGTACTGACTTGTGGACGTATACTCTATGACGCGATGACGGGAGGGGGCTCAGCTGCCATGCATGTTTTAGCAAGGAAAGCTATAAAAGGTGAGTTTTAATGTTTTTGGCACATATAACCCATAGCCAGCACTTTGAATTAGGGGTTCTAATTTTGCACCGAAAGCCACATCCACTGTTTTGTTTTCTTCAATCATTTTTACACATAATTAAAAATTTTGATGTAGATAGCTATCTATATTGATGACACTAATTTAGTCTCTATAGCTAAGTTCATTGAATACTGAATGAACAAGGCCGTAGGAAGCAAATTTCAAGTGGTCTGGCCAGGAAATGGGTGTGGTCTCAATAAAGTTCAAAATCGTAATTATAGAAATACAATAAAATACAAAAACACTAAAGTTTAAAATTTATGCGAATGGTCCTTAGTTTGGCCTTTCTTGAGAGCCCGCACGAGATGCTATTAGCTATTTTCTTCTATTGTATCCAAGGATACAGAGGTCTGGCAGAGCACTACACCTTTGAATGGAGGAAAGGCCATTTAGAAAACCGGAGGGAACTCCCTCCTTAATACGGGCCTATCCTTCCCAAAACTTTGGTTCAGGAAAATCTAAGTTGCGTGGCTGGTGTCAAACAGCACTCGGTAATGGACCTCTGAGTAGTGTAAGCAGTAAGCGGGTGAGGTCGGGGTGTGGTCTCGCAGAAAAAGTGGTCGGGCCAAAACCCAACCAGCCATACCACTTCCTACGGCCTTGACGAATACTTAACTGATAGTGGCAGAGACAGCATATGAAAAGTGGGAGGGGGGGTGCTAAGACGGCCACCTGTCAGGTTGGCTATCATACACTGAGAGTGCATCATGTTGTACATGAATAGCTAGTACTTTTAAGAGTATATGAAATTTGATTGCTGTATTTGACTTTAACCTCTATGAAGTATTCTGAAATTCCTTTATCCCACAATATGGGGGGGGGGGGAGTCCCCCTCCTAAAAAGTAAGGGGGCTCAAGCCCTCATCTGCCCCCTGGATTCTCTGCCACTGTGATAGTGCAATAGACTTCTCGCATAGTGGGCTTCTAATAACAACGAGGGATGAACTGATACTCAAACTCCTACAGGTTCATATGCCATGTAACTAAGAATTTAAATTAAAATATTAAATGTAACATAGCTTGACTTACCTGTGTGCTTAGTGCTAGCACTGTGCACGCACGTAGTATTAACACTGTGCACGCTAGCTGCAATTGCATGCCTTGTGGTACCTGGGATAATTGGTGCTAGTCTTATACATTTGTGGTGGCTAGGCCTTTGGACTACGAGGTACATATTGTGGCTAATTATTAACTTCTGGTCACTGAAAAGGGTTAAACCGAACCCCCCTGGCTATGGGTATGAAAAAAATAATCTGCTTGCATGTGAATGGAGGGGGCACAGGAGAGCTTTAGGTGTATGTTGTTGTGTAGATGATCTTTCACACGAATCATGCACACTTCTGAAAATTAAATAATTTAGATTTAATGATGCCTTCACTGGTTTCTTTATGGTCGATCAAATGATAAAGTTGAATATCTGTTATATGTACATGTATGCTAATTGAGTTGACTACGTATGTTAGCTATCTATATTAGTATAGGGGATGAGATTTCCCCTTTAGTGAAAAATTGTTATTCCTATTGTATCTATTGTTATTATTTCTTGTTTGTGTGTTTGTAGGTCTGTTGTTTGCAGTCACCTGACTGTAGGACAAGGTCTGTGGATTCCTCGGAAGGCACATGTAAGGGGCATGGGGTGAATTGGGTGGGGGGTAGGGGGTAAGGTAGTGGTGGGTGTGGTAGGTAGGATTGGTAGGGGTTGGATAGGTGGGGTAATTGGGTAAGGTTAGTTGGGTGGGTTGGGCTGGTGTCATTTCCTTCAGTGCATCAGTCTGTAGTACTGGGTTGGTTAGGATTAGATGGACCTTACTGAAGTTTAGATTTAATCATCTGTCCCAATGTGTTTGATTGATCGCAACCCTTCACAATCGTTTTTATCGTGTTGTTGTAGATGGTCTCTGTAGCTGCGTTACAGGTGTTGTGTCTGCCTCTCTCTTCATCGTGGTCCATGCTCCCTGCTACTGTGAAGCTATCTCGGGGGATGGGGGTGGTTGTGTGGGAGTGGCTTCTCCTGGTTCAGTGCTTCTGTCTGGTTGTCGCTTAATCGGTTAGTGTTGTTTCTTGTTGTGTGCCTTGTGGAGGTGACTCTTTAGAAACATGGTGGTGGGGGGTATTATAGTGTTCGGCTGCGGGGGTCGTGGTTGGGGGTGTGGTTCTGTGACGTCACCTGTGGGTCCATTTCCTGTTGGCCATTGTGTGGTGGGTGCAGATGATGGGTGTGGCTTCCTGTTGATGAGCTGGTTTCTGATATAGTTCATAGCAACCATTGAAAAATAGGGGGGAAACAGAAGGAAAAAATGCACTCCCAACGTGTGGATAGAACCTAAGTTAATATTATTACGGTTTGTTAATCAGTGAGTTTGTGATAGTAATGACTGTTGTCTGAAAAGATTCACTAAATTGAGGGAACATCAGATCACAATGAGACAAAAGGAATTTTGTTGGACATATATATTTTTGTTGTCATCACTTACCTGGCAGTTCTGTTTGAAGTATTAACGCAGCCGCAATTACAGAAAAATGTATACATTTGTATTTAATTTGGAATATTTTTTTAAAAAATTCCGTAATTGCATTTTTTTTAGCTACATAGAGTACTGGTAGAACCTCTCGTATCCGGACTCCTCACCTCTATTATCCAGGTGCCTAAATCTGGACAAAATCAATTAAATGAGTGGGTGGATTGACATTCTAGTGACCTTTCCAGACATAACTAGATTGAAAATACATTGTCTCAGAGATACGGGCACTTTCAGAGTTACCGGCACACACTGGTCCCAAGGCGCCCGGATAAGAAAGGTTCTACTGTATATATATCTATTGCAGCCATGATATTTTTTGCTTGAATATTTCTGCATCACGCGAGCGTTCTGTATTTTCCCAAATTGTATGCTTGTTATTGAATACTCGAATAAGCACGCACGTGGCAAGTAAAATCAATTAGAATTGTATTGTAACCGATTAAGAAAAATATCAAGGCAGCAATGAATCACTTATCACACTCGTTGTACAATATGGGAATGATATTTTACTCTCACACAATATTTCACTTTCTCCTCGGCTCATGAAAATATTTTGCATGCTTCTAAAATATTTTCCCATATTGCACTCTGACTCGTGCTACAAGTATTATGTATGTATTTGCAATGTATTTCAATACTCTGGTTGAATATTAGCTGGCCTCAAAATTTTCAATCTGTATTTGTGACCGTCTACAGGAAAACCGGGCACAACGCAGCACCCTTTGAAAAATTTTTTTTGCACTTACAGAGTTGTCGGCGTCCAGATATTGAGCTCTCCAAGTTTTATCGTCGTAGCTTAAGTCGTTCCCGCCATAATAGATTTAACCGTTCCCTTCCGTCGGCTTAAAACAATACATTTTTAAGAAATATGTAGATCTTTTCTCGATATTTACGTTCGCCGCGTTGTGCCCGGTTTTCCTGTAGACGGTCACATTTTATCATGACATTGTATTATTGTAGTATTGTGTCATTGAAATAATAATAGAGATGTTGTTGTTTTTGTTGTTGTTATGCTATCAATGTCTACTGTGAGCCTGAACACATGATATGAAAATAGATATTGAATTATGCATGATTGTGGCGTGATGAAGGTGGTGGGATTAGGTTACGTATCACAAAGTGTATAAGTTCAGATTGGAAGTTGATTTTAGGCCTGAATATTATATATATATTTTTTTTTTTGGTTTTTATGTAGCTTGATGGACTGAAGTCTTGTGACACTGAAGCTGTGAACTCTGATGACCAGTACATAAAATCCAACATCTTTATTGTCACTTTGTGTGTTATATTCTATTGTAATGAATAACTTCTTCTTTTTTTTTAATTATTGTTTATTATTATTACCGGTAATATTATTATTATTATAATGATTAATAACATTGATTTTATGATCACAGCAAAAAAAGGAGAATGTAAATTGGTAAATATTAGCTATTATAATAATGAAGGTCACTCGACGCCGCTGATTGTCCCCAGGATAGCCACATAGTTCCCTCTTTATTAAATTAAAATGCACTCTAATAAACTACTTTGACTTGACGTCTTGGAAAGGTTGGGGTTGTCCAAGCATAGGGAGTTGGGTCATCTGAACATTTACAAAATAGTGGTAGTTCATTATCTAATAAGTTGTACTAGAATGAAGAACAATAATACTGAGAGACATTCCCTTCACACGTTTGATACAGATTAGTGCATAGCATACCATCTCGAATCATAAAATCAGCAACATGTTTGAATATAAGTTACTACACTATCAGACTATTACATTATAGATAAACATGTTAGGCAAACTATGAAACAAGTTATATACAGTGAAGTCTCCGATAAAGGACACTCCGACAAAGGGACAATGTATTGATAATCTCTCTCAGAAAGACAAACCTGAAGTCCCCCAAAATTAATTCCTGTACCAAAATAATGCAAATAGAATCTCCCAAGGACAATCCCTCTACAAGGGACAAAATGCGCTGAATTTATATAGCTCCCAAAGTGTCCTTTATCCGGAGACTCCACTGTATATATTTGAATTGTAAATTGGTGCGCACACACACACACACTTATATATACGTATACTTATTATACTGAGTACGGAAAAACATTTAATAGCACACCATTTTTTAAACGTGCCAAATTGGAGTGATAATATGGTGAGAGAACCAACATGTATTTGCAGTAAGTGATTTCTTGTACTTCTCGTGATATTATTACTCCACCAGTTACAATTTTTTTCCATTGATTTTCCATTGATTTTGCTCACTACGCAGATGCATGAGTAGTGATGTGGAAATCATTGCATGAGTAGAAGTATAATTATGATGCATAGTTCACAACACAATCATAAGTGATTAATTTTCTTCTTTTAATGTTCCAGAATGTGGAGTTTCACCCATAGAGCATTTGTGTTTAATATGGGAAATTATAACACACTAATATGTGGAAATACTTTGATAATATCAAGGGTACAATAAATACAATATTGAATCCTATTGGATTATCAAATGCTTGCACATGATAAAGCAGTAGCCATAATGTGCTCCAATGCCATACGTAGCAAAGATTGTGGTTGAGCACTGTTTTTTTGCTTCCAAGTTCTTATGCTGATTATTGTATACAATTAGTACTTTCGAGGCAATGTTAGAAACTGTCTAATATCCACGTAGGTATATTTTATGCATATGTATGAATTGAATAAAAACCACCAGGTAACATCTAGCAACATGTATGCACAATACAAACATACATACACACACAGCAAATTATATATTTAATTTGGTAGATGTTTTTAATGAACTTATCTTTCCGACAATTTAACTACATACAGCAGAATGTCAGTTATCCGAAAACAACCAAAACTCAATAGTGGCACGTGCAGTCACGAATAATTTGCTTGACCACACCCTCTCATAGCACTCTACAATACATTTTTCTATAGGATTCAGTTATCCGAACACCCCTCGGTCCCAGTGTGTTCGGATATGTGACATTCTCTAATCAGTCACACAAGAACTGGAGAAAACAAGTATTTTGTACAACAATGCGCACCTCATTGGTGAGGACAATTATTGTGTGTGTGTGTGTGTGTGTATGTGTTTGCAGAACTGAGAAGATATACAATAATTTATTCAACTGTCAGACTGGTTTGTTACCACACTATAACACCCTATCCTCTGCCTGGCGTATGTTCACAGGAAGTGTATTACCAACAGTTGTATGTTCATCACTGACAAAATTTGGTAAATATATCTTTTTATCTTTTTCAGCAAGCTGGATCCCTTCGCAAATTCAATTAATACAGCCACTCCTTGCATGTTTTGAGCTATCATTGACAGAGCACCGCAGGGATAACAGCCTCACATATGGCACATCCCATTATAAAAGAAAACTTGACAGCTCCATGGAGCATATATGTGTGAGTGAGTGTGTGTGTATGTGATGTGATATGTAGTGTATGTGGAAGGAACTTCGCACGGCCTGGAGACCTCAAACGACACAAGTGTTTACAAGAACGACAGAAACCAGTGAAGGACCAGCAAGGCGCTGTACAATGTGGAGTATGCCAGCGATGGTTTCGAAGTGCCGGCGGTCTTGCTTGTATGTGATGTGATATGTAGTGTATGTGGAAGGAACTTCGCACGGCCTGGAGACCTCAAACGACACAAGTGTTTACAAGAACGACAGAAACCAGTGAAGGACCAGCAAGGCGCTGTACAATGTGGAGTATGCCAGCGATGGTTTCGAAGTGCCGGTGGTCTTGCTGTTCATCGGCGCACCCATAATCCCCAGCCGAGTTGAGGCCC
>WLWD01002015.1_pt1 | contig 62294 bp, 23 predicted proteins | sample 6712731 | NCBI WGS metagenome assembly WLWD01 (sample SAMN12718690, study PRJNA576275) | sponge metagenome | isolation source: marine sponge | host: Mycale hentscheli | place: New Zealand: South Island, Marlborough, Capsize Point | collected 2014-11-01
TCGGGAGCCCGTTGTTGAGAGAATTCACTGTAGTTCAATATGCTCACATTTTCTGTTTTTCTATATTATCTAGGCGGCACTTAGTGCTGGTGCTCGTACAGCCTTTGGAGTACTATGGGAGTATAAGGGAATATCTTGGAGGTAAAAGCTTTTAAAGATGCTATGGATTACAATATTTTTATAAAATTAAAAACAAATTTTAAATCATGAAAATGCCATTTATAAAAAAAGTTGTAAAATTTTTATTGACTTAATTTCAGCATCGGCGGAAAATCGACACTTTCGAGAACTACTACACTCCCAAGTAAGTTTTTATCTGTTTCAGAATTTATGGGTGAGGATGCTAACATTTCATAATGTAAAGTATGGGTAAGAGCTAATCATGCTCCTAGTTTAGTGCTCTATAAATGGAAATTTTGTGGGGATCAAATTTTTTGGTAATTTTACACATGGCGTGGTATATTTATTCTTTTATTTTGTAGACATTCTGAAAATTTTCAATTCTAAATTGTATGGTTACTCACGGAGTAAGAAATGGTTTAAATCTAGAGAAGCTTTTAATAGAGCTGTGTCTGGTCAAGAAGTGAAGTAAGTTAGTAGTAATGGCACCGGTAACACATTTGTTTTCTGCTCTAATAAACTTGATAAGTTCTATTATCAATGTATTAATTCAATGCATACTCAATAGAATATATAGCTTGTAGTACAATATGTTTGTTATAATGTAGGCTCCAATAGATCATTTTCAGCACTAAAAACTGATTTGTTTCACTGAAAATTTTTCATTGTGGAAAATATATCATTTTGCACTACAAATGTAGTTAGCTATATATAGCTGTTTATTTTGTGCTGGTTTTTTTTTCAGACACTTACTTGGTCAAGCTAGAGACTTAGTCAGACACATGAGCTATTCCGTGAGTTTTCATGTGATATAACTGAACAATTCCATACATTTCCCCCAACAAATGCTACTCATTAATTCCAGTGCTATCACATCTGCAGATGTATATCAATCAAAGGTTTGCTATTTGAGAATCCTTGTTGAGTTGAGGCATGAGAGAGTGGGCCAGAGGCTATGTATTGACTTGGTGTAATACTTGATCAGCTGTGCATGCATTCTCTTGCCATATGCTGTAGATATTAATTCACACTTTCAGGACTATTGTGTTTTATTTTATTTGCAGACGCGAATGAGGAAGTGGAAGGTTATAACGATATTCATTGGATCCAATGACCTGTGTGCCAAAGCCACTTGCAGGAACAGTGTGAGTGTGTACAAGTAAATAGTAATGTGTTGCAATGTCATTCATGAGAGATTAGAGTTACCAAAAGTGTATTTGACCTTCTAACTAAGGATGATCAAAATGGTTGCTCCTAAAATGTTTTAAAATAATTCTAGGAAAGTCTGCCATTAGGAGTCATGCTTTCCTTCCCTGAGCCCAGACATTAAATTGTGCCCTGTGAGATTCCTCTCTGGCCTACGAGGGCTCTCACATGAAGCCATGATCTTTCATCTTGTGCATCGCGTGTATAAAATGTACATGTTACTGTTTGGCCACAAGAATGGATTCCTCTCTTACTCCTGTAGTCCAACTGGTAGTGCCGACACCAGGGATAATGTTCAGGAAAGATGTATAAATATAAAATTACAATTATCAAGTTCTGACCCTTCATAAAAACTCGATTGAAACTTTCTTACTCAAAGGGGTCTAAAGAAAAGCAAGATCAACTGTCCAATCAAGTTCTGACCCTTCATAGAAACTAGCTTGAAACTTTCTTCATTACTCCATGGCATTTGGTTGATATGGGATTTACACCATCCTCGTGTCTTGAATCCTTGTTTGTATAAATCCCATACTGACTTCTCCACATCACGGTGCAACCTATACTTGAATTGTTGTTCTGAGTAAGTAATACTGACAATTAACCGTTGATTTAGGTATAAACTTTTAAAAAATCAAAGCATGACAGACTGACAGACAAAAGGTCAGACAGCTGGACAACTACTATCACTCTCCTGTGCATGTGTGTTAGGGTTAATAATTATATCTCCTTGCACTATTAACAGTCATATAACATAAATTAGCTCTACATCGAAGTTACAAGTATAAAGATTTTAAAATCATGTACTTTTATGTGGCAACTAATGAATCTTCAGCAATCACAATTAAAGCTCCTTATTGTATTTTAATTTACAGGTCAGCTACACCACTAGAAAATTTATGAGAGATCTTGAAAAGGCTATGTATTATCTTTCACGAAATGTAAGTTAAACTGAATGGTTCAAGATTATTGTCTATTTATTTTGTCATACGGTATTTTGTGTGATTGTTACTTATTTTATTGTGTCATTTCAGATGAGATATGCCTTCATAAATCTAGTACTCCTTTTAGATCTGTCCATTCTCTCCCCCTTGCGTGGATTGAATTGTAAAGCTGTGCATAAGTACGTTTATTTATAGACTAAATAGTAAATTTATTTTATTGTCTCTTATTTGAGTAAACATGTTTATACTTTGGATTTGTTGTTGTGGAAACTCTAGACTTGGATGCTCTTGTGTGAAGACAAACCCTAGAAAAGTCAGTCAAGTGACTAATGCAATTAATGTAAGTTCTGACTAGCTCTTGAGGAAACTTGCTAAATTAAATTAGGATCCGTGAGGCCAGCAGATTCTAAGAGCACATTTTGTTGATTCAAGTGAAATAAAAGAAAACAATGACAACAACTAAACATGTGAACATACCACAATAAACAACAATAATCATGGTGGACAGTCACACCCTCCCAGAGTCAAGTGTGACAAATGACAGCCAAGTCCCAATATCCACAAATTAGAAGGATAATTTGATAGAATTACATGAACAAATGAGTTCCCAAGATAAATGATATAGAGTGTAATTAAGACAAAATGAAAGTGTGTCCTTTATAAGTAAACTGTGATTGGCTACAAAGTTCAAGGGGTTGAAGTTATACTGGGATGAAGTTTGATGATATCTCATACATGAACATCCATGGATTCCAGTCATTCCTGGCAAACCTGGACACAGGGCTCATTAAAATGGTTTACCTTTGATAAATTTATGGTAATTCTTATGCTAGAGTTTTTGCTGTTTACTTACCTTAAGAACTAAAAGAGAATTTGTTTTTTTGTGTGTGACATGACACGTATTAGTCTTGTTATTACTTGCAAATTAATTTTCTATGCTACTAGCTATTTGTCATAGTTAAAATGATTGGAAACATTATTTACTATAATAAAATAGTGTTATTTTATAACCAATCAGCTATGCAATAATGTGATCATGATCTTGTGGTACTCTGAAATAACTGACTCAGCCTAAGAATGAAGATAAGATTGTTATAACGTAGACTTTAAACATTCCATTATCTCACTGATTCTGAAATTGTCGACTTTACCCAGGATCCAACAGGGCCACTTTGTCCAAACAGATCAGTAATCTGACACAACTTATGTCAAAGTTAGCATGACAGAGAGTTTGATTAAGTTACTAATGTGCTGATGAGACTTCTGCTTACACCAAATTTAGTTTGTAATTTTTGGAAGATGTAGCTTATGATAATTTCTTTCATTTCAGAAAGCTATTGTTGGGAGGTTTCAAAAGCAACAACCTTATGACAGGAAGGATTTTGCAATAGTCGTTCAACCAATGTACACCAACACATCACTGCCATACAAAGTGAGTTATAGATTGATGTCCGTATGTGTGCATAGGTATATGTTTGTGTATGTGTATGTATGTGTATATGTTAGTATGAGTACGCATGTGTGCATACTCAAGGGTTCAACATGTGTGCATATGAAGTGTGTGTACTGATAAAAAAGCTTAAACTTAATCAGCTATCAATCTCCAGTTTTTCAAGTATTTCATTATTTCATTCCAGTGACAGTATTCATTGCATTCTATTTTCTGGTCCCACAACAATGATTGCTCACTTCTACAATAATCGTGTTTATCTGTCTAATTTGTATAGACTGTTAGACGAAGATGGTGGATGAGAAACTGTCGAGCCACATCTCAGTTTTGGAGAAGGAGGAGGAGGAGACGAAGACGAACATGTAGAGTCCCAGACAAAAGTTATCTTGCTCCAGACTGCTTTCATTTTAGCAGAAAGACTCATGCTCTAACGGCAAAACTTTTGTGGAATAACATGGTAAGACTATGTTGTAAATTTATTTGTAGTTTTATTGGTGACCAAGAGAGGAGAATAATTATCATATTCATGTGGTAATATTAATTTGCATGACCGTTAGAGTTTGTCTTCTTACATTACATTTTTGTTGTTTGCATAATTCAAGCTTGAACCAGTTGGAAGGAAGACTAGAGGAGTTAAATGGGGACAATCAGTGACTTTAAAGTGTCCAAGAAAGGTAATATATGCACACACTAATGCACAATTACACACATGTATGATCCAGATACAAACACAACAACAACAACAAAAATAACAGTAGTTGTGTTGAACTTTCACCTGTTATTATATTGCTGGACTTGTGGTAGTACTTTGACTGTCATGTTTTGTGTTTGCTTCATGGCTGATCTCGTCCCATACTCTATTAAACAGAATTGTTGGTTTATAGACCCTCACTCATATCAACAAATTGTTTATACCTTTGATTTAAGTTGTCTCTACGTGATCTGAATGTTGTGGGACACTGTTAACTCTTACTAACTACCTAAGTTCATTATGTTAGTGTCGCTTGGTTAATGTGCAGTTTGTAATAGCTATACCTATGCAAAAGTATTTTTCTTACTGGAAAATCCATTGTCCAATAGCCAAGGTCTTGTGTTGGTAACATGTATGTGTGTGTGTATGTGTGTGTGTGTGTGTGTTTATGTTTGAGTGAGTGTGTGTGTGTGTGAGTGAGTGTGCATGTCTGTGTGTATGTGTGTGTGTGTGTGTGTGTGTGCATGTGTGAGTGAGTGTGTGTGTATGTGAGTTAGTGTGTGTGTGTGTCTGTGTGTATGTGCGTGTGTGTGTGTATGTGAGCGTGTGTGCACGCGCACGATGACATTTAATTTATAGTGAGACTAGTGTTGAAGCTCATCACTAGTAATTACAAAAGTGTTATGGGGAGCTAATTTTTCCATTTCAAACAAGTGTTCCTTATTAGCTGTTTTGAGTATCATTGTATTTTTAGAACACCAACGATTTAGAGTGAGGATAGTGGGGGGGAGTTTGAGTTGAAATCATACTGACAACTCTTCAGTTTGAGTAACTAGTATGTGGGGGAAGTGATTTAAGTATAAGTTTCTGTCTACAGTTCAAGTCAAGTATAACTCGGCGGGCCCACTGTCTACTTTGTCTTAAATGCTGTGTCATGGCAACCATATCAACATGATATAATCATTGGTATTAGTAGGCATTGATATTTGTTACAATTTATTCATCTTAGGAACACCGTTACTTCCGAACAAACAGGAACTCCAAGTTGGCTTAGTGATGGACAACTTCTTTATGGAATCTGGAACTTTCAAAGCTAGTGCTGACATTTTAGAATTATTTTTATAATTATTAGAACTAGTTAGTGGACACATTGTTACATTTATACAGTTAATGCAATTTGTTAGCAGTAGAATGATTATAAATTACACTTTGAAGTATACATCAGTATGTAAACCTATGAATAAATTGCTTAAGAGCAGCTGTATTCAGTTGAAAGATGGGAATGTGGATGCATAGAGCTTCAGGTGAACCTTTTCATAGGACTACTGGAATCTGGAACTTTCAAAGCTAGTGCTGACATTTTAGATGTATTTTTGTAATCATTAGAACTAGTTGGTGGCCATATTGTTACATTTGATACAGTTAATGCAATTCATTAGCAGTAGAATGATTATAAATTACACTTTGAAATACACATCAGTATGTAAACCTATGAATAAAGTGCTTAGCTACATAAGAGCAGTTGTATTCACTTGAAAGATGGGAATGTGGATGCAGAGCTTCAGGTGAACCTTTTTATAGGCACCTTGGTCTACTAGGCAGTCTTCACATTCTTTAGCTATAAAATAATAAAGAGGAGTGGTGAGTTCTATACTCATTTGGCTCCAAATGACTTGTGTGGAGAAGACACTTGCAAGAATGGGCAGGTTTGTGTAATTATTCTCTTACTTTCTCTCAATTTCGTAAAGATTGAGGTAACAGTAAAGGCATGTATAAAACGCCTCCCTATGAATTTAAGTATCTCTATGACAATGGGAGTCCATTATCTTGAACCAAGTATGATTACCATTTACAACATTTCTTATTAATTGTAGAATTCTCTTTTGAGGCAACACAGAGACACTTGGACGGACAGACGGACAGACAAATGGACAGACTGACAGATGGATGGACATCAGACGGACGATGGACGGACTGACTGACAGACAGACAGACAGACAGACAGACAGACAGACAGACAGACAGACAGACAGACAGACAGACAGACAGACAGACAGACATACAGACAGACAGATTCATGTCCAAAGTAAACTTGCTCAATAGTTAAAATAGGTTATCCGTTCAAAGTGAAGGAATTCCAATATACAGACAGAAGTAATATATGCAGAGAGTGACATACAAAAGCAAATTCAGGGAAGAGGCTTCAACAAAAAAGTTGTTTTATGGCAAACTGAAATCTGCTAAGAAGAGGAAAAACATGTGGCACCCACAATAGGCCTCAAATTTTGTCAAGGAGCACAGGCACCATATAGAGCACACGTACCTTCTTTGCATTGGAATTTACCCTTTGGAATGCACTAATAATTTTTTAACATTCTATTTGGATTGAAAATCACTCTATTAATATTATTATTAATACTAATAAGCAGACATTTTGTGAAGAGCAAAAGATGTTTAGATTGAAAATGACATAGTAAAGAGGCCAGGATTTTATGAAGTTGAAATAAAAATGTTACTGAAATAATTGAGTGCTAATGTACTTTCTTTCGTCCAACGATATACATCAAAAAGCCGTTTCAAATTTGAAGTTTTACTGAGCAGGAATCTTTAGCCATCCTGCTCTAAAATACGCAATTCAAAAAGGCATAACAAGTCTTGCTCGAGATAATTAGCCGTCAATGTAAACACTTTTAGAGTAGTATCACTTCACAATTTCTTTCTCAGCCTTTATTTACTCATTAGATGTATTCTCTCTCTCTCGCAGGCTTTTTAAAACAATGCAGTATTAAAAACATTTGGTTGCCACCGGGAATCTAACCCAGGAGGACTGTTTGTATGGCGCATACACGGGTGGTTGTCACGCGTAGCTCAGTTGGCAGAGCGCTTTAGTGCGCTATACAAGCGGTCCTGGGTTCGATTCCTGGTGGCGACCAAATATTTTTAATGCTGCATCGTTTAATGAGCTTTTATTCTGTCCTGATTTTTTTTCTTTCAGAGACTTACTTGGCCAAGCTAGAGACTTAGTCAGACACATGAGCTATTTTGTGAGTTTATTGTGTGATATAACTGAACAATTTCATACAGTTTTCCCCAACAAATGCTACTCATTAATTCCAGTGCTATCACATTTGTAAATATATATAAAATCAAGCATTGCTATTTGAGTAGATCCTCGTTGAGTTGAGGCATGAGAAAGTGGGGCGACTTGGTGTGATACTTGATCAGCTGTGCATGCATGCTCTTGCCATATGCTGTAGATATTAATTCACACTTTCAGGATTAGGGAAGTGGAAGGTTATAACGATATTCATTGGATCCAATGACCTGTGTGCCAAATCCACCTGCAGGCACAGTGTGAGTGTGTACAAGTAAATAGTAATGTGTTGCAATGCCATTCGTGAGAGATTAGAGTTACCAAAAGTGTCTTTGACCTTCTAACTAATGATGATCAAAATGGTTGTTCCTAAAATGTTTTAAAAATAATTCTAGGCAAGTATGCCATCAGGAGTCATGCTTTCCTTCCCTGAGCCAAGACGTTAAATTGTGCCCTGTGAGATTCCTCTCTGGCCTACGAGGGCTCTCACATGAAGGCATGATCTTTCATCTTGTGCATCGCGTGTATAAAATGTACATGTTACTGTTTGGCCACAAGAATGGATTCCCCTCTTACTCCTGTAGTCCAACTGGTAGTGCCGACACAAGGAATAATGTTCAGGAAAGATGTATAAATATAAAACCTTCATAAAAACTAGCTTGAAATTTTCTTCATTACTCCATAGTATTTGGTTGATATGAGATTTACACCGTCTTTGATTTACACCGTCTTTGATCCTTGTTTCTGATAATATCAGATTTATGTTTGATGTTTTATGAAATGCCCATTGTGGTATGGGTTGTTAGTTGCAACATCCTTTTCAACGTGTACAAGGCGACTTTAATCCAGTCACTCAATTAAGTACAGCGGTTTAATGTCGGTGTGCTTTATTTCATCCCTACGAACTTGTAATTTCATTGCGTTTGTGTGAGACTAATTAAAACTCTTATTGCACATGCATGATAGTTAAAGCAGTAATTTCGTCTGTCTGTTCATCAAAAAGTGGATCTCAAGAATACAGTTCCTATATATTTTTGGTAGTCGTGGATGTGTGTGTACTCATGACATAATGTTGTGGTGTGCTATAGTTGGAACCAGTCGGAAAAAAGATAGCTGGTTTTCAGTGGGGGAAACCCAGAAGTGCCCAGATTCAGTGAGTCCCCCCCCCCCCCCCCCCCCCCGCAGTTTATTAAGAGTTGTGAGCTATTTTTTTTAGAATAAAAGCTATGTCTGGGACTCAATCACAGACAAATCAAGCAGGCCTTGAAAACTAATCACTACTCAATGTCATCCTTTATGTATGCATCCCTTACCAACCCTTAATTATATTCATAGTCCTTAACCACTGGCTTCCGCCTTTGGTTCCTGTGTATTTAGTTCCATTGTGGTCATTTATTAGTTGTTGTCTGATTAACCGAACTAGGGAGCAGGCGCTTTAGTTTTGCTACAAGGCTGCAAGCTCACGCCAGTGGCTGCGTAGTGATTTAACTAAGCCTCAGAGGCATCAGACACCCTGGTCCTTCATTTAAGGTGGGACACTGTGCGGGTGCCACTAGCCCGTACAAGATGCTTTGACTTCCCAGATAATTTTGGTTCATGTTCCTATTCGAGTAGAATAATCCATCTTTTAAGAAATGAAGTTCCTATTATGTATTTTTAACTTAAATTACATACCAATATTACTTCTTATTGAGCAACTTATTACTAAAATTAGTGTTCTTTAATTATGATGAAATTATTTTTCTTTTAGAAGTTTCCATTCTTTTTGACGAATACTAATTCAGGGTGAACATATTTAACACATGCCATTTGTTCTCCATTTTGTTGTATTGAGACAAATATAGCTGTATATGTGTAAGTAAAGTAACACCATGTAGTCTCTGTTTTGACTTAATATGTCAAAAACTCATAATAAATTAATCTATTTCAGTTATTACAAGTAGCTAATATTCAGGCAGTGGGAGAGCGAGCAGGGATTTACGACCCCAGTCTCTACTCTTCAACTATACGAGATTTCCTGTTGATCCATTACAGACAGGTTTCTCGTTCTGGAACTCGGACTTCTTCTACACCCGTTATTGGTCTTCACTGCACAGTTCTCTGTGTTCTGCTCTGCAATGCACATCTAACAGACATTGTTTGGATACAAGTCCTCCACTTGCTGGACAGTCCTGAACTGCAAGAGTTCAGGCAATAGTTGATGGGAGTCCATGTGGGACCTAATGCAACTTAGCATTATAAGGATACATTCATAGAATTAGAACTGAAAGGTGTTTAACCAAGATATGTTCATGTGTGTTTGCGTCATGTCTGCTCAATTTGAATTTGACTGCTTTATTGTGTGGATCGCATCCATTATTAGCTGCAGAATGCAGATGGCCACAATTAATAATGTTTCAATTATCTAGCATGTGTTCAATCAGCTAGCTAGCTAGCTCTAATCAAATATAGCTGGAGCTTCTCGTGTAATTTTTTAGTGTCTGAGCAGAAACAAAACAAAAACAATATCAGTACCTCGAAGTTAAGCCTGTTTTTGTTATTGAATTTATGCCCAAAGTGGACTTTGCCCAATAGTCTCAATTATGATGGTGTATCAAGCAGTGAAATCCCAACACACAGACAGAAGTGGTATACGCAGAGAGTAACCTATTTGAGCAATTCAGGATACTTGACGCAGGGAAGAGGCTTCAAAACAGATAAGGTAGGCTGTAGCTATGACTTATAGTCGAAGACTGCTAGCTGAGAAGAGTATGGCCACCTGCATTAGAAGATTGAATAGCCATTCTGATTATAGTGATTATTTTAGTTTAAGTTGAATTAGAAAGTTGCTCAACATTGTTTACTGAATCTGTTAACACTGCTACCACTGCTGACTTAATTATTCAAGTAATCCCTCCACAGAACTAGATCAAACCTTCAATCTCTAGAGGCCATGCATTTTTGGGATCTTCTCTGTCTTCTTCAACTTGTCTGGATAGCTAAGGCTGGTTAATATGCTTCCATGGGTCCTGATAATGATTATGATGGTGACACTGGAGGAGGCATGGATGGTTATGAAAACAATGTCCACATCAGAGCTCATAAAGTGGTGATCATGTGACACAATTGAAATAGCAGCTGCTCATAGTGATGTTTTATGTGTTATGCAGGGCACATATGGGTCTGCATTACACTGCAAAATAAACATCCCAAAGGAAACTAGTGATGGTAAATACTCAATGAATAGAACATGTATTTTATTTGCTAATAATTATATTGTCTGGTAGAAACTATAAGAATACTCATTTTATTTTACAAGTATCCTCTGTCTTGCAGTTAATCGACTGTCTCCATTCCATGTAGAAGTGGTAGCTGCACTGGGTGACTCACTAACTGTAAGTTCTAAACTATTTATCTGGCATAAGTGATAATTGGCTATTTCGTATGCTCATCCTCAATAAAAATTCATAAATTTATAATTATTTTAATAAAACAAAATAATAAATAATATAGCAATGTCTGTAGCTTCCATAAAGAGGCAGCATAAACATTGACAAAATTTCAAACTGAATAACTAATTCCAGGCTGCATTGGGTGCTGGAGCTAAAACACCGTTTGGTCTTTTTTTTGAGTACAAAGGAGTGTCATGGAGGTAAGATTGTTATGGTACAAAGTAGAGTTATAAAGGTAAGTTTTTAATTAGGGTTCGATACTAGTAATGAAGTATTTATGTATGTCTATGAAACTTCTTTATTTACAGCATTGGTGGAACCTCAACACTCTCAAAAGTGACAACACTACCAAGTGAGTTGTTCGTGTTTTTATACTACAATTTGTTATAATGATATATATCAACAAATTACAAGTGATGATATAGAAACCTATGGTGGAAATGGTTCATAAAATAGAATGGTTATTACTGATCCATTGAAATAACAAAATTACTCACAATTATTAATGTTGTAGACATTCTGAAGATGTTCAATCCAAACTTGCTTGGGTTTTCAAGGCATATGAAACTGTTAAGGCACACAGAAGCATTGAACAAAGCAGTGACTGGTGCTCACGTGAAGTAGGTCATTTTGTACACAGCAACATTTGTAGTATAGAAATGAATTAATATGACAAATAAATATATTTAGTCCACCTTAGATATCTTTACAATGATATCTTTAGGTACATGACCGTGAAATAAATCAAGGTATTTCACAGTTAGTTGTTATTTCACAGTAAGCTAGTTACCCTAGTAGTTATAGCAACTCCCAAACTAGCTAGTTATCTGGTTTTTACAGCTACCTTCCTACCTTCCTAGGGTGTAGGTACTCAACCTGGTCAGAGCAGCTGCTACACTCTCTGGCAGAGTGATAAGGCTAGATATTTCACTCTCAGGCTTTATTTTCATTCCCCTCTGGCTCATGAAAATAAATTAGCCTGCTAGTGAAATATTTCACCATATCCCACTCTGACCCGTATAATAATTACTGTATATAATATGTATATATATTATATATACTGGCCTTTTTGTTGGTAATTTCAGAAATTTGCTAGGTCAAGCCCAAGACTTGGTTCATCAAATGGGACGATTGGTAAATACCTATTAACTTTGATGATAAAACAAATCTTAGATGGTATCATGAAACTTGAAGTGAATGATATAATTTGCAGACAGGAATGAGGAAATGGAAGGTTATAACAATATTCATAGGATCCAACGATCTGTGTGATGAATCAACCTGCAAGAATAGTGTGAGTCCATACTAGCTATGTATATTTACACTTTCTGAAATAATGTCATGACAACCTCATCATTGTGGTGCCATTTATATCCAGTATGGGCCCCCCCAAGAACATCACAGCTTTATATACTGAACATACAAGCCTTTGTCAAGACACATTGAAGAGCAATAACCAAATTTACCAATGCTAAGTAAATTCTGAGTAGATTCATGCCACAGTGAACTAATTACTGTAGAGAAAAAACAATATATTAAGTGCTGAAAAAAATCTAGAGTAGCTAGCTATTCTAAAGCTAACAAAAGAACACGACTATTACCATCGTTTACTTGAAAAGCCAATTTGTTGTATATACTATATTGAAGTTAAATTGCAAATATTTTGACAATTCGACAGTAAATTATTGTCCAAGCACTTCTGATTATGGCATATTGCTTGTCTGTTTCCACAGTACACCATCACTATTGTAGCTACCAAATACAATTCTTCCATTCTATACTCCCTTCCTCGTCACACATAGTTGATTTCGAACATTTTTGTGACTTAAATAATTCTGTCATTTGACTATAACGTTTAATCACCTACAAGCCATAGTAATAGTCATTCAATTGTCCTTGGTTACTTTAGTAATGAAGCTGCTGATGGAAAATAGGCCAACTGGCTTCCTTCACCAAAGTAGTTTCCAGGTTCCTCTAAGTAATAGTTTATTAGATGCACATCTAAGTATCACTGACTTACTTGGCAATCTTTGTGTAAGGCACAGTGTATGGGTTGTGTATTTTGCATTATAGAACCAATACTACTTCACAATTTCTTTCTCAGCCTTCTTTTATTCATTGATGTCTTCTTTATCTTTCACAGGCTTTTTTTAAGCAGGCTTAAAATAATTACCCATGACTATCCTGGATTCACAATTTGGTGCAATATATATATTTTGAGCTTTGCGCTTGGAATTTGGAATGGTGTCTGGATTAATAAATATTATTCATTGTGTATTTTAATTGACAGGAATCCACTACAGTGGAGAATTACATGGAACATCTTCACAAGGCCTTGGATTATCTTTCACGGAATGTAAGTTCTTCCACAAATCTTTCTCTCCTATTTTGATGATGTGATTCATTGTTTCATCTTTACTTTGTAGGTTAAATATGCTTTCATAAATTTAGCCCTCTTGCTGGACGTGTCAATTCTTGCTCCTGTGAAGGGATACTGTGATTTTTGGCATAAGTATGTGTAGGACTTTGGAGTGATTGCAGTGAGCATGCATAATGATTGTATTATGTTATTAACTCTCAGCACACATGCATGAGAGGGTTATAGTAGTCATCCTGTCCATTTGTCTGTCTGTCTGTTATGCTCTAATTTTGGAGATTATTGACAGCTAACCTTTGATTTAGGAGTGGAACTTACAGAATGACGATTTAAGACATTTCATTATGATACTTTTGTTTTTTATTTCGGGCTGATTTTTGAGAAAACGTGAAGCTTTCAGCTCCACTTAGGTACTAGCTTTTGTGGATAATGCCCCATCACGTCTTAATCACATGAGCAAATAATTTCTTGTTGCCTGCAGTAGTTTTGCTTTATGCTGGGAAGTTAATGGAATGCTGGAAGTGGAGTGTTTTGCGTTGAATCTAGACTGGTGCAGTGTCTCTGACCTGTTCAGCTTCTTCTCTTATGAAGACAGCATTTACATATACCATTTTCATTGCTCAAGCTATAATTGATGCCTGATAAGAATAGCCAATAAATTATTCTTTTGGTTGAGAGAGCTAGCTAGTGTGTAGTAGCACTGAGGGTTCACACCTTTAGTGCTTCATTTAATCACAGTTATTTAGCAATGTAGAAAAGAGGATTCACTTATATTTAATTTTATATAGATTTTTTTGCTCATGTGCTGTGGACTCAAATCCTAAATTGGCAAGTAGAGTTGCCAAAAGCATCAATGTAAGCTAAACTAGTGAGAAATGAGATTTATTTTGTACCATAAATTTGCTTTATTGCATCAAAATTAAACCCTTTGCATAATATTTTTTTAATGTAGACAAAGAGATAATAATAATAGTAATAATAATAATAATAACAATAATAATAATAATAATATTATTAGCTTCCTTCACTGCGACAAGCTGATGGAATAATAAGAAGAGTATATAGCAATTACTTTCACCCAAATTTTCAAAACATTCCCAGAAACTGTTAGTATGTAACTATTGTGGTTAGTAGTGATTTTAGTGCACTGTATGAGTCTCCGGCTTTTTATATCCTATACCCAATCAGTGAGAAATTTAATGGTGAGGCTCTGGATCCAAGCACATTATTAAACTATCAAAATAAGAACTGAAATATATATATTTAATTATAGAGCGCTATTATTGAGCAATTTCAAAAGAAGCAACCATATGACAGGAAAGATTTTGCCGTGGTGGTGCAGCCAATGTACTCACGCACACAGCTACCATATATAGTAAGTTACATTACACGTGTCTTCATGCATGCACATAGACAAATTAATGGTTCTCAGCTGTGAATTGATTAGAAATGTGTAAACGCCATATAGTGGCACCTGGCATATTAACTTGTGTAAATTAGGAGTAGTAGCATAAGGTAGTTTTATCCATGGCTTTCCTTCTTGCTCTCTTTTTTTCCCTCAGCCATCCTGACCCAGTTTTTCTTTTCTTATTCTTCTTTATAACTCCGGTTTAATGGTCAGTATGCACACCCAGCAATCGACAGTTGCAAGTTCTAATATTGCTGATGTTTTTTATCTCTTGTCAAACATGTTTCCCATTCAGGTAAAGATGATGCTTTACCAACTCTGATCAACTCATATAAATTATTCATGAATACTCACATCGTCGGTCACCGTTGTTGTCATCGTTACTGACATACAAGCGTATTATTATACATATAGATAATCTATCAGCATAGCGTAAACCAAGATTACTATTTTTCAAAAAATTTGAAATATCTCCTAAATAATTGTAATGGACGTAACCTCAATATTCGTGAACAACTATTGTATCATGCACACACCAGGTCAAAGTCCATGTAATTGTAGTTATGTATCATGTCACATGATTAGGATAGTGTCATGCCGAATGTTTAAAGAAAGTGATTGAGGTGAGAAGTGGTGTTGACAAGAGATACATACAGTTATTCATGTGCCAGGCTGTGTTAGAGTATGTTATAATAAATCCAGCCAGTGCATGCTTTATTCATAGTCAAGTAGAGTTGACTCCTTTTTTACTACATGTCAGACTCTCTGCTGTAGCAGATTCCTGGATGGTGTAGTTTGAGTCACAGATGAGTCAGTTCTTGGGTGATTATAATTAAATGTGGTACTTCGCAAAAACTTCGTTATAGAAAAGGCATTATTATTTTTTTTTATTCTGTGCTAAGAGTCAATTTTAATCAATTGAAATAGCAAGTGTTATGTGTTTTTCCTAGACTAAAGAAAGCTGGTGGAAAAAAAGAAAGTCTCAAACCAAACGTCAATTGTGGGGCAGAAGGTACAAGAAGACAGTACCAGACAAAAGCTACTTCGCTCCAGACTGTTTCCATTTCAGCCAGAAAGCTCATACCTTTGCAGCTACCCTTCTTTGGAACAATATGGTATGATGTTGCAACTACTGAGCAATTATATTTCAACAAAGACTGCTGAGAAGGGTTGATAAAAGATACACGAGTTCTATCAAAATGTGCATTAATAAAGTTCTAATTTTATGATAATACAATCATGAAGGATATGCTAAGTAGTCTGACAGCCTTGTTCAGAATATTTGTTTTTCTTGTTTTATTGATGTGAAGTAGGAATGATGTGTATGAGCTACTTTGTTATATTTCAGCTTCAACCAGTTGGTAAGAAGACTGAAGAAGTTTCATGGAATCAAGAAAGGAAGCTAATATGTCCAGACAATGTAAGCCAAGTGATTTATAGGGTTACTTTAGAATGTAACTCTGTTTTTCCCCCAGAATTTTCCTTACTTTCGAACAAACAGCAATTCCAAGTTGGTTCAGTGATGTGTCATTTCTACTAAGACTGTAACATTGTTCAGTTCTGACAATTTCATTTGTTTTTTGTTCTTTAAAAATTTTTTTTTTAAAGTAGTTCATAGTTAGCTATTTTATATTTAATCAACTAACTGCATTTGGTGTGCTTTGTGAAGAAATACGTAACAGTTCAGAATTCATGACACTGATTGTGAGGCTATAAAATAATCATGTGTATCTATAGCACTGCAATAACATGGGATTTAAAAAAAATGTTAGAATCATAAATAATCCTATTTTACAAGGTAAAACAATCTGTGGAGGAGGGCTATGTGTGGTCAACAGAACAGGGACTATGTGTGGTCAACAAAACAGGGCCATGTGTGGTCCACAGAACAGGGCCATGTGTGGTCCACAGAACAGGGTCATGTGTGGTCCACAGAACAAGGCCATGCGTGGTCCACAGAACAGGGCCATGTGTGGTCCACAGAACAGGGCCATGTGTGGTCCACAGAACAGGGCCATGTGTGGTCCACAGAACAGGGCCATGTGTGGTCCACAGAACAGGTCATGTGTGGTCCACAGAACAGGTCATGTGTGGTCAAGTCTGAGGAAAGGCCTGACAAGAAGGTGAACATCACTAATGAGCACTAGCTACTGGAAATTACTAACACTTCAAGTTCATTAATATCAATTCTCAGTCTCGTTTGTGATAGAGTTTGTCTAGTTTGTCTGTTACTTGAACCACAAGGTACCGTATAGACAACACCCACTTATCATTTCTGGTGTTGGAAGTTTTCCCTTGAAATATTCTAAAGCTGATTAACATTCTATTTGGCTTGAAACATACTCACATGTCTAACTTCTTGAAGGCTCTTCTTATCCCCCTTCAGATGAATATCTTACATCTGTTAGTAGGTTCCTGTAGGTTTAACCATGCTAAAATGTCTTGCTCTGCCATTGCAGCAGCCAACTTGATATTCAATTATAGATAGTACCAAAATTCTGGTCTGTGTGAGTTTAGGAAATGATGATCTACTAGATTACAGGCATTCAAATATCCAACAAACTCAGAGATTGCAATATCGAATTTTATTGTCATATGGATGTCTAGTTTCAGCCAGTCAATAATCAATTACATGGCCCAATTCTTTATAAAATCGTAATGGTGTAATAAAAGTAATTACCAGTCATTTTGTGGAGAGTAATGAAATGATTGAGTTATGCATGAAAAATGGACCGAGTTTAGTCATGGAGTCATTGGAGCTGAACTAAGATAAGGTTCTAGAATTATTAAGTGGTAATGTATTTTTTTTTTCATTTAATGGTAGCAATACATCAAAAAGCCATTTCAAAATAATAAAACAACTTCTATGTAGTTCTACTGAGAAGGTATCTTTAGCCACTCTACTTAGAAATGCGCAGCCCAGATTTTTTTAAAAAAGAAAGTCATAACAAGTTTTACTTGAGATAATTAGCCTCTAATGGGAATACTTTTAGAAACCTTTACTAACTGTGAGCCAGTTATCATATCTATAACTTATCAAAATCAATATACTTACCTCTTCCTTCCTCATCTTCACAAACTGTATCAAAACTGTCAATGTCTACTGCTAGTCTATAAAACAGTACGTGGTACACCTGGAATCATTTAGGCTCGATCTCCAACATCATGGGACCTACAGTTGTGTGTGCGGGAGGCATTGTCTTGCTCCTTCTTCAGTTAGGATGGCCAGCTATGGCTGATCACTCCATTTCTACGGAAGATTTTGACAATAATGATGGAGATGTGTATGATATACTTGATGAAAAGGAGCTTGCTCAAACAAGTAGACTAAGTGTGTCAAAAAGGGTAAAGGAAAAAATATTTGATACAATTTCTCTGAGTACTGTATTGTTTATCTTGTAGAGTAGATATGGTTCCTCATTCAGGTGCAATGTACATAAACCAAAGAGACGGGCTACAAATGGTTAGTTCAAACACAAGTAAAGTACTATTGTTTGTATTGAAATACTCCAACCAAAAGTGCACATAAAGTCTTTTACACTTTTTTTTCTTCATTGCAGTAAACATGCTCACACCTTTTGATGTGGAGGTGGTAGCTGGCTTGGGAGATTCACTGACTGTAAGTTCCAGCCCAATTCGGGGCTAATTATTTTCATGGCAATGTCATAATGTGAATTCGTTAAACTAATAAACTACTAGTAAATATGGCATTTGATTGGATGTTCACTGTACACACTGTAAGGATGTAATATTGTACTGTTTTATTGTGCATTATAGAGATGAATGGGTCAGCCTGGGGTTCATTTGCTATTGCATTTCTTAGGCTGGTAAAAGTCACAATTAGTCAAACCTTTTAAAAAAATAAGTTAAGCAAAGCCAAGCATTTAAGTTTGACCTTACATCTCTTCAGTATTAAGAATGGGTAAAGGAAACTTGTTACACTTACACACCTGAGCTGTTTTAGAACATCAACATGAGAGTCACTAAGCCAATGGTATCACACACTGGTTATGAAGTGAGGGTATAAGAAGTAGGTTTGCTATTGAAGTTGCATGCAGTCATTTTAGTTGGAATGTATTCACATTGACTGTGAAATTCTCTGGTGGCTAGCTCAGCTTCTAAGGACATGATTAAAATACACAAATACTGCTAGATCAGTGGGCTTTTTCTCAGTTAATAGACATCAGTAGTGATCAGAACTTATTCATTCAAATACCTGGGCTTGGTGCTTGAAATGTATGTTAATTGACTGTCCCTCCTGTGGCATGAACTACTATATTAGACGTTGATTATTCTTTACTTCCTGTAATCATTACAGTGGTTTAGTTATTTCCTGTATGTGACTATTAGTATATTTGTATTTTGATTGATTATCAGTGCATTCTACATTAGTGGATTAACTGTATTGTTAAGAGCTAAGAGTAGCTAATAACCATACTACAATAGAAGTATCGTACACCTTCAAAGTGCTGGCAAGATTTACCTGATCGATTCTAGGAACATGAATGAATAACTTTTCAATGCCACGTATTCCACAATTATGGCTTTTCTTCATCATCTAGGCGGGATTTGGTGCTGGTGCTCGTACAGTCTTTGGATTATTTTTTGAATATAAAGGATTATCTTGGAGGTAATATTGTTCTTAAGATAATTATAAAAATGTGATACAAAACTTAAATTATGAAAATGCCATTTGTACAAAAATTGAGTATTTAACAATTTCTATTGACTTAATTTCAGCATTGGAGGACGTTCATCACTTTCAAAAGTTACAACACTCCCAAGTAAGTAAAAACAACAACAAAACAAACTATTTCAGTATTTAATACAATACATAATAATAAGCATGGGTAAGAGCTTTGCTCTTAGTTTAGTGGTCTATAAATGGGAATTTTGTGGAGGTCAATTTTTACACACGGTACGGTCTATTACTTTATTTCAGATATTCTGAAACGTTTCAATCCTAATTTAAAAGGTTTCTCAAAGAGTGTGAAAAAATTTAAATCTAAACAAGAATTAAATAGAGCTGTGTCCACTCAGAAAGTGAGGTAAGATAGTAGTAATAGCACACGTAATACACTGGTTTTTTGTTTCAATAAAAACAACAATTCTCTCCATCCCTAAGAATGTTGGTGTACTGCTTTTCAGCATGCTCTGGAAAAATAGAATTTATATATTCTTGATTTCAGTATATACAGTTATTTTAACCAGGGAGGGGTTAGCTTGTAGTACAAATAAACTTTATTAATTTCAAAAGAAAAAAAAGAAGAGAGTCTTCTGCAGTTATAATACTGATTAGCAAGAAATCTCTTCCGGAGTGGAAATAATTGATATCATATTGCACTACAGAAGTAGTTAGCTAGCTAACCGTTTATTCTGTGCTGTTTTTTTTCCAGACACTTGGTTCGCCAAGCTGAAGACTTAGTCAAACATATGAGCAATTCTGTGAGTTTAGTGTCACAATTGTCATAGCTGTTAATTTAGATTCATGCTGTTGTAATTTTATCTAATTTGCAGCAACGATGGAGGAAATGGAAGGTTATAACAATATTCATAGGATCTAATGACCTGTGCGATGTCTGCAGCAGTAAGAGTGTGAGTAAAACTATAATATAAATGTATATAATTATAATTATGAGTAAACAGTATTACACGTGCTACATGTGGGATATTTGAGCAGGAGCTTCTTGACCTTATGACAATTATCAAGTTCTGACCCTTCATAAAAACTAGATTGAAACTTTCTCACCTAAATGGGTCTGGAAAAAAGCAAAGGAAAAATGTGAAAGAATCTTAGTTGTCGCTGGGGATTCGAACCCAGGGCCACCAGCTTTAGCCACCGGTGCTCTAACCACTGAGCTACGACAACTCTCGACTTCCAAGATCCTTTATATTGTTGAGTAGTACCTGTTGCTGCAGTCTCGTACTCAACAGACCACCAATTATGTGCCGTCAGAACACCTTTTTGGTGTTGACTGGAACACCTCCCCCTACGGAGAGGAGCCATAGTTTGTGGATTGAAAAGGCTTTAACATCACAATTATCAAGTGATGTTAAGCCAGAACACCTTTTCGGTGTCGACCGGAAACACCTCCCCCTCCGGAGAGGAGCCATAATTTGTGGATTGAAAAGGCTTTAACATCAAAGCCTTTAACATCAAAGCCTTTTCAATCCACAAATTATGGCTCCTCTTCGGAGGGGGAGGTGTTTACGGTCGACACCGAAAAGGTGTTCTGATGGCACATAATTGGTGGTCTGTTGAGTACGAGACTGCAGCAAGCAGTACTACTCAACAGTATAAAGGAATGATGTGATGGTCTTGGAAGTCAAGGGTTGTCATAGCTCAGTGGTTAGAGCACCGGTGGCTAAAGCTGGTGGCCCTGGGTTCGAATCCCCGGCGACAACTAAGATTTTTCACACTTTTCCTTTGCTTTTTTCCACACCTTATGACAGTGGCCAGAATGATTGTCCCCAGAATTATCATTTGAGGAATACAAAAGTAGCACAACTCTCTGATACTTATAATCCAGCCAATATATAGCAAGTATTACATGAGTCACAGTGTAATATGGTGAAATATTTCATTAGGCTAATGATTTTCATGAGCCAGAGGTGAGTGAAAATAAAGTCTAACAGTGAAATATCTTGCCATATCACTCTGATGAGTGTAATATGTGGTGGTTGATTCCATGCTAGATATTTTCACTGAAGTAGTTTGTAACTCTTGGTGTGAGGTTGGCTGTAAAACTCTCTAGGGGCTCCCCACACATATTTTAGCAGCTGCTCTAACCTGGTTATGTAGGCTTCACTAGAGGAAGGTAGTTGTAAAAAAACCCAGAAAACTGGTAAGCCAGGCTGGTTGGGTAATGAGCTTGCCACTTCAGCCTTGAGATAACACCATGTGACAACTGTGAGATATCATTATGAAATAGGGTGGAATATAAAAAAAACTCACTGTAGTGAAAAGAAACCATGAGAAGAAAACCATGAATAACACTAGCTAAAAAGGAAAAATAAATTTATTTATTATTTTTCACCTATCACATGCAATACCTGATAGCAACCTACAAATCTGCTTGTCATTTACCACACAAGTCGTCATAAAATGGCCAATACACTTCAACTTCAAAGTCTTCCTAAAGACTATACATTAACACTTTAAAAGAGCTAGTTATGAGTAAATATAGATTTTAATACAAATTAATATTTGTATATGGTAACTCACGGATCTGTGTTTAGAATCGGAATTTCTTTTAACTTGCAGGTGAAGTCCATCACAAGGAAGTTTATGAGTGATCTTGAAAAGGGTCTCTCTTATCTTTCAGGAAATGTTAGTTGAACTGAAATGGTTCAAGATTATTGTCTGGTTATGTTATTATACTGTATTTTTTGTGATTGTTGCTGTGGTTAATTGCATCATTTCAGATCAGAAATGCCTTCATAAATCTAGTACTCCTTTTAGATGTGTCCATTCTCTCCCCCTTGCGTGGATTGAATTGTAAAGCTGTGCATAAGTACGTTTATTTATAGACTAAATAGTAAATTTATTTTATTGTCTCTTATTTGAGTAAACATGTTTATACTTTGGATTTGTTGTTGTGGAAACTCTAGACTTGCATGCTCGTGTGTGAAGAAGAACCCTAGGAGAGTCAGTCAAGTGACTAAAGCAATTAATGTAAGTTCTGACTAGCTCTTGAGGAAGCTTGCTAAATTAAAATTAGGATCCGTGAGGCCACCAGATTCTAAGAGCACATTTTGTTGATTCAAGTGAAATAAAAGAAAACAATGACAACAACTAAACATGTGAACATACCGCAATAAACAACAATAATCATGGTGGACAGTCACACCCTCCCAGAGTCAAGTGTGACAAAAGACAGCCAAGTCCCAATATCCACAAATTAGAAGGATAATTTGATAGAATTACATGAACAAATGAGTTCCCAAGATAAATGATATAGAGTGTAATTAAGACACAATGAAAGTGTGTGCTTTATAAGTAAACTGTGATTGGCTACAAAGTTCAAGGGGTTGAAGTTATACTGGGATGAAGTTTGATGATATCTCATACATGAACATCCATGGACTCCAGTCATTCCTGGCAAACCTGGATACAGGGCTCATTAAAATGGTTAACATTTGATAAATTTATGGTAATTCTTATGCTAGAGTTTTTGCTGTTTACTTATCTTAAGAACTAAAAGAGAATTTGTTTTTTGTGTGTGACATGACACGTATTAGTCTTGTTATTACTTGCAAATTAATTTTCTATGCTAATAGCTATTTGTCATAGTTAAAATGATTGGAAACATTATTTACTATAATAAAATAGTTTTACTTCATAACCAATCAGCTATGCAATAATGTGATCATGATCTTGTGGTACTATTAAATAACTGACTCAGCCTAAGAATGAAGATAAGATTGTTATAGTGTAGACTCTAAACATTCCATTATCTCACTGATTCTGAAATTGTCAACTTTACCCAGGATCCAACAGGGCCACTTTGTCCAAACAGATCAGTAATCTGACACAACTTATGTCAAAGTTAACATGACAGAGAGTTTGATTAATTAATAATTGCTAGTAAGTTACTAATGTGCTGATGAGACTTCTGCTTACACCAAATTTAGTTTATTTTTGGAAGATGTAGCTTATGATAATTTCTTTCATTTCAGGAAGCTATTGTTGGGAGGTTTCAAAAGCAACAACCTTATGACAGGAAGGATTTTGCAATAGTCATTCAGCCAATGTACACCAACACACAACTGCCATATAAAGTGAGTTATGGATTGATGTCTGTATGTGTGCATATGTATCTGTTTGTGTATGTGTGTATGTGTATGTATATGTGTATATGTTTGTATGAGTACGCATGTGTGCATACTCAAGGGTTCAACATGTGTGCATATGAAGTGTGTGTACTGATAAAAAAGCTTAAACTTAATCAGCTATCAATCTCCAGTTTTTCAAGTATTTCATTATTTCATTCCAGTGACAGTATTCATTGCATTCTATTTTCTGGTCCCACAACAATGATTGCTCACTTCTACATTAATCGTGTTTATCTGTCTAATTTGTATAGACTGTTAGACGAAGATGGTGGATGAGAAACTGTCGCCCAGGGAGGAGGAGACGAAGACGAACATGTAGAGTCCCAGACAAAAGTTATCTTGCTCCAGACTGCTTTCATTTCAGCAGAAAGACACATGCTCTAACGGCAAAACTTTTGTGGAATAATATGGTAAGACTATGTTGTAAATTTATTTGTAGTTGTATTGGTGACTAAGAGAGGAGAATAATTATCATATTTATGTGGTAATATAGATTTGTAGACTGTTAGAGTTTGTCTTCTTACATTATATTTTTGTTGTTTGCATAATTCAAGCTTGAACCAGTTGGAAGGAAGACTAGAGGAGTTAAATGGGGACAATCAGTGACTCTAAAGTGTCCAAGAAAGGTAATATATACACACTAATGCACAATTACACACATGTGTGATCCAGATACAAACACAACAACAACAACAACAACAACAACAAAAATAACAGTAGTTGTTTTGAACTTTCACCTGTTATTATTATGTTGCGTCTCTACATGATCTGAATGTTGCAGGACACTGTTAACTCTTATTAACTACCTAAATTCATTTTTTTAGTGTCGCTTGGTTAATGTGCAGTTTGTAATAGCTATACGCCTTATGCAACAGTAGTGTTCTTACTGGAAAATCTGTTGTCCAATAGTCAAGTCATGAAGAGAGTAAAATGAAAGTCTTGTGTTGGTATATCCAGTGAACAGGTAATGTGTGTGTAAGATGACATTTAATTTATAGCGAGACCAGTACTGAAGCACATCACGAGTAATACAAATAAAAGTGTTCCTGTGAAGTGTGTAAGTTGACTTTTCCTTAAGCGCGGTAGACTGCCACCAGAGTCTGTCTATAACCAATCCCCTGCCTCTTGATCATCTAACTAATAGCTCCTCCTATCCACCCAGGGGCATCCAGGAAGTAACAAATGCAACTAATATTTTAGTTACACAATGTCAAAGATGCAGGTGACTATAACAGAGTGCACTAGCTATGCAATATATATAGCCAGTCCACCCACGGGTGATACATAAATAAAATGTGCTACACTGCACATGCTCAATAAACACATGGGTGACATCACTACCTCTAGTTACTGGTCACATGAGAACCCAATAGAATGTTCTAGAGCAAGTTTAAGTGTCAAGTGTACCAATAACACATTGTCAGTTCATTCAGTGGGCGGTGTCCCACAGTTCCTTATTCACTGTTTTGAGGATCATTGAACATCAAGGTTGTAGAGTGAGGAGAATAGGGGGAGTCTGTGATAAATTGGGAAACCTATGGCTTTCCATTTCCGACAGCTCTCTTGTTCCTGAAGAGTTGAAATCATACTAACAACTCTTCAGTTATTGGGCAAAACAAGTTTGATGTGTGGGGGAAGGGATTTAATCGTATTATTCTCTTATTCTAATTAGAATTAAGTGAATTTGTGATGATTGCAGTATAACTATAGCTGTGTAGAGTTGGTACGTTATGAAATGAATGAGTAAACTATCAGTCTCTTACTGAATTACTCAATATGAAGGATTGTAATAGCTAGCTAATCTTTCAGTGAAAACCTTGGACATTCCGTAAAAATGCTCAATGAATGAAAAAACAACAACATGCTCTGCTGCAGCCAACAAAAGTTCAATTGTGAGAAACGTTACAAAACATTTGGGGAAATATGGATTACGGCATTAAAGAATATTAATATGCTCAGCAGTGGATCCACATTCTCCTCCCTTCACATTCGCAGGTCGGCTGGTAGTAATATACATTTTTTCCCTCAGCCTTCTTTTACTCATTAGATGTATTCTCTCTCTTTCACAGGCTTTTTAAACAATACAGAATTAAAAATATTTGGTTGCCACTGGGTATTGAACCCAGGACCGGTTGTATAGCGCACAAGCAGTCCTGGGTTTGATTCCCGGTGCCGACCAAATATTTTTAATTCTGTATTGTTTAAAAAGCCTGTGAAAGAGAGAGAATACATCTAATGAGCATAATTCTCGACATGACTTGCTGACTCTGAGCCTGACTGACAGCTCTCCCAGTATTTTAAACTTTCTTTTTTACATTTTGGAAATACAATAACATAGTAGCCAACACTAACCCAGCTTCTTTAATCAAGTGATGAAGACCTACCTCATAACCACATTTCTACACATGTTTATGTCCTTTGTTGTAGAAGAACAAGAGAGGAAAAAAAAGCACCATTGATTTTGTTTTATAATTAAGGATTACATGGACTGATTATTCTCATTTTCCCTTTATTATTCTCCTAAATACCTTATTATTCTAGAATTATTCCACTATGCTATTACATGTCTATTATTGGGCAAAACAAGTTTGATGTGTGGGGGAAGGGATTTAAGTGTGAGTTTATGTCTATAGAGTATAACTCGGCATGGGAGGCCCACTTTGTCTCAAACACTGTGTCATGGCAACCATATCAACATAATGTACTCATTAGGTATTGATATTTGTCATAATTTATTCATTTCAGACACGCCCTTACTTCCGAACAAACAGAAATTCCAAGTTGGCTTAGTGATGGACTACTGGAATCTGGAACTTTCAAAGCTAGTGCTGACATTTTAGACGTATTTTTGTAATCATTAGAACTAGTTGGTGGACATATTGTTACATTTGATACAGTTAATGCAATTCATTAGCAGTAGAATGATTATAATAGCACTTTGAAAATACACATCAGTATGTAAACCTATGAATAAAGTGCTTAGCTACATAGGAGCAGTTGTATTCACTTGAAAGATGGGAATGTGGATGCATAGAGCTTCAGGTGAACCTTTTTATAGGCACCTTGATCTACTGGGCTGTTTTCACAGTCTTTCTAGATATAAAATAATAAAGAGGAGTGGTGAGTTCTATACTCATTTGGCTCCAAATGACTTGTGTGGAGAAGACACTTGCAAGAATGGGCAGGTTTGTGTAATTATTCTCTCTTACTTTCTCTCTATTTCATAAAGATTGAGGTAACAGTAATGGCATGTATAAAACACCTCCCTATGAATTTAAGTATCTCTATGACAATGGGAGTCCATTATCTTGAACCAAGTATGATTACCATTTACAACATTTCTTATTAATTGTAGCATTCTCTTTTGAGGCAACACAGAGACACTTGGATGGACAGACAGACAGACAAATGAACAGAGTGACAGATGGATGGACATCAGACGGATGATGGACGGACGGACTGACAGACAGACAGACAGACAGACAGACAGAGAGACAGGCAGACAGACAGGCAGACAGACAGACAGACAGACAGACAGACAGACAGACAGACAGATTCTTGTCCAAAGTAAACTTGCTCAATAGTTAAAATAGGTTATCCATTCAAAGTGAAGGAATTCCAATATACAGACAGAAGTAATATATGCAGAGAGTGACATACAAAAGCAAATTCAGGGAAAAAGCTTCTTCAAGAAAAAAGTTGTTTTATGACGAACTGAAATCTGCTAAGAAGAGGAAAAACATGTGGCACCCACAACAAAAGATTGAAGAATAGGCCTCAAATTTTGTCAAGGAGCACAGGCACCATATAGAGCACACGTACCTTCTTTGCATTGGAATTTACCCTTTGGAATGCGCACTAATAATTTTTTAACATTCTATTTGGATTGAAAATCACTCTATTAATATTATTATTAAAACTAATAAGCAGACATTTTGTGAAGAGCAAAAGATGTTTAGATTGAAAATGACATAGTAAATAGGCCATGGATTTTATGAAGTTGAAATAAAAATGTTACTGAAATAATTAAGTGCTTAATGTACTTTCTTTCGTCCAACCATATACATCAAAAAGCCATTTCAAATTTGAAGTTTTACTGAGCAGGAATCTTTAGCCATCCTGCTCTAAAATAGCAATTCAAAAAGGCATAAGTCTTGCTCGAGATAATTAGCAGTCATGTAAACACTTTTAGAGTATCACTTCACAATTTCTTTCTCAGCCTTTATTTACTCATTAGATGTATTCTCTCTCTTTCACAGGCTTTTTAAACAATGCAGAATTAAAAATATTTGGTCTCCACCGGGAATCTAATCCAGGACCGTTTGTATAGCGCATACACGGGTGGTTGTCGCGCGTAGTTCAGTTGGCAGAGCGCTTATGCGCTCTACAAGCGGTCCTGGGTTCGATTCCCGGTGGCGACCAAATAGTTTTAATTCTGTATTGTTTAAACAGCCTGTGAAAGAGAGAGAATACATCTAATGAGTAAATATAGGCTCTGAGAAAGAAATTGTGAAGTGATAAATTAGATGAGGAGAAAAATTCAACGAATAATAAGAATCATTGAAAAAAGAGAAATTTCGTTGGTCTGTTGAGAGTGATCTGTAGTCTTGCTCGAGATAATTAGACGTCAATGTAAACACTTTTAGAGTAATTGAAACATTTTACTATGTGTTTCATTACTAACTGTGAGGCAGTTATCACATCTATAACATATCAAAATCAATATAATTACCTCTTCCTTCCTCATCTTCACAAACTGTATCAAAACTGTCAATGTCTACTGCTAGTCTATAAAACAGTACTTGGTGCACCTGGAATCATTTAGGCTAGATCTCCAACATCATGGGACCTACAGTTGTGTGTGGGGGAGGCATTGTCTTGCTCTTTCTTCAGTTAGGATGGCCGGCTATGGCTGATTATTCAATTCCTACGGACGATTTTGATGATAATGATTATGCTGATGGAGTTATGCACGATACAAATGATGAAGAAGAATTGGCTTACACAAGTAGAATAATCAGCATGTCAAAAAGGGTAAAGAAAAAAACATTTGATATTATTCGCTGGGTACCATTTCTTTCTTATAGGGTACTTATGGTTCCTCATTAAGGTGCAATGTACATAAACTAATAATTTTTTAACATTCTATTTGGATTGAAAATCACTCTATTAATAATAATATTATTAATACTAATAAGCAGACATTTTGTGAAGAGCAACAGATGTTTAGATTTGAAAATGACATAGTAAAGAGGCCATGGATTTTATGAAGTTGAAATAAAAATGTTACTGAAATAATTAAGTGTGTAATGTACTTTCTTTAGTCCAACATATACATCAAAAAGCCATTTCAAATTTGAAGTTTTACTGAGCAGGAATCTTTAGCCACCCTGCTCTAAATACCAATTCAAAGAGGCATAACAAGTCTTGCTCGAGATAATTAGCGGTCAATGTAAACACTTTTAGAGTATCACTTCACAATTTTTTTTCTCTGCCTTTATTTACTCATTAGATGTATTTTCTCTCTTTCACAGGCTTTTTAAACAATGCAGAATTAAAAATATTTGGTCGCCACGGGAATCTAACCCAGGACCATTTGTATAGCGCATAGCTACACGCGTGGTTGTCGCGCGTAGTTCAGTTGGCAGAGCACTTTCGTGCGCTAATACAAGCGGTCCTGGGTTCGATTCCCGGTGGCGACCAAATATTTTTAATTCTGCATCGTTTAAACAGCCTGTGAAAGAGAGAGAATACATCTAATGAGTAAATAAAGGCTGAGAAAGAAATTGTGAAGTGATAAATTAGATGAGGAGAAAAATTCAAAGAATAATAAGAATCATTGAAAAAAGAGAAATTTCGTTGGTCTGTTGAGAGTGATCTGTAGTCTTGCTCGAGATAATTAGACGTCAATGTAAACACTTTTAGAGAAATTGAAACATTTTACTATGTGTTTCATTACTAACTGTGAGACAGTTATCACATCTATAACAGATATCAAAATCAATATACTTACCTCTTCCTTCCTCATCTTCACAAACTATCAAAACTGTCAATGTCTACTGCTAGTCTTCTATAAAACAGTACTTGGTGCACCTGGAATCATTTAGGCTAGATCTCCAACATCATGGGACCTACAGTTGTGTGTGCGGGAGGCATTGTCTTGCTCCTTCTTTTAGGATGGCCGCTATGGCTGATTATGCAATTTCTACGGAAGAGTTTGATGATGATAATGATTATGCTGATGGAGCTATGCACGATACAAATGATGAAGAAGAATTGGCTTACACAAGTAGGATAATCAGCATGTCAAAAAGGGTAAAGAAAAAAAACATTTGATATTATTCGCTGAGTACCATTTCTTTCCTCATTAAGGTGCAATGTACATAAACCTTGGAGAAGGGCTACCAATGGTAAGTTCAGGCACAAGTAAAACAATATACTGTATCTTTAGTTATTTATTTTTGCAATGGCTGTAAATGAGCATTTAAAATACTTCAACATCGCCATATAGTGGCACCTGGCATTTTAACTTGTGTAATTTAGGAGTAGTAGCATAAGGTAGTTTTATTCATGGTTCCTTCTTGCTCTCTTTTTTCCCCTCAGCCATCCTGACCCTGTTTTTGTTTTCTTATTCTTCCGGTTTAATGGTCAGTATGCACACCCAATAATCGACAGTTGCAAGTTCTAATACTGCTGATGTTTATTTTCTCTTGTCAAACATGTTTCCCATTCAGGTAAAGATGATGCTTTACCAACTCTGATCAACTCATATAAATTATTCATGAATACACACACCGTCGGTCACCGTTGTTGTCATCATTACTGACACACAAGCATATTATTATACATATAGATAATCTATCAGCATAGCGTAAACCAAGATTACTATTTTTCAAAAAATTGAAATATCTCCTAAATAATTGTAATGGGACGTAACCTCAATATTCGTGAACAACTATTGTATCATGCACCCACCAGGTCAAAGTTCATGTAATTGTAGTTATGTATCATGTCACATGATTAGGATAGCTTCATGCCGAATGTTTAAAGAAAGTGATTGAGGTGAGAAGTGGTGTTGACAAGAGATACATAGTTATTCATGTGCCAGGCTGTGTTAGAGTATGTTATAATAAATCCAGCTAGTGCATGCTTTATTCATAGTCAAGTAGAGTTGATTCCTTTTCTACCATGTACATTGCATTACCTCAGACTCTCTGCTGTAGCAGATTCCTGGATGGTGTAGTTGATATCAATGTCACAGATGAGTTTGGGTGATCATAATTAAATGTGGTATTTTGCAAAAACTTCGTTATACGAAAAACATTATTATTTTTTTAATTCTGTGCTAAGAGTCAATTTTAATCAATTGAAATAGCAAGTGTTATGTGTTTTTCCTAGACTAAAGAAAGCTGGTGGAAAAAAAGAAAGTCTCAAGCCAAACGTCAATTGTGGGGCAGAAGGTACAAGAAGACAGTACCAGACAAAAGCTACTTCGCTCCAGACTGTTTCCATTTCAGCCAGAAAGCTCATACCTTTGCAGCTACCCTTCTTTGGAACAATATGGTATGATGTTGCAACTACTGAGCAATTATATTTCAACAAAGACTGCTGAGAAGGGTTGATAAAAAAATACACGAATTCTATCAAAATGTGAATTAATAAAGTTCTAATTTTATGATAATACAATCATGAAGGATATGCTAAGTAGTCTGACAGCCTTTGTTCAAAATATTTGTTTCTCTTGTTTTATTGATGTGAAGTATTCTATGCTATGTAGGAATGAGATAAATGTGCATGAGCTACTTTATTATATTATGTCAGCTTCAACCAGTTGGTAAGAAGACTGAAGAAGTTTCATGGAATCAAGAAAGGAAGCTATTATGTCCAGACAATGTAAGCCAAGTAATTTTTAGGGTCACTTTAGAATGTAACTCTGTTTTTTTTCCAGAATTTTCCTTACTTTCGAACAAACAGCAATTCCAAGTTGGTTCAGTGATGTGTCATTTCTACTAAGAGTGTAACATTGTCCAGTTCTGACAATTTCATTTGTTTTTGTTCTATTGTTGTTGTTGTTTTTACAAGTTAAAACAATCTGTGGAGGAACATTTTTGCATCAGTACTGAAATTGTACACTGACACCAGGAGCTATGTTAGCAACAGGGCTATGTGTGGTCAACAGAACAGGGCTCTGTGTTGTCAATAGAACAGGGCTATGTGTTGTCAACAGAACAGGGCCATGTGTGTGGTCCACAGGACAGGGCCATGTGTGGTCCACAATACAGGGTCATGTGTGTGGTCCACAGAACAGGGCCATGTGTGGTCCACAGAACAGGTCATGTGTGGTCAACAGAACAGGGCCATGTGTGTGGTCCACAGGACAGGGCCATGTGTGGTCCACAGTACAGGGTCATGTGTGTGGTCCACAGAACAGGGCCATGTGTGGTCCACAGAACAGGGCCATGTGTGGTCCACAGAACAACAGATAATTAGCTGGCAATGTAAACACTTTTAGAATAATTGAAACATTTTACTATGTGTTTCATTACTAACTGTGAGGCAGTTATCATATCTATAACATATCAAAATTTATATATTTACCCCTTCCTTCCTCATTTTCACAAACTGTATCAGAACTGTCAATGTATACTGCTAGTCTATAAAACAGTACTTGGTACACCTGGAATCCTTTAGGCTAGATCTCCAACATCATGGGACCTACAGTTGTGTGTGCGGGTGGCATTGTCTTGCTCCTTCTTCAGTTAGGATGGCCAGCTATGGCTGATCACTCCATTTCTACGGAAGATTTTGACAATAATAATGGAGATGTGTATGATATACTTGATGAAAAGGAGCTTGCTCAAACAAGTAGACTAAGTGTGTCAAAAAGGGTAAAGGAAAAAATATTTGATACAATTTCTCTGAGTATTATTGTTTATCTTGTAGGGTAGATATGGTTCCTCATTCAGGTGCAATGTACATAAACCAAAGACACGGGCTACAAATGGTTAGTTCAAACACAAGTAAAGTACTATTGTTTGTATTGAAATACTCCAACCAAAAGTGCACATAAAGTCTTTTACACTTTTTTTTTCCATTGCAGTAAACATGCTCACACCTTTTGATGTGGAGGTGGTAGCTGGCCTGGGAGATTCACTGACTGTAAGTTCCAGCCCAATTTGGGGCTAATTATTTGCATGGCAATGTCATAATGTGAATTCGTTAAACTAATAAACTACTAGTAAATATGGCATTTGATTGGATGTTCACTGTACACACTGTAAGGATGTGATATTGTACTGTTTTATTGTGCGTTATAGAGATGAATGGGTCAGCCTGGGGTTCATTTGCTATTGCATTTCTTAGGCTGGTAAAAATCGCAATTAGTCAAACCTTTTAAAAAAATAAGTTAAGCAAAGCCAAGCATTTAAGTTTGACCTTACATCTCTTCAGTATTAAGAATGGGTAAAGGAAACTTGTTACACTTACACATCTGAGCTGTTTTAGAACAAACATGAGAGTCACTAAGCCAATGGTATCACACACTGGTTATGAAGTGAGGGTATAAGAAGTAGGTTTGCTATTGAAGTTGCATGCAGTCATTTTAGTTGGAATGTATTCACATTGACTGTGAAATTCTCTGGTGGCTAGCTCAGCTTCTAAGAACATGATTAAAATACACAAATACTGCTAGATCAGTGGGCTTTTTCTCAGTTAATAGACATCAGTAGTGATCAGAACTTATTCATTCAAATACCTGGGCTTGGTGCTTGAAATGTATGTTAATTGACTGTCCCTCCTGTGGCATGAACTACTATATTAGACATTGATTATTCTTTACTTCCTGTAATCATTACAGTGGTTTAGTTATTTCCTGTATGTGACTATTAGTATATTTGTATTTTGATTGATTATCAGTGCATTCTACATTAGTGGATTAACTGTCTTGTTAAGAGCTAAGAGTAGCTAATAACCATACTACAATAGAAGTATCGTACACCTTCAAAGTGCTGGCAAGATTTACCTGATCGATTCTAGGAACATGAATGAAAACTTTTCAATGCCACGTATTCCACAATTATGGCTTTTCTTCATCATCTAGGCGGGATTTGGTGCTGGTGCTCGTACAGTCTTTGGATTATTTTTTGAATATAAAGGATTATCTTGGAGGTAATATTGTTCTTAAGAATGTGATACAAAACTTAAATTATGAAAATGCCATTTGTACAAAAATTGAGTATTTAACAATTTCTATTGACTAAATTTCAGCATTGGAGGACGTTCATCGCTTTCAAAAGTTACAACACTCCCAAGTAAGTAAAAACAACAACAAAACAAACTATTTCAGTATTTAATACAATACATAATAATAAGCATGGGTAAGAGCCTTGCTCTTAGTTTAGTGGTCTATAAATGGGAATTTTGTGGAGGTCAATCTTTTTGCCAATTTTTACACACGGTACGGTCTATTACTTTATTTCAGATATTCTGAAACGTTTCAATCCTAATTTAAAAGGTTTCTCAAAGAGTGTGAAAAATTTTAAATCTAAACAAGAATTAAATAGAGCTGTGTCCAGTCAGAAAGTGAGGTAAGATAGTAGTAATAGCACACGTAATACACTGGTTTTTTGTTTCAATAAAGACAACAATTCTTTCCATCCCTAGGAATGTTGGTGTACTGCTTTTCAGCATGCTCTGGAAAAATAGAATTTATATATTCTTGATTTCAGTATATACAGTTATTTTAACCAGGGAGGGGTTAGCTTGTAGTACAAAATAAACTTTATTAATTTCAAAAGAAAAAGAAGAAGAGAGTCTTCTGCAGCTATAATACTGATTAGCAAGAAATCACTTCCGGAGTGGAAATAATTGATATCATATTGCACTACAGAAGTAGTTAGCTAGCTAACCGTTTATTCTGTGCTGTTTTTTTTTTCAGACACTTGGTTCGCCAAGCTGAAGACTTAGTCAAACATATGAGCAATTCTGTGAGTTTAGTGTCACAATTGTCATAGCTGTTAATTTAGATTCATGCTGTTGTAATTTTATCTAATTTGCAGCAACGATGGAGGAAATGGAAGGTTATAACAATATTCATAGGATCTAATGACCTGTGCGATGTCTGCAGCAGTAAGAGTGTGAGTAAAACTATAATATAAATGTATATTATTATAATTATGAGTAAACAGTATTACACATGCTACATGTGAGAGATTTGAGCAGGAGTTTCTTGACCTTATGACAATTATCAAGTTCTGACCCTTCATAAAAACTAGATTGAAACTTTCTCACCTAAAGGGGTCTGGAAAAAAGCAAAGGAAAAATGTGAAAGAATCTTAGTTGTCGCCGGGGATTCGAACCCAGGGCCACCAGCTTTAGCCACCGGTGCTCTAACCACTGAGCTACGACAACTTCCAAGACCATTGCATTATTCCTTTATACTGTTGAGTAGTACTGCTTGCTGCAGTCTCATACTCAACAGACCATCAATTACGTGCCGTCAGAACACCTTTTCGGTGTCGACCGGAAACACCTTCCTCTCCGGGGAGGAGCCATAATTTGTGGATTGAAAAGGCTTTAACATCACTAAAGCCTTTTCAATCCACAAATTATGGCTCCTCTCCGGAGGGGGAGGTGTTTCCGGTCAACACCAACAATTGATAATTGTGATGTTAAAGCCTTTTCAATCCACAAATTATGGCTCCTCTCCGGAGGAGGAGGTGTTTCCGGTCAACACCAAAAAGGTGTTCTGATGGCACATAATTGGTGGTCTGTTGAGTACGAGACTGCAGCAAGCAGTACTACTCAACAGTATAAAGGAATGATGTGATGGTCTTGGAAGTCGAGGGTTGTCATAGCTCAGTGGTTAGAGCACCGGTGGCTAAAGCTGGTGGCCCTGGGTTCGAATCCCCGGCGACAACTAAGATTTTTTCACACTTTTCCTTTGCTTTTTTCCAGACCTTATGACAGTGGCCAGAATGATTGTCCCCAGAATTATCATTTGAGGAATACAAAAGTAGCACAACTCTCTGATACTTATAAACCAGCCAATATATAGCAAGTATTACATGAGTCACAGTAATATGGTCAAATATTTCACTAGAAAGTTAATGATTTTCATGAGCCAGAGGTGAGTGAAAATAAAGTCTGACAGTGAAATATTTTGCCATATCACTCTGATGAGTGTAATATGTGGTGGTTGATTCCATGCTAGATATTTTCACTGAAGTAGTTTGTAACTCTTGGTGTGAGGTTGGCTGTAAAACTCTCTAGGGGCTCCCCACACATATTTTAGCAGCTGCTCTAACCTGTTTGTGTAGGCTTCACTAGAGGAAGGTAGTTGTAAAAAACCCCAGCCAGGCTGGTTGCTGCAACTACTAGGGTAATGAGCTTGCCACTTCAGCCTTGAGATAACACCATGTGACAACTGTGAGATATCATTATGAAGTAGGGTGGAATATAAAAAAACTCACTTTAGTGAAAAGAAACCATGAGAAGAAAACCATGAATACACTAGCTAAAAAGGAAAAATAAATTTGTTTTATTATTTTTCACCTATCACATGCAGTACCTGATAGCAACCTACAAATCTGCTTGTGACTACCACACAAGCCGTCATATAATGGCCAATACACTTCAACTTCAAAGTCTTCCTAAAGACTACATTAAAGCTCTAAAAGAGCTAGTTATGAGTAAATATAGATTTAGGGTTATCTTAATACAAATGCACCTGCTTTAAAAAAAAAGAAGAATATATGTTCACTTTGTGTCATAGTCATGTGAACAAGTCATAAGTCACATGGTACTGACTCACACTCTTACCCTTAATTGAAGAAGGTTTTTCCCACCCTGTAAGCTGAGGAAATTAATCAACAGTTTACTACTACTTAAAATTTCAGTATAAAAGTACTGTAGGTGAATATATAATTTACACTACAAATTCTCTCCTTGCAGTTGCTATTTATTAATAATCATTTAGCACTACAGTATGGAGTTAAATTATATATTTTCACAATTAATATTTGTATATGGTAACTCACAGATCTGTGTTTAGAATTGGAATTTCTTTTAACTTGCAGGTGAAGTCCATCACAAGGAAGTTTATGAGTGATCTTGAAAAGGGTCTGTTTTATCTTGCAGGAAATGTTAGTTGAACTGAAATGGTTCAAGATTATTGTCTGGTTATGTATTATACTGTATTTTGTGTGATTGTTGCTGTGGTTAATTGCATCATTTCAGATCAGATATGCCTTCATAAATCTAGCACTCCTTTTAGATGTGTCCATTCTCTCCCCCTTGCGTGGATTGAATTGTAAAGTAGTGCATAAGTACGTTTATTTATAGACTAAATAGTAAATTTATTTTAGTGTTTCTTATTTGAGTAAACATGTTTATACTTTGGATTTGTTGTTGTGGAAAATCTAGACTTGCATGCTCGTGTGTGAAGAAGAACCCTAGGAGAGTCAGTCAAGTGACTAAAGCAATTAATGTAAGTTCTGACTAGCTCTTGAGGAAGCTTGCTAAATTAAAATTAGGATCCGTGAGGCCAGCAGATTCTAAGAGCACATTTTGTTGATTCAAGTGAAATAAGAGAAAACAATGACAACAACTAAACATGTGAACATACCACAATAAACAACAATAATCATGGTGGACAGTCACACCCTCCCAGAGTCAAGTGTGACAAAAGACAGCCAAGTCCCAATATCCACAAATTAGAAGGATAATTTGATAGAATTACATGAACAAATGAGTTCCCAAGATAAATGATATAGAGTGTAATTAAGACACAATGAAAGTGTGTGCTTTATAAGTAAACTGTGATTGGCTACAAAGTTCAAGGGGTTGAAGTTATACTGGGATGAAGTTTGATGATATCTCATACATGAACATCCATGGACTCCAGTCATTCCTGGCAAACCTGGATACAGGGCTCATTAAAATGGTTAACATTTGATAAATTTATGGTAATTCTTATGCTAGAGTTTTTGCTGTTTACTTATCTTAAGAACTAAAAGAGAATTTGTTTTTTGTGTGTGACATGACACGTATTAGTCTTGTTATTACTTGCAAATTAATTTTCTATGCTAATAGCTATTTGTCATAGTTAAAATGATTGGAAACATTATTTACTATAATAAAATAGTTTTACTTCATAACCAATCAGCTATGCAATAATGTGATCATGATCTTGAGGTACTATTAAATAACTGACTCAGCCTAAGAATGAAGATAAGATTGTTATAACGTAGACTTTAAACATACCATTATCTCACTGATTCTGAAATTGTCGACTTTACCCAGGATCCAACAGGGCCACTTTGTCCAAACAGATCAGTAATCTGACACAACTTATGTCAAAGTTAACATGACAGAGAGTTTGATTAATTAATAATTGCTAGTAAGTTACTAATGTGCTGATGAGACTTCTGCTTACTCCAAGTTTAGTTTATTTTTGGAAGATGTAGCTTATGATAATTTCTTTCATTTCAGGAAGCTATTGTTGGGAGGTTTCAAAAGCAACAACCTTATGACAGGAAGGATTTTGCAATAGTCGTTCAGCCAATGTACACCAACACACAACTGCCATATAAAGTGAGTTATGATAGTTGATGTCTGTATGTGTGCATATGTATCTGTTTGTGTATGTGTGTATGTGTATGTATATGTGTATATGTTTGTATGAGTACGCATGTGTGCATACTCAAGGGTTCAACATGTGTGCATATGAAGTGTGTGTACTGATAGAAAAGCTTAAACTTAATCAGCTATCAATCTCCAGTTTTTCAAGTATTTCATTATTTCATTCCAGTGACAGTATTCATTGCATTCTATTTTCTGGTCCCACAACAATGATTGCTCACTTCTACATTAATCGTGTTTATCTGTCTAATTTGTATAGACTGTTAGACGAAGATGGTGGATGAGAAACTGTCGAGCCACATCTCAGTTTTGGAGAAGAAGGAGGAGGAGACGAAGACGAACATGTAGAGTCCCAGACAAAAGTTATCTTGCTCCAGACTGCTTTCATTTCAGCAGAAAGACTCATGCTCTAACGGCAAAACTTTTGTGGAATAATATGGTAAGACTATGTTGTAAATTTATTTGTAGTTTTATTGGTGACTAAGAGAGGAGAATGATTATCTTATTTATGTGGTAATATAGATTTGTAGACTGTTAGAGTTTGTTACATTTTTGTTGTTTGCATAATTCAAGCTTGAACCAGTTGGAAGGAAGACTAGAGGAGTTAAATGGGGACAAACAGTGACTCTAAAGTGTCCAAGAAAGGTAATATATGCACACACTAATGCACAATTACACACATGTATGATCCAGATACAAACACAACAACAACAACAACAACAAAAATAACAGTAGTTGTTTTGAACTTTCACCTGTTATTATTATGTTGCGTCTCTACATGATCTGAATGTTGCAGGACACTGTTAACTCTTATTAACTACCTAAATTCATTTTTTTAGTGTCGCTTTGTTAATGTGCAGTTTGTAATAGCTATACGCCTTATGCAACAGTAGTGTTCTTACTGGAAAATCTGTTGTCCAATAGTCAAGTCATGAAGAGAGTAAAATGAAAGTCTTGTGTTGGTATATCCCAGTGAACAGGTAATGTGTGTGTAAGATGACATTTAATTTATAGCGAGACCAGTACTGAAGCACATCATGAGTAATACAAATAGTTATGGGGAGCTAATTTTTCCATTTCAAACAAGTGTTCCTGTGATGTGTGTATGTTGACTTTTCCTTAAGCGCGGTAGACTGCCACCAGAGTCTGTTTATAACCAATCCCCTGCCTCTTGATCATCTAACTAATAGCTCCTCCTATCCACCCAGGGGCACCCAGGAAGTAACAGATGCAACTAATATTTTAGTTACACAATGTCAAAGATGCAGGTGACTATAAGGGAGTGGACTAGCTATGCAATATATATAGCCAGACCACCCACGGGTGATACATAAATAAAATGTGCTACACTGCACATGCTCAGTAAACACATGGATGAATAGAATGTTCTAGAACAAGTTTAAGTGTCAAGTGTTTGTACCAATAACACATTGTCAGTTCATTCAGTGGGCGGTGTCCCACAGTTCCTTATTCGCTGTTTTGAGGATCATTGAACACCAAGGTTCTAGAGTGAGGAGAATAGGGGGAGTCTGTGATAAATTGGGAAACCTATGGCTTTCCATTCCCCACAGCTCTCTCGTTCCTGAAGAGTTGAAATCATACTGACAACTCTTCAGTTATTGGGCAAAACAAGTTTGATGTGTGGGGGAAGGGATTTAAGTATGAGTTTATGTCTATAGTTCAGGTCTAGTATAACTCGGCAGTAGGGCCTGCCAGATTATGCTCGAAATTTTAGAAATGTTCTTCTTTTTTTTTATTCTAAAAAATTGAGTTATTATTCCAAAAGAATAGTATATTATTCTAGAAATTTTCGTATTATTCTCTTATTATTCTAATTAGAATTAAGTGAATTTGTGATGATTGCAGTATAGCTATAGCTGTGTAGAGTTGGTACGTTATGAAATGAATGAGTAAAACTATCAGTCTCTTACTGAATTACTCAATATGAAGGATTGTAATAGCTAACTAATCTTTCAGTGAAAACCTTGGACATCCCGTAAAAATGCTCAAGGAATGGAGAAAAAAAAACATGCTCTGCTGCAGCCAAAAAATGTTCAATTGTGAGAAACGTTACAAAACATTTGGGGAAATATGGATTACGGCATTAAATAATTTTAATATGCTCAGCAGTGGATCCACATTCACTTCCCTTCACATTTGTAGGTCGACTGGTAATAATAAACATTTTTTTGTCAATTCTAATGGAGTATGATTGTGGAGTTGCTCAAGAAGAGAATCCATTTAGCATAATTCTCACAATTTCTTTCTCAGCCTTCTTTTACTCATTAGATGTATTCTCTCTCTTTCACAGGCTTTTTAAACAATACAGAATCAAAAATATTTGGTTGCCACTGGGAATTGAACCCAGGACCGGTTGTATAGCGCACAAGCAGTCCTGGGTTCGATTCCCGGTGGCGACCAAATATTTTTAATTCTGTATTGTTTAAAAAGCCTGTGAAAGAGAGAGAATACATCTAATGAGCATAATTCTCGACATGACTTGCTGACTCTGAGCCTGACTGACAGCTCTCCCAGTATTTTAAACTTTCTTTTTTACATTTTGGAAATACAATAACATAGTGGCCAACACTAACCCAGCTGCTTTAATCAAGTGATGAAGACCTACCTCATAACCACATTTCTACACATGTTTATGTCCTTTGTTGTAAAAGAACAAGAGAGGGAAAAAAAGCACCATTGATTTTCTTTTATAATTAAGGATTACATGGACTGATTATTCTAATTTTCCCTTTATTATTCTCCTAAATACCTTATTATTCTAGAATTATTCCACTATGCTATTACATGGCTATTATTCCAGAAAAAATGCTAGCATAATCTGGCAGGGCCTACTTTGGAGGCCCACTGTCTACTTTGTCTCAAACACTGTGTCATGGCAACCATATCAACATAATATACTCATTAGGTATTGATATTTGTCATATTTTTTCATTTCAGACACGCCCTTACTTCCGAACAAACAGAAATTCCAAGTTGGCTTAGTGATGGACTACTGGAGTCTGGAACTTTCAAAGCTAGTGCTGACATTTTAGATGTATTTTTGTAATCATTAGAACTAGTTAGTGGACATATTGTTACATTTGATGCAGTTAATGCAATTCATTAGCAGTAGAATGATTATAATAGCACTTTGAAATACACATCAGTATGTAAACCTATGAATAAAGTGCTTAGCTACATAGGAGCAGTTGTATTCACTTGAAAGATGGGAATGTGGATGCATAGAGCTTCAGGTGAACCTTTTTATAGGCACCTTGATCTACTGGGCTGTTTTCACAGTCTTTCTAGATATAAAATAATAAAGAGGAGTGGTGAGTTCTATACTCATTTGGCTCCAAATGACTTGTGTGGAGAAGACACTTGCAAGAATGGGCAGGTTTGTGTAATTATTCTCTCTTACTTTCTCTCTATTTCATAAAGATTGAGGTAACAGTAATGGCATGTATAAAACACCTCCCTATGAATTTAAGTATCTCTATGACAATGGGAGTCCATTATCTTGAACCAAGTATAATTACCATTTACAACATTTCTTATTAATTGTAGAATTCTCTTTTGAGGCAACACACAGACACTTGGACGGACAGACGGACAGACAAATCGACAGACTGACAGATGGATGGACATCAGACGGACGATGGACGGACTGACTGACAGACAGACAGACAGACAGACAGACAGACAGACAGACAGACAGACAGACAGACAGACAGACAGACAGACAGACAGACATACAGACAGACAGATTCATGTCCAAAGTAAACTTGCTCAATAGTTAAAATAGGTTATCCGTTCAAAGTGAAGGAATTCCAACAGACAGAAGTAATATATGCAGAGAGTGACATACAAAAGCAAATTCAGGGAAGAGGCTTCAAGAAAAAAGTTGTTTTATGGCAAACTGAAATCTGCTAAGAAGAGGAAAAACATGTGGCACCCACAATAGGCCTCATATTTTGTCAAGGAGCACAGGCACCATATAGAGCACACGTACCTTCTTTGCATTGGAATTTACCCTTTGGAATGCACTAATAATTTTTTAACATTCTATTTGGATTGAAAATCACTCTATTAATATTATAATAAGCAGACATTTTGTGAAGAGCAAAAGATGTTTAGATTGAAAATGACATAGTAAAGAGGCCAGGATTTTATGAAGTTGAAATAAAAATGTTACTGAAATAATTAAGTGCGTAATGTACTTTCTTTCGTCCAACGATATACATAAAAAAGCGATTTCAAATTTGAAGTTTTACTGAGCAGGAATCTTTAGCCATCCTGCTCTAAAATACGCAATTCAAAAAGGCATAACAAGTCTTGCTCGAGATAATTAGCCGTCAATGTAAACACTTTTAGAGTAGTATCACTTCACAATTTCTTTCTCAGCCTTTATTTACTCATTAGATGTATTTTCTCTCTTTCACAGGCTTTTTAAAACAATGCAGTATTAAAAACATTTGGTTGCCACCGGGAATCTAACCCAGGAGGACTGTTTGTATGGCGCATACACGGGTGGTTGTCACGCGTAGCTCAGTTGGCAGAGCACTTTCGTGCGCTATACAAGCAGTCCTGGGTTCGATTCCTGGTGGCGACCAAATATTTTTAATTCTGCATCGTTTAAAAAGCATGTGAAAGAGAGAGAATACATCTAATGAGTAAATAAAGGCTGAGAAAGAAATTGTGAAGTGATAAATTAGATGAGGAGAAAAATTCAAAGAATAATAAGAATCATTGAAAAAAGAGAAATTTCGTTGGTCTGTTGAGAGTGATACTGTAGTCTTGCTCGAGATAATTAGCCGTCAATGTAAACACTTTTAGAGTAATTGAAACTGTTTACTATGTGTTTCATTACTAACTGTGAGGCAGTTATCACATCTATAACAGATATCAAAATCAATATACTTACATCTTCCTTCCTCATCTTCACAAACTATCAAAACTGTCAATGTCTACTGCTAGTCTAGTACTTGGTGCACCTGGAAGCATTTAGGCTAGATCTCCAACATCATGGGACCTACAGTTGTGTGTGCGGGAGGCATTGTCCTGCTCCTTCTTCAGTTATGATGGCCGGCTATGGCTGATTATTCAATTTCTACGGAATATTTTGATGATAATGATTATGCTGATGGAGATATGCACGATACAAATGATGAAGAAGAATTGGCTTACACAAGTAGGATAATCAGCATGTCAAAAAGGGTAAAGAAAAAAACATTTGATATTATTCGCTGAGTACCATTTCTTTCCTCATTAAGGTGCAATGTACATAAACCTTAGAGAAGGGCAACCAATGGTAAGTTACATTCTCACACCTTTTGATGTGGAGGTGGTAGCTGGCCTGGGCGATTCAATTACCGTAAGTTCCACTCAAGTTTAAGACAACAGATTTAGTTATGTCATGTGCATCTATTAATTAAATAAGCTGATTATTAAGTAAATTAAAGCAACGAGCAATATATTTTGGTATTAAACATAGCTAAGAATGGGGAAATGATTCTTTTGACTGCTGAGCTATTTTGAAACATTTTCGTATCATTGTGCTGGTAAAGTGAGGGTAGGGGAGTGGGTGTGCCATTGAAGTTGTATGCTGTGAATTCCCAGAGCTGGAGCTTGAAATGACCAAAAGTATGCCTATTTGATTGTCCCTCCAAAGTGAAGACAAGAGTCACTGAAGAATGGTACAGTTCAATATGCTCACATTTTCTGTTTTTCTATATTATCTAGGCAGCGCTTAGTGCTGGTGCTTGTACAGCCTTTGGAGTACTATGGGAGTATAAGGGAATATCTTGGAGGTAAAAGCTTTTAAAGGTACTATGGATTACAACATTTTTATAAAATTAAAAACAAATTTTAAATCATGATAATGCCATTTATAAAAAGGTTGTAAAAATTCCTATTGACTTAATTTCAGCATTGGCAGAGGATCAACACTTTCGAGAACTACTACACTCCCAAGTAAGTTTTTGTCTGTTTCAGTACTTAAGGGTGAGGATGCTAACATTTCATAATGTAAAGTATTGGTAAGAGCTAATCATGCTCTAAGTTTAGTGCTCTATAAATGAAAATTTTGTGGGGATCAAACATTTTGGCAATTTTACACATGGTGTGGTCTATTCATTCTTTCATTTTGCCGACATTCTGAAAGTTTTCAATCCTAAATTGTATGGTTACTCACGGAGTAAGAAATGGTTTAAATCTAGAGAAGCTTTTAATAGAGCTGTGTCTGGTCAAAAAGTGAAGTAAGTTAGTAGTAATGGCACCGGTAACATTTGTTTTCTGCTCTAATAAACTTGATAAGTTCTATATTTATCAATGAATAAATTCAATGCATGCTCAATAGAATATATAGTTTGTAGTACAATATGTTTGTTATGTAGGCTCCAATAGAGAGTCATTTTCAGCACTAAAAACTGATTTGTTTCACTGAAATTTTTTCAATCATTGTGGAAAATATATCATATTACATTACGAAGGTAGTTAATGAGCTTTTATTCTGTCCTGATTTTTTTTCTTTCAGAGACTTACTTGGCCAAGCTAGAGACTTAGTCAGACACATGTGCTATTCTGTGAGTTTATTGTGTGATATAACTGAACAATTTCATACAGTTTTCCCCAACAAATGCTACTCATTAATTCCAGTGCTATCACATTTGTAGATATATATAAAATCAAGCTTTGCTATTTGAGTAGATCCTCGTTGAGTTGAGGCATGAGAAAGTGGGCCAGAGGCTATGTATTGACTTGGTATGATACCTGATCAGCTGTGCATGCATTCTCTTGCCATATGCTGTAGATATTAATTCACACTTTCAGGATTAGGGAAGTGGAAGGTTATAACGATATTCATTGGATCCAATGACCTGTGTGCCAAATCTACCTGCAGGCACAGTGTGAGTGTGTTCAAGTAAACAGTAATGTGTTGCAATGTCATCAGTAGCTACCAAATACAATTCTTCCATTCAATACTCCCTTTCTCGTCACACATAGTTGATTTCGTACATTTTTGTGACTTAATTAATTCTGTCATTTGGCTATAATGTTTAATCACCTACAAGCCATAGTAATAGTCATTCAATTGTCCTTGGTTACTTTAGTAATGAAGCTGCTGATGGAAAATAGGCCAACTGGCTTCCTTCACCAAAGTAGTTTCCAGGTTCCTCTAAATAAAGTTTATTAGATGCACATCTAAGTATTACTGACTACCTTGGCAATCTTTGTAAGGCACAGTGTATGGGTTGTGTATTTTGCATTATAGAACCAATACTACTTCACAATTTCTTTCTCAGTCTTCTTTTATTCATTGATGTCTTCTTTATCTTTCACAGGCTTTTTTAAGCTGGCTTAAAAAAAAATTAACCATGACAATCCTGGATTCACAATTTGGTGCAATATATATATTTTGAGCTTTGCGCTTGGAATTTGGAATGGTGTATAAATATTATTCATTGTATATTTTAATTGACAGGAATCCACTACAGTGGAGAATTACATGGAACATCTTCACAAGGCCTTGGATTATCTTTCACGGAATGTAAATTCCTCCACAAATCTTTTTCTCCTCCTATTTTGATGATGTGATGCACTGTTTCATCTTTACTTTGTAGGTTAAGTATGCTTTCATAAATTTAGCCCTCTTGCTGGATGTGTCAATTCTTGCTCCTGTGAAGGGATACTGTGATCTTTTTCATAAGTATGTGTAGGACTTTGGAGTGATTGCAGTGAGCATGCATAGTAATTGTATATATGTTATTAATTCTCAGCGCACATGCACAAGACGGTTATAGTAGTCATCCTGTCCGTTTGTCTGTCTGTCATGCTCTGATTTTGTGGAGATTACTGACAGTTAACCATTGATTTAGGAGTGGAACTTACAGAATGACGATTTAAGACATTTCATTATGCTACTTTTGTTCTTTATTTTGGGCTGATATTTGAGAAAACGTGAAGCTTTCAGCTCCACATAGGTACTAGTTTATGTGGATAATGCCCCGTCACGTCTTAATCACATGAGCAAATAATTTCTTGTTGCCTGCAGTAGTTATGCTTTATGCTGGGAAGTTAATGGAATGCTGGAAGTGGAGTGTTTTGCGTTGAATCTAGACTGGTGCAGTGTCTCTGACCTGTTCAGCTTCTTCTCTTATGAAGACAGCGTTTACATGTACCATTTTTATTGCTCGAGCTATATTGATGCTTCATTAGAAGCCAGTCAATTATTATTTTGGTCTGAGATGATTTTGTAATAGCTAGCTAGTGTGTAGTAGCACTGAGGGTTCTCACCTTTAGTGCTTCATTTAATCACAGTTATTTAGCAATGTAGAAAAGAGGATTCACTTATACTTAATTTTATATCGATTTTTTGCTCATGTGCTGTGGACTCAATCCTAAATTGGCAAGTAGAGTTGCCAAAAGCATCAATGTAAGCTAAACTAGTGAGAAATTAGATCTATTTTGTACCATAAATTTGCTTTATTGTATCAAAATTAAACCCTTTGCGTAATATTTTTTTTAATGTAGACAAAGAGATAATAATAATAGTAATATTAATAATAATAACAATAATAATAATAATGATATTATTAGCTTCCTTCACTGCGACAAACTGATGGAATAATAAGAGGAGTATGTAGCAATTAGTTTCACCCAAATTTTCAAAACATTCCCAGAAACTGTTATAACTATTGTGGCTTTTTATATCCTATACCCAATCAGTGAGAAATTTAATGGTGAGGCTCTGGATCCAAACACATTATTAAACTATCAAAATAAGAACTGAAATATATATATTTAATTATAGAGCGCTATTATTGAGCAATTTCAAAAGAAGCAACCATATGACAGGAAAGATTTTGCCGTGGTGGTGCAGCCAATGTACTCACGCACACAGCTACCATATATAGTAAGTTACATTACATGTGTCTTTATGCATGCACATAGGCAAATTAATGGTTCCCAGCTGTGAATTGATTAGAAATGTGTAAATTATAAATACTAGCAAGTACCCCGCCATATAGTGGCACCTGGCATATTAACTTGTGTAAATTAGGAGTAGTAGCATAAGGTAGCTTTATCCAGGGCTTTCCTTCTTGCTCTCTTTTTTCCCCTCAGTCATCCTGACCCTGTTTTTCTTCTCTTATTCTTCTTTTTAACTCCAGTATGCACACCCAGCAATCGACAGCTGCAAGTTCTAATATTGCTGATGTTTTTTATCTCTTGTCAAACATGTTTCCCATTCAGGTAAAGATGATGCTTTACCAACTCTGATCAACTCATATAAATTATTCATGAATACACACACCGTCGGTCACCGTTGTTGTCATCGTTACTGACACACAAGCATATTATTATACATATAGATAATCTATCAGCATAGCGTAAACCAAGATTACTATTTTTCAAAAATTGAAATATCTCCTAAATAATTGTAATGGGACGTAACCTCAATATTCGTGAACAACTATTGTACCATGCACATACCAGGTCAAAGTTCATGTAATTGTAGTTATGTATCATGTCACATGATTAGGATAGCGTCATGCCGAATGTTTAAAGAAAGTGACTGAGGTGAGAAGTGGTGTTGACAAGAGATACATACAGTTATTCATGTGCCAGGCTGTGTTAGAGTATGTTATAATAAATCCAGCCAGTGCATGCTTTATTCATAGTCAAGTAGAGTTGATTCCTTTTCTACTATGTACATTGCATTACCTCAGACTCTCTGCTGTAGCAGATTCCTGGATGGTGTAGTTTGATATCAATAGTCACAGATGAGTCAGTTCTTGGGTGATTATAATTAAATGTGGTACTTCGCAAAAACTTCGTTATAGAAAAGGCATTATTTTTTTTTTATTCTGTGCTAAGAGTCAATTTTAATCAATTGAAATAGCAAGTGTTATGTGTTTTTCCTAGACTAAAGAAAGCTGGTGGAAAAAAAGAAAGTCTCAAGCCAAATGTCAATTGTGGGGCAGAAGGTACAAGAAGACAGTACCAGACAAAAGCTACTTCGCTCCAGACTGTTTCCATTTCAGCCAGAAAGCTCATACCTTTGCAGCTACCCTTCTTTGGAACAATAATGGTATGATGTTGCAACTACTGAGCAATTATATTTCAACAAAGACTGCTGAGAAGGGTTGATAAAAAATACACGAGTTCTATCAAAATGTACATTAATAAAGTTCTAATTTTATGATAATATAATCATGATGGGTATGCTAAGTAGTCTGACAGCCTTGTTCAAAATATTTGTTTCTCTTGTTTATTGATGTGAAGTATTCTATGCTATGTAGGAATGAGATAAATGAGCATGAGCTGCTTTATTATATTTCAGCTTCAACCAGTTTGTAAGAAGACTGAAAAAGTGTCATGGAATCAAGAAAGGAAGCTGATGGCCACGTCATTTCTACGTAGGGAGTGCTAGCGCCTCCCTGATTACAAAACAATCAGAGAAAATATATTATGTCCAGACAATGTAAGCCAAGTGATTTATAGGGTTACTTTAGAATGTAACTCTGTTTTTTTTCCAGAATTTTCCTTACTTTCGAACAAACAGCAATTCCAAGTTGGTTCAGTGATGTGTCATTTCTACTAAGACTGTAACATTGTTCAGTTCTGACAATTTCATTTGTTTTTGTTCTTTTTTTTAATTTTTTTTTTAGAAGTAGTTCATAGTTAGCTATTTTATACAACTAACTGCATTTGGTGTGCTTTGTGAAGAGATATGTAACAGTTTAGAATTTATGACACTGATTGTGAGCCACACCCACTAATCATTTCTTGTGTTGGAAGTTTTCCCTTGAAATATACTAAAGCTGATTAACATTCTATTTGGCTTGAAGCATACTCACATGTCTAACTTCTTGAAGGCTCTTCTTATCCCTTCAGATAAATATCTTACATCTGTTAGTAGGTTCCTGTAGGTTTAACCATGCTAAAATGTCTTGCTCTGCCATTGCAGCAGCAATCTTGATATTTAATTGTACATAATAACCAAAATTCTGGTCGGTGTGAGTTTAGGAAATGATGATCTACTAGATTACAGCCATTCAAATATCCAGAGATTGCAATATCGAATTTTATTGTCGTATGAATGTCTAGTCTCAGCCAGTCAATAATCAATTACATGGCCCAATTCTTTATAAAATCGTAATGCTGTAATAAAAGTAATTACCAGTCATTTTGTGGAGAGTAATGAAATGATTGAGTTATGCTTGAAAAATTGACCGAGTTTAGTCATGGAGTCATTGGAGCCGAATTAAGATAAGGTTCTAGTATTATTAAGTGGTAATGTATTTTTTCCCCATTTAATGGTAGCTATACATCAAAAAGCCATTTCAAAATAATAAAACAACTTATAGTTTACTGAGAAGGTATCTTTAGCCACTCTACTTAGAAATGCGCAGCCCAGATTAAAAAAAAAGAAAGAAAGCCATAACAAGTTATACTTGAGATAATTAGCCTGTAATGGGAATACTTTTAGAAACCTTTATCAAGCTTCATTACTGACTGTGAGCCAGTCATCACATCTATAACAAATATCAAAATCAATATACTTGATTAGACGCGCTCGGAGTGAACAATAATTGAGAGGTTAGGCACAGGAAAACGCACTGTGAAGTCAACCCAACCTAGCTAAGTGCTCAACTACAGTCACCCACTAAACAAAATCGAATTATGTTTAAGCACTATAATTAAAGATATGTAAGTAGTAGCAAGTAGAACAACAATAGGAACAGCAACTAAACTGGGGGCCCTAACCTGATCCTTTTATAGGCGCAAAATCTTCAGTATACACCGGTGTATAACATAAGGATTACTTTGTTATACATAATGAGAAACACCAGGGTCACTCATCTAGTATACACCAGTGTTTTTCCTATGTATAGGTACCGGTTTACACAGGTGTGTATAACATTGATATAACAAAAGTATACTACATATGTAAACCATATGTAAACCATATGTATACCATATGTATAACTTAAGTATATCAAAAGTATACTACACTGGTTATAACAATAGTAGACAGCCTGCGTATATCTTTCATATTGCCTATGTATTTCAAATATTTATCATACGTAAAACAAAAGTATAATGACCACAAAAAAAAAGTGATCTTGCACCATAACAATTTTGAAACAAAAAAAAAGAATTCACTTCGTCCAATAAAAATAAAGATTTTGCATGAATATTGTTTGATCATTGTTCACTGCATGGAGAGCTCTCCGGTGAAAAAAGTACTTCATACTTGACGCTTGTATCCTTTTCCCGATATAAATCTTTCAGATAGTATTCACAACATACACAATGTCCCCTTCAAATTCTGAACACATAAACACACACAAAATGAAATTGCATTAGACTACACAGCTAAAACCTAACTTAAAATTAAGACAAATAATTATGCTACACATAATCTAATAAATATTTAGTCGGCGAGCGAGCGAGACACTTACAGGGGTAACATCGGGGATGTTTGTTTATTTATATACATGTTTGGATGTACATATGTCATTTTTTACTTTGACTTTCTCGTATTTTTTTGTTAGCTCGTTGTTCGACCCTGACCCAAACTTCACTAAACACAATCTTCCGGTTTAGCGATCATTACCCGTATCATCCTAAAAATTGAATTGTTTACCCTGAACAGAGGTCCACAATATATTACTTTAATTTGGATAGAGGTCCACAATATATTAGTTCAATAAGGAAAAGGGTCCACAAAATTATAAGTTCGGGAAAAGGGTCCACAATTAGTTCAATAAGGAAAAGGCTCCACAATATATTAGTTAAATATGGATTGCGATCCACAATATATCCGTTCAATATGGAAAAGGGTCCACAATATATTACCTCAATACGGAAAAGGGTCCACAATATATTAGTTCAATACAGAAAAATGTCCACAATATATTACTTTAATATGGATAGCGGTCCACAATATATTAGTTCAATATGGAAAAGTGTCCACAATTGTATATTACTTTAATATGGATAGAGGTCCACAATATATTAGTTCAACAAGGAAAAGTGTCCACAATTGTATATTACTTTAATATGGATAGAGGTCCACAATATATTAGTTCAATAAGGAAAAGGGTCCACAATATCCACAATATATTAGTCAATATGGAAAGTGTCCATAGTTCAGTATGGAAAAGTGTCCACAATAAATTAGTTCAATATGGAAAAAATGTCCACAATATATTAGTTCAGAAAAATGTCCACAATGTCAGTTCAATACGGAAAAGGGTCCACAATACATTAGTTCAATACAGAAAGTGTCTACAATATAATTATTAGTTCCAATATGGAAAAGGTCCACAATATATTAGCAATAAGGGGAGAAAATGTACAATAGTATGTTTGCCCAACATGGAAATAAATCAGAATTTATCTCTAGGGCACAAACCAACTAAAGACATAATCATGTAAGGATAATGTCCTAGTTTTAAATACACAAAAGAATAAGTGAACATAATGGCACAATTAAATTTATTTACCTCGAGAGAACATCAGATCCATTTATCTTGTCTATATTAGAAACTTCAAAGTCCCCACAATAAAAAATCTGGAAACTTAACCTAAAAAAAAAAAAAAAAGAATTAATGAATATTTACTAGGTATGTATACAAAAAAATTTCTGAGGGGGTCGGGATTTTGACGTAACAATTTTTGCATGTGTGACTAAATTTTTTACTTTGTCACATTATACGTATATTATAGTCAAATTCATCATGTCAGGATGAATGAAATCTAGCATAATTCTGCTATTTAATAGAAAGGGTTGAACTCAAACTATTGGGGGGAGGGGGGGAGGGGGGGAGGGAGGAGGGGGGGATTCCAATGCCATCTCTCCCCTTCCCCCCAATCACTATCTGTGTGCATCCATAGTTACAATGACATAGTTATTGGGGAGCTGAACATCTAGCTCCCTACATAACCACCTTACCTCCTCGTCAACTATTTAACTATAACAAGTAATGTCCCCTTTAACAACTCATGTCCCTTTTAACAACCTAGTTAAGCCTCTGTAACTTCAAAGATGCACATTCAATGTACTACATATGTGCCTAACACCCCTATCTGTTTTCAAGCAGGCAGTTGACAAGATTTATTTCAGGAGGCAAGGGGAGATAGGAGAGGAGGAGGCTTTTGCCCTCACTTCAGGGTGCAGTACTTGAAACTGCAGCACTAAACCGCAGATCAAGGATTGTAATTCTTTCAATTATTGCAAGAACACCGTGTATTTTGCAGAATATAATTACCTCCTCTTTAAAGAGCTAATATAAAGTGATATGTGTTAATTTGAAAATATGTGTGCATTTTATACTGATGCATTTCACTATTATTACTAAACAAGCATTATAATAACAGTGGTGCAGGATTTTTAAAAGAGGTTTCATATGTGTGCCCGTCTAGTGGACAAAGCATACATAGCTAATCCTTAATCAGAAAAACAGATGACAGAAACAATAGACTTGCACTCTCCCTTCTTGAATGAACATAATACAATTTTAGTCTCATATCAAAATGCTTTCCTTTTGCATTTGCTGCTGCAGTTTGTTTGCAATATACTTCTTGATAATATAAATTACAGACAAGATAGCTATCAAAAACAAACAAACAACAACACTGGTTGGCTAGTAAGGAAGTATGTGGAGATACATATAGCAACAGTTCTAAATCAATTCACAAAGTGATGTGATAATTAATTGGAAAGGGGGGTTCTGCTGAACCTACCAAACCATCCCTATGTATGGGCATGTAATCTTGAATTTCAAAATATAACAAATAGCTTTTAATACCATGCACTTCCACTCATCCATGTACAATATCAATCATGTTAGAGTAAAGTATTGATAACATCTTTCATTTATGCCCCTAGATAATATAATTACATTAAAGACAATTTAAGATATTATATTTTTATACTAGGTAATCAATAGAGGCTTTCAGATAATTAGCCTGAATAAATGAAATTTGTTTAACTATAACTTATCACTATAGTGTTGCTGTACTTTTTTGGTAGCCTTTGAATTCAATTCTTCATAAGTCCCATGTAAAATTCATTTGCATCCTCTTGATTCCCATAACACATTGATGGCCAAATTTTTGCTATAATATAAACAAAATGCATGGTGATATTCACATAATTAATCATTCAATTCTTGTCTACCTCCCAGATTTTTCAAAAGAGGTGCCAAATGAAGAGTCTTGCAGCGATTACTGTACATGTAACAGTTCTGTATGGCTTGAACTTCACGTACAAGACATCCAAGTCCTACATAATAAAAATGCTTTACTATTTTTATTGATTTCACCAGCTTTACTTTAGTTTCCCTTTTTCTAGATGCAACATTATGTATGTGTATAAAACGAGCAATTTATAATTAACTTTAATCAATTTTCCAAATATCAATTATTCATATACGAGCTACAACTTTTGTGCTTTATTTTGTTTACTATTCTAGCTATTGTTCATATTGGATTGTATAAGTTCTACAAAAGACTTCTAATATAAGTTGTGTATTGATGTGTAAGGAAATGCTCCAAGATGGATGGAGTGTGCAAAAAAAATAAATAAATAAAGGATTGGATGGCATACAGTGCAGTAAAAGTAAGTTTTATCAAATCATTTCTGCTTAGTGCAATTATTATAAAGCTATATAAAATAGCTCTGTAACAGTTACCTTGCATGCATTCTGTGCAGGATGTATGTGCAGCTTCTAAGCATCTGCACAGCTCACATATAGGGGTAATGTTCATCAAACATTGAAATATGCAGTTTGCATAGCAGCAGTTACGCTTATTTGCAAACCCAGGAGGCAAAGGTGACAGCTCTTCATAAATTACTTCGCTGGATGGAGACCGATTCATGGTGAATTAGCTAGCAGGCGCAAGCAAGCGTAGTAAGCACAAAGAACAGAAGCCACACGTGCATCAGTACCAGAGTTGACCATAGCGCATGTACAGTAATTCAGAGTATTTAAACGCGCGTGCGAAAAATCAAAGGTTATATTATGCTACGTTCCTGTCCCTCCCTACGCCTTAGAACATTATTGGTACTACAATCTGGTGGAGCCGACCCTTTACCACTCCTGATCTTTTCCCCGTGCGTAGCATATCAGGTAAAAGGTCTTTCCCCAACTAATCACTGCAGCATGCAACCTTTGACAATGCAACCATTTGCAGTCTCTACTAATACTCTTATGGTAAAGGGTTTTTACTCTATTACTGTCATGGTAAAGGGTTTTCGGGGTATGAGGTTATTGTCTATTTTTACTCATTGGGAAAATTTCAAAAAAGTTCTAAAAAATAAAGGAATAGCTGTAGCTATTTCAGTTGACAGTGTAGAGGTGCTCATTTTTTTACGTGATCAATCTATTTATTGAATTATTTACAGTAATTAAGTATGTTAATTTTAATGAAGTTGAGTGCTCGGGAGATATAGGCCCATCAATTCTTGCCCTTCTTATGGCACTAGGCAGCTGCGTGTCTCCGAACCATGTACTACTATAACCCTTTACCCATTGATCTAGCCTAAATGATTCCAGGTGTACCAAGTACTGTTTTATAAACTAGCAGTAGACATGGACAGTTTTGATACAGTTTGTGAGTATTGCTCAGGCCACACCCTGAATGATGACTGTCTGGTTATGACTATTCTTATTTGTCTGCCCTTCCCTTTGTTTTCGTCACTCCTTTATTATATCACTTCACTCTCATGGAATATCTTACATTAGCTATTTTAAGTTAGCAGAGAGCTAACAGGACCACTCCTTGAATTCAGTATTTAATGAATTAATTAAAACAAAGTGATAGTGAACAGCATCATTTAGTTGCTATACACATCGGGCGACAACATTGGACTTGAGCATCATTTAGTATACACACCAGGATAAAACATTAGGCTGTCTAAAGTGGAGTATACTTCTGTTATACTCCACAAGTAAACATCAAGATTACATAGGGCATGTATACTACTAGTATAACTTTGTTATAATACGTGGTTTCACACATTTATTATATCACTTCACACTCATTGACTATCAGACTAAACACTTATTCACACATGAGTAATACTCACAAACTGTATCAAAACTGTCAATGTCTACTGCTAGTCTATAAACTAGTACTTGGTACACCTGGAATCATTTAGGCTAGATCTCCAACATCATGGGGGGACCTACAGTTGTGTGTGCGGGAGGCATTGTCTTGCTCCTTCTTCAGTTAGGATGGCCAGCTATGGCTGATCACTCCATTTCTATGGAATATTTTGACAATGATGATGGAGATGTATATGATATAGTTGATGAAAAGGAGCTTGCTCAAAATAGTAGCCTAATTAGTGTGTCAAAAAGGGTAAAGGAAAAAATATTTGATACATTTCTCTGAGTACTATTGTTTATCTTGTAGGGTAGATATGGTTCCTCATTCAGGTGCAATGTACATAAACCAAAGAGACGGGCTACAAATGGTTAGTTCAAACACAAGTAAAGTACTATTGTTTGTATTGAAATACTCCAACCCAAAGTGCACATAAAGTCTTTTACACTTTTTTTTTTCCATTGCAGTAAACATGCTCACACCTTTTGATGTGGAGGTGGTAGCTGGCCTGGGAGATTCACTGACTGTAAGTTCCAGCCCAATTCGGGGCTAATTATTTGCATGGCAATGTCATAATGTGAATCCATTAAACGAATAAACTATTAGTAAATATGGCATTTGATTGGATGTTCACTGTACACACTGTAAGGATATGATATTGTACTGTTTTATTGTGCATTATAGAGATGAATGGGTCAGCCTGGGGTTCATTTGTTATTGAATTTTTAGGCTGGTAAAAATCACAATTAGTCAAACCTTTAAAAAAATAAGTTAAGCAAAGCCAAGCATTTAAGTTTGGTGTGCTTGAGCACAAATGGCGAGCGAGCCTTAAACTACACTATTGTTAAATGATTGATTTGAACAACTAACACTCAAGCTACTAAAATAAAGTCGAGTTTTTAAATTAAGTATATGCGGTAAAGGGGATTCAATGCCATAGTAACCGCTCCCCGCAACTGTTTGAATTGAAAAAGAAGTTGTAACGCACAATACTTTCACACAACTGAACATACCTACGCAAGACTTACATTCGTGGTACGTCTAGTTGACAATGAATTTTCAATAAATGCTGTTGAGTAGGGCCTATAACTGTGACAAATAGCGTATTAACTTACCACCGCCACTAACTCGAATAGAAATGGAGCTCCCATAAGCTTTTGCGTTTTAACTGCACCCGCAACGGTAAACAATTCAATTTCTAAAGTGATACGGGTAATGGTCGCTAAACCAGAGGATTCTGTTTAGTGAAGTTTGGGACGGGGTCGAACGCCGAGCGAACACAAAAATACGGAGGGTCAAAGTACAAAATGACATACATACGTCCAAACATATATACAAATAAACAAACATCCCCAATTTTCAATTGTGTTACCCCTGTAAGTGTCTCGCTCGCTACGCTCGCTCACCAATTAAGAATGAGTAAAGGAAACTTGTTACACTTACACACCTGAGCTGTTTTAGAACATCAACATGATAGTCTCTAAGCCAATGGTATCACACACTGGTTATGAAGTGAGGGTATAAGAAATAGGTTTGCTATTGAAGTTGCATGCAGTCATTTTAATGGGAATGTATTCACATTGGCTGTGAAATTCTCTGGCGGCTAGCTCAGCTTCTAAGGACATGATTAAATACACAAATACTGCTAGATCAGTGGGCTTCTCGGTTGATAGACATCAGTAGTGATCAGAACTTATTCATTCAAATACCTGGGCTTGGTGCTTGAAATGTATGTTAATTGACTGTCCCTCCTGTGGCATGAACTCCTCCATCATCAGAATAGAAACAAGAGGAGAAGTAAAGAAGAACATACTCAAAGAACAGAAGTGACAACAACCATTCCCTATGTCAAAGGAGTTAGTGAAAGAATAAGAAGGATTTGTGCGAAACATAACATCAAGGTGATCTTCCACTCTGGGAGGACTCTCAGATCAATTCTTTCACATGTGAAACCACAACAGGACCTCCTCAATCACCCTGGAGTTATCTACCGCATTCCCTGTTTAGATTGTGACCGTTCCTATATAGGAGAGACAGGAAGAACACTAAAAGTTAGACTATCTGAACATCAGAGGTGTTGCAGGAACTTTGGAACTCAGAAGTCAGCAGTTGCACAACACTGTCTGGAGGAACACCGAATTGACTGGCAAGGCAGCACTGTCATACAAAAAGAAAGCATCTAGCATAGAAGAAGAATTAAGGAGGCAATCCAAAATCAAAAGTTTTCCAAATTTTAACCAAGACCAAGGACTTAACATCAGCCCAATATGGATGAGCAACATCACATAAGTGCATATCTTTATTATTATTATTTGTTTACTTATTTATTTTATTAGTTTATTTCTTATTTATGCATTTATTATTTTCCTTACTTACTGACTTAATTATTGGTTATTCAACCATTTTACTCTGGCATTCCTCACCCCACTATAATTCTATCATCTATTAACACAGCAATAAAAGCATCAATAGACTCTTATCAACACCTTCATTCAGTCACCAACTGCTCTATTATATCTCATTCCTATATAAACTTCTGTATCACTATCACCCAGCCATTTCAGTTATATTCCACCTGAAGAAGATCGAGCAACTTCGATCGAAACGTTGTAATTTAAATAAAAAAGACATGTGTGGTCCACTAACTTAATCTAGAAATTACCGATTTTACGTCAAGAATGACCCTTCGAAATCATACTATATTAGACATTGATTATTCTTTACTTCCTGTAATCATTACAGTGGTTTAGTTATTTCCTGTATGTGACTATTAGTATATTTGTATTTTGATTGATTATCAGTGCATTCTACATTAGTGGATTAACTGTCTAATAGTAGCTAATAACCATACTACAATAGAAGTATCGTACACCTTCAAAGTGTTGGCAAGATTTACCTGATCGATTCTAGGAACATGAATGAATAACATTTCAATGCTACGTATTCCACAATTATGGCTTTTCTTCATCATCTAGGCGGGATTTGGTGCTGGTGCTTGTACAGTCTTTGGAGTATTTTTGGAATATAAAGGATTATCTTGGAGGTAATATTGTTCTTAAGAATGTGATACAAAACTTAAATTATAAAAATGCCATTTGTACAAAAATTGAAATTTCTATTGTCTTAATTTCAGCATTGGAGGACGTTCATCACTTTCAAAAGTTACAACACTCCCAAGTAAGTGAAAAGAAACAAAAAAAAAAAAAAAAACAAACTATTTCAGTATTAAATAAGGGTGGGGATGCTAGTTTAGTGGTCTATAAATGGAAATATTGTGGAGGTCAAACTATTTGCCAATTTTTACACATGGTGGTATGGTCTATTCCTTTTCTTTTTCCCCAGATATTCTGAAAATTTTCAATCCTAATTTAAAAGGTTTCTCAAAGAGTGTGAAAACATTCAAATCTAAACAAGCATTTAATAGAGCTGTGACTGGAGAATACGTGAGGTAAGATAGTAGTAATAGCACACATAATACACTTGTTTTCTGTTTGAATAAACAACAATTCTTTCCATCCTAAGAATGTTGGTGTACTGCTTTTCAGCATGTCTGGAAAATAGAATTTATATATTCTTGATTTCAGTATAACAGTTTTAATCAGGGAAGTGTTAGCTGTAAGAGGTCATGACTAAGATGACAATAATAACTGTCATGCCATAAGTAGCTGATGCAGTGAAGTATCACTGTCATGATTTTAACTCCCGCTTAGAAAGTCCAGTTGACAGGTAAGTGTGGGGGGGGTAGAATTCTACGGGTCGTCGGTCGGCTGTGCGGAGTCGAGGCTCAGCCGAGGTCAGGCCCGTGATTCAGTTAAGTCGCTACCACCAGTCCTCTGGACAGCTCTGGCAACCTTCGCAGGACGGACAGGTAGCTAGGCAGCCTGAATCCTTCCCAGTTAAACCAGAGACCACTTCTTGTGATTAGATAAAAAGTAGTTAAGTCACAAAAGGCAATACAGGCATGCGTGCACTCAGATTTAATACAAGTTCACGCGCATGCCCAGACTAACAAATATACGCACAGGAAATGTTTGGCTAAACTAGCTACTACTAACCACACTACACAAAACAAAGTAAAGAAAATGTACAGTCACAAATCAACCAGCTATAAAGCTGTATAGTCTTTATTCATCCTTCTTTCTTCTACTTCTCTTTCTTTCCTTCTCTCTGCTTCTGTCTTTGTCTGTGGAGGCCGGTCCTACAGATTCCCCTGCTAAGACCTGGCCAGATGGGCCAGTCTGATCAATCACACCGGGACAGGGCTCCGCAACGTCATCCTCGCACCAGTCCTGGCGGCTGAGACCATCCGCATTGCCATTGCAACGTCCTGGACGATAGCGAATGTCCACTGCACGATCCTGAATCTTAAGCGCCAAACGCATTAGGCGCCTGTTGAGATGGGAGCTTGTTAGGAGTGAGGTGCAGGCCTCGTGGTCAGTGTACACTGTCACTGGCACACCGTACAGGTAATATTCGAAATGGATCAGGGCCGCTATTATTGCTAGACTCTCGAGCTCAGTCACCGAGTAGTGATGCTCCGCCCCACGAAGTTGGCGACTGAAAAATACCACTGGAAGTTTGTCCTCCTCTCTAAGTACATGTAAACGCGCTCCCACACCTCCACCAGAAGCGTCAGTATACAATACAAAAACATCACTACACACAGGCACAAATAAAACAACACGAGCACACAAAGACTCACGCAACAAACGAAATGCTGCATCCATCTCCTCAGTCCAGACGACCTGAAGTGGAGAGGAGATAGCAACAGCTGGGGTCAGGAGAGCAGAGAGACGAGCAAAGCCCTCCACAAACTTGCGGTAATATCCCACACTCCCTAGAAAGGAGCGTAACTGCTTCTTCGTAATCGGGCGTCTGAACTCTACCATAGCCCGAACTCTCGACTCAGGGACCGCGACTCTCCCATATCCAACCTGATGTCCTAAGTAGCTCATATACCTCCTCCCAAACTCACACTTCTTTCTCTTTATTGTCAATCCTGCCTTACCCAAACACTCTATAACCTCTTGTAAATCCTTCAAATGATCATCCCAAGAACGACTAAATACAACCACATCATCTATGTAATTTGAAGCCACTCTGGCCATTGGGGCCAGCACCTGCTCAACGACAGCCTGAAAGATGGCAGGTGCATTCTTGAGTCCGAATGGCATACGGACGTACTTGAACTTGCCAGTTGGGCAACTAAACAACGTCAAATCCTGACTTTCAGGAGTTACCTCAATCTGGTGAAAGCCAGACGTGAGGTCTAACTTTGACAAAACATTGCTAGAACCAACTTTGTCTAGAATCTCTAACTGCACTTCCTTCCTGAACAGCAATCACACACGAACCCACCTTGCACAAGCCCGGTTTCTCGGAAAAGCAGTCAGACACCCTCTGTAGCACTACCTGTAATTCACCTTCATCATAACCATCACACTTCTCGTCACACAATACTCCCTTGTTATCCCACATCTCCGACATCTCAGTATTCTCTTCTGCCACTATGCATACACTGTTTACACTGGCAACCCGTGGTTTGTACGTCTTAGTGTTGTTAATGTGGACAATCCTTTCAGAACGTCCCTCACCCTTGCACACATGGTAATTCACTCAGGATAATTTTTCCGTTACTTTATATGGCCCTTCCCACGAAGCTTGGAGCGCACCATAAAGACCTGGAACTCTAAGTAACACTTCACTACCAACTACCAGCTCACGTTCAGATTTGTTCTTATTAAACTTCTTCGCTCTACTAGCACTAGATTCAGCCTCACACACAACAGATAATTCACTCAGCGTCTTCAGTCTCTCTTGCAACTTCTCAACCCACGAGCTCACGTCACAGTCACTAAAACAGTCCCTACCCAGCCCGTGTACACTATGTCAAGGGGCCCTCTCATTCTTCTGCCAAAGACTAGGTCATGGGGAGAATAGCCTGTATCTCTATTGGCAACCTGTCTAATAGCAAACAGTGCCATGGGCAAGAACGTTGACCAATCTAAACCACTATCAACTCCTTTCGCCAACATTGGCTTGAGAGTTCCATGCAGTCTCTCTACCACACCGTTTCCCTGTGGCCTATAAGGTGATGTGTGTATCGTATCCACTCCAAGGATCTCACATAGTCTCTTTGTGACTTCCAAGGAACGCACTACCTCGATCTGAGAGCATTCTCAGGGGAAATCCAGTACGGGAGAAGATGGATACTAGCCCCTCCGCTACCTCGGAAGCCGAACCTGTTCTCATAGGCACACCTTCAGGCCACCTGGTGGCCATGCACACAAAGGTCAGAATGTACTGCACACCACCTTTGGCTTTCGGCAGTGGACCAACAATGTCCACCGCCACAGACTCGAACGGCTCCGTAACTATTGGCCGCTCACACATCCTGGTTGTCCTGTTGCCTGATTTGTTAAGTCTGGCACACTGATCACATGACTGGACGAACTCACACACGTCCTTCCCCATACCTGGCCATGTAAACCTAGCATTCAAGAGACGCTTAACTTTCTTTACACCCACATGACCAGAATGGTCATGAGCAAGCCTCAATATCTTTTGTCTTCTGGGCCGTGCCAACTCAATTTTCTCTCCACTAGCCACATACTCATTACCAACAATAACTTCAGTTTCTACACTGATTTCACCTGCCTGAGAACCTGTCAGACCAACTGGCTCATCCGAGCCTTGTTGAGAGATCCCTTGCTCAACTGTTTGGGCATCCACCAACAGCAAGACTGGGGGTACCAAGTCTCTGTTCCTCTCAATTTCGGTCTGCTGAGCCAGCGAAGCCATCCATTCACCTGCTCGAGTGACCACGTTAACTTCCAGCTCCTCGGTACGCTCAGGCAATGCAATCAAAGCCTCATTGATTACCTCGTTAGCACCCTAGCTAAACCTGCATCCACCTGAATGGATGTCGAGATGTCCAGGGTATCACTGGAGTGCCCTGCCATTGTCAAAGAGACACCAGC
>WLWD01001146.1_pt1 | contig 62287 bp, 43 predicted proteins | sample 6712731 | NCBI WGS metagenome assembly WLWD01 (sample SAMN12718690, study PRJNA576275) | sponge metagenome | isolation source: marine sponge | host: Mycale hentscheli | place: New Zealand: South Island, Marlborough, Capsize Point | collected 2014-11-01
GCTTTTCCTTGTAGTGGGATGGAGTGGGTGAAGCTGCTTTCGATGTCTCTGACTTAGACTAGCTGTGAATGATGGCTCAAGAAGTGTCAACATTTGATCATAGAGTTATAGTCAGGTAGCTTAGCGATATTACAGTTCATCGTTGGACAAAAGTACCAAATTTTGCATGAGACTTTCTTTCAACCTGCTTAATAATATTAGCCTAGGAGCCCACCGGAAAATTTAAGCGTGCTCGCTGAGTGACAAAATGGCTGCCAATATTGGCATCAACACTGTTTATAGAATTCTAGCATTGTTTTAACCAACATAAATCATTATTTTGGACCATACAGAACTTTATTGATGTATCTAGTATAACTGTTTATTCATAAAGAGTCCTGGTTGTATTTACAACTGCATAGTGGTGAACAGGCCAGATTAGCTTTTGCACATTTGCATCTGTTACAGTCTCCTTTGCAGGCACATTTGATTAACTGATTGCATGCCTTCGAAACCTCTGATATAGTTATCCAAACAGGCACCCATGACTTTCCAGGTGTAGCCTTGGACCAAGCAAATTCACTAGGAGGTGGTACCACTTGATATACCTGAGTGCTGGTTGTCCATATTCCAGCTTGGTATACTGCCCGTTGTGAATGTTGAAGAAGCGCATTCTGTGTTGGTGGTATATTGTCAATGCTTCGGTTCTTGCGGCAAAACAGTTCCTCCCTGGCCTCATTCACTGAACTCAGTGGACTGGTTTTGTCATACAGTACAACTGTGAATCTTTCTATTCTCTGAAAGTGGTGTCAGACTCAGCATGCAAAAGCTCAAAGGGATGAGCAGCCAAAAAAGTAAATGTTTGAGTAACCTCCTCATAAGCCTGCCATACCTGCCATGCTGACTTCTTACCCCTACCTCTGAATGCTGATGTGGTGTCACAGCCGGTCAGTGCATGGAACACTGGTAATGCTCGTGCTCTTGGCTCTCCAATAGTGATGCATATGGCATTAATGTTGTAGAACCTGAAGTTCTTACCTGTGCCAAACGCGACCCAAACATCAACAGATGATTGAGTAGAAGTTAGGTTGAAGAATGCACCAACCAGGATAGCAATAACATCACTATCGGCAGTGCGTACTTTGATTGTCCTCATTCCATGTTCCAGTGCATGTAACAAGTGCATGACAATTCTGGTGTCTGCTTCCTCATGGTTGCAGTCAGGCATTGCAGTACTATTGAGGCCTAAAGATACCACAGACTCACCAGACGTAATGTACACAGCTTTGTCTGGTGGGAAAGTGAAATCAGCACACTTAGATGTGAGAAATGCAAAAAGTTCCTTCTTGTTGTTTGGGTCGCGCAAGAAGTCCATCCAGTTGCTGGGGAGCTTTGTTTGACTCAATACCTTCCTGCGCAATCCTTTCCCTCTCTTTTCTCGGGTAGACTCCTTCAGACTATCTGCAATGTAGGTGTCCCATACCACATCTATCTTGATGATTTCTGCAGCTGATCAATCAAGTAAGGGATGAACACGTGCTCCGCATATTCATTGAAAGTACTCACAGCTTTTGTAGTAAGAATGTGTACGATAACTGCACCATCTAGTACTGTGCAATCATACATAGAAGGAGGATCAGACACCTCAGCCTGCTCAATACAATTTAGCATATCAGACTTCGTGCCCGGCAAGTAAAGCTTTCCTAAGTCTGACAGCGAAGGTGGGAAGGACTGGATCTCATGGGCAAAGAACTCCTTCAAGTCTCCTTCACGACTTTGCATTGATATATATAACTGGCTAAAGAGTGCAACATTGTTTTGCAATGTTTTGATCTTCTTTCCCTGCTTGGAAATTGATTTTGGCCGAGGTCTCTTGTAAAGAGCAAGGGAATTCCTCTTGATTGGGTCATGAATAGAAACAGTGCGGTCTTCAAGAACACTTTTGACAAACTCTTGATACTGCTTCTTGCCAGTTTCTTCTATACCATACAGAGCATTTGACACCGATTCATCCAGGCAGTTCCGACTGTCAAGCGTTACTAACTCTTGAAAATCATCCAAGAAGGGATTACCCATCCTCTGAATCGTTTTGAAGAGGCTAGTAACTTGCTTCAGGAATGCTTTCTGTGTTGCATAACCCTGCTCATGGTGTTGAAAATGTTGAGAGCCTAGTTTGGTATCAGGAAGATACTCCGCCTCAAATTGCCTCTGCAGTCTTGCCAGCTCTGGCCCCGAGAGCATCCACCGCCTGAAGGCAACAGGATTCTCAGTGAGTCCTATACAGCCACCAGAGCCTTTCACAAAAGCATTTTCCTGCTCATGAGCCTGGTCAATTGGAATAGATGAAAACTTTTTGTTGGTCTTTGAAATAACCCAGTGGCATTCCTGGTCAAATTCATCTTTGATAGACATGGGCAAATGCTTCATGTCCCTGATGTGGACAGGAATCCACCTGGAATAATTCACATGGTCCAAGGCAAAGAATAGGGATGTTAGCTCCTACAATACATGCACATATAAAGGGAAGTTTTTCTCCCTGTGAGCTCGAACAAAGATCAGGATAAGAGTTTCGTATCTCAAGATGAGGTCCCAAAACATAAATGTGGGACTCTTCTTCAGCATGTCACTTCGCCAAGCTTCTTCAGAGAGATTGCTCCCTATTTTCAAGAAAGCTTCCCTTTGAAGTTTCTGGAGAGTCAAAAGGGTGACCTGGTGTGCATGCCTAGTTTGAGTGAGATGAGAAACTTTCAGAAATGAGTCAGCTGTCCCAGAAGAGGCTACATCTGCCTCAATTAAAGCTGTCGTCCAACCAGAAGCTTCCAAAAGATCTCCCAATGTATTCCAGAGGGCCATCTCGATATGCAAACCACCAAACATTACAACATGCACTGACTCACCATGTGTGACTGGCCACCTTGGTTGGTCAAAGGTGGTAACCTGAATTTGTCCTGGGTTGAGATGCTGAATTGCTTGCCTCACCACATCCATGCCATGCTTTATCATTGCAGGGGTAGCAGCCTTCTCATAAAAAAGAGGCAGCAATGCACACAAAGCTGGAGGGTCTTCTGTGAGAGGTTGCTGTGAAGCATGATATGCAGCCCATGCTAAAGCATCTTCACTGGTAATTTCCCTTTTCTCAAAGACTGCCAGTGCATGCTCGATCCATTTTTGTTCCTTGGACTTTGCTTCATCAAGGCAGGTTTGCAGTGTCATAGGAGTTGAGAGAAGAGGTACATCTTCCTAAGGCAGTGCAGTGTTTCCTCAAGGCTGGTCTGCAGAACTTCTTCAAGGCAGGTCTGCAGTGGTTCCTCAATGCAGGTCTGCAGCAATTGCATATTGGTTGCATGAACAGATACATCTTCCTCAAGGCAGGTCGGCAGTGATTGCATACTGGTTGTATTGGTTGGGAGAACAGGTACATCTACAGAAGATGTCTTCAGAGCTACTGCGGGAACAACAGTATAGCTGTTAGGTAAGTTATGTTGCTTGGTTCTAGAAGGTGATGTTGTAGCAGCCCTACTTTCACCAGGATCAGCCCTAGTTGGAAACTGGAATAAACTTATTCCAGTACCATGAAATGCATTTTCAGCAGTGGTTGAGCTAGGGTTGTGATCTAGATTGTCCAGAGCACCAACAGTAAACAACCCTCTCCGTAGACAAGTAGGGGCCACTACTCCATCTTTTTCAAACTGCTCAGAGACAGCAGTAGCAATCTCATCCTCAACTTCCAAAACTCTATCATAAGATATACAAATTCCCATGTGATGCAATTGCTGAATGAGTTTCTTGCTCCTGGTCACTTGATGAAGATTGAGACCAATGTAAATAGGCAAAGGTGGCTCATGATCAGGAGAATGTCTTGTCTTTGCAGTACAAGAAGCTGAACCCCTTTTCTTAGTGTTGTATACAATGGCCTGACCAACTGTTAGGCATTCCTGTGATTCACATTGGTCTTGGTCTTTCAAGTTAGGACCATTGAATATAAGAGAGGTAAGTAATTTGAGGCTTGAAGGAAGTGAATTCTCCTGGCAATGTGGTGGGAAAGATCCAGTAAACTTGAAGCTGCTGTGATTGAAAATATCAGTTCTGATTATTGTAGCAGCTTTCGCCAGGGTAATAGCATCCTCAGAAAAATCCCGCTTCTTCATAGCTTCCCTCAGTATACTTTGCACTGCCTTGTTGAATGTAATGATGGTGTTTCTGCCATCAAATTGTTCATCAGCTTCTGGAAAGTGTTCCAGCAAACGTTCCTTCAGCCTTGTTTTGTTAAATCCCTTGGAGATGCCAAAATCTTTGAGACGATTCATGTAGAGGGAATGGATATCTGACAGCTTGAAAAGTGATGTTCCAGAGCCAACAGTTTTCTCAATATAGCTTACCAACTCCACAAACACTCTAGATATGTTCATATTTTCTTCATCTGCATGAGCCTTTTCTTCATCTTGATTCAGCTTCCTTATATGACTTCTATAACGGTTTCTGAGGCTGGTAAGACACTTCAAATGGTACTTGGTTTCCTTTGCAATAAGGTCTCCACCATCAATACGACCAAGAAGTTCGGTTTCTTGTAAGACTGTGATCATAGTTCGTATGTTGCTGTCAGCATCAAATGTTGAAACTTGATGGAGATCACCTTCTTCGTGACCTTCCATGCAGAAAACACAGCAGTCAACTTCAATTGCTTGCCGTTTGCTAGGTGGCCTTTGTTCAGGATTATCCATGTGCTTAGCTTTCCTTTTCCTTGCTTTGGTCAACTTAGAGTTGTTGTACTTTAAGTGACAGGATTTGTGCCAAGATGCACGGTGGGCTAAATGGTCAGCAGCACTTACATTGTCACCAAAGCAGATGCTAGTTGGAAGTGCATCAAGGTCCCTAAACTCCTTTAAATTGGCTAAGAATGATGAATATACATCTATTTTCACACAGCTATTTGTAGGACCTTGCATTGGGCACTTCAGTGGCTCTGGTTTATCTTGCTGGCAAATGACACACTGGTTCCAGTCTAATTCCATGACTGTGCTACAGAAATATAGTACTTAAGTTAGCTCCTCTAAATGGTTTGTGTCCATTAAACTCACCAAAAACAAGTCCACCAAATTTTGACTTTAAGGAAAGATAGAACTCAAATAGTCCATGTGGCATGCATTTTTTTCAATTAAAGCACACAAAGCATGGTAATTGTTTATTTGGTTTATTTTTGAAGTGTTAACACTGAATGTAATGATTTCATCAATAATCTCATTCTATTATAAGTGCAATACATATTTTGGTGGCCATCTTGTTCTACAAAGGCATTTCACAGGGGCTCCTAGACTAAAATTAGTTAGTAGACCCTAAAGAAACATCATACAAAATTAGGTGCTTTTGTCCGCCAAAAAACGGTAATCATAAAAAATGACACTAAGCCACCTGACTATTACCTGACATTGCTGAAGTGATGGCAAGGTGAGTGTTGAGTGTGTTTGTAATAAGGAAGTATTAATAGGTCTACATTGCTAGAAGGTATCACCAACACTTAGAGCAATTAGTGGCTCTGGCTAGCTTGTTGTGGTCACCTAGGACAAAAGTGTGTGTGTTTGTGTCAATAAATATACATGTAATGTATGTCAAGTAATGCTATCAGATATCACTGTATATGAGACCAGTACTATCGCAAGATGTTGATAATTTTAGTGATCTGAATGCTAGTCCGTACTCTGGCAAGTTTCTGAAGGCTGATCTTATGCAATATAACCTGTGATTTCCCCCTAAGTGAATTTGTGCCTCCCAAAAATTGCCGATTTAATTCCTGGGGAACAATATTGCAGTCAAGGAGTGACTAATGCAGTAACATTAACACATGATCCTGTGACTGTTCTGTTGGAAGATGTCTATTATTTCAGCTAACTTTATTTTGTGTAATCTATGACCTTCAGTGGCATTGGCATCAGCTGTGTCTAGTTCAGTTCTAGTTAGGAGGTTATACTTCCATGTATTCTACATAAAAATGAGTCTATATGTAGGATAACAAGTTCTGTTCTGTTAGTCAGTTTTGTCATTTAGTTGTTATGAGTTTCATATCACTAAATTACCAGCTGTAGCTGTACCAAGTAGAACGCTTGGTTTCCCTCAGTTGGAACATCTCTAAAAATATTCCAGTCTGCGGAACGTTTTAGTTTTTTTAGAACCTTTTAGAGGAGCCCTGCAATGGCAGTCAAGTGTGGGCACATCTGAACAATTTTTCAAATTTTATCCATCTGTGTCTCTGGCTTGTAGTTTATAAGCACATTATTTATTCCTGACAGGCTTTAGGATCTATTTTGATCAGGTGGTATATCCTGTGATGTAAGACTGCTCTAACTTTTTGTGTTTGTTGTATTTCTATATGGCTGACTGAGTTGAATAATTCATGTGCCATGAAATATCTTAGTGGTTATTCAGTCATTCTCGGCTGAAATAATTATTGGCTGTTAGAACGAGAAAATTTTAAGCCCACCATCACATCACCTGAGCCCAGGTAAAGGTCGGCAGAGGACCTGCAAAAACTGCGACCATTCAGCTAAGCGATCACGTGTGGGGTGTCACATGTGGAGCAATGGCACCCGGGCACAAGTACATTAGTCATGTTAGCCACTGTTTTCAGTACTTGTAGCCTAAGTCTAGTAGCTACCTGTTACTTCCTTGCCAGAATGGCTGGTTCACCCGGCACTATTAGCTCTCTAAGGATGGCTGCTCATCAGTGGTGGTATTATTTAAATAGTAAGGGGCTGGAGATATACACTACTGTACTCTATGTAATTAGCTTTCTGTAGGTCAGGTTGGATTAATAGGATCTAAATCATCAATCAGTGGTGAATGGCCTTCATTGATGCAATCAGCTGAAAATAGGAGTTCTATGGCTTGATAATACATGGGCATGCTGCTGGTCCATTTGCCTTGCTTAACTAGTGAGTTGGACTCTAGTTCTAATGCTGTTAATCTACCCAACAGTTGCAATCTCTAAATCACGAAATCATGCTGCCAACCCTCGTTATGATCAGGCGTAGGCCTTCGTTACAGGTGTGGGGTGCATTGCCGGCTCCCACTCTTCTTATTCGAACCTTTATGCAAAAATCTATGATCATCATTATCCATTGCATGTTAGTAACTATGTGCAGTATTTAGTAATGGCCGTATTGCCAAGATTGGCTCTGTCAAAGTGATCAGTATTCTCGAAAGCTTGGAAACTCCTGAATCAGTCAGGTTGCATGCTGTAATTGATATTTATGCTGACATGAGAGTGTTACATGAGAAAGGAGGCGGAGCAAATAGAGGTTACATAATGAGAGAGATTAGAGAATGACTTGTAGTGCTGGATGTGTCTTGGGACTCATAAGCCACACTACACTATTGCCAGTGTGGCATTATAGAGAGCATGGGTAGGCAGTTCTAGTACATATAGTTAGATTTCCACCTAATAAAGGTGTGATGGTCTGTCGGGGGGGGGGGGCCCTTTGAAAGTGTCTATGCAGGGCACGTTGCCCTTCACTCTATTTATTCTTACACTATCACAGTCGCTGCCTGTCTATTCTCACACGATCAGGCTCTCTGCCTGTCTATTCTCTCACTCTCGCTGCATGTCTATTCTCACACGATCAGGCTCTCTGCTTGTCTATTCTCTCACTCTCGCTGCCTGTCTATTCTCACATGATCAGGCTCTCTGCCTGTCTTTTTTCTCACTCTCGCTGCCTGTCTATTCTCACATGATCAGGCTCTCTGCCTGTCTATTCTCTCACTCTCGCTGCCTGTCTATTCTCACATGATCAGGCTCTCTGCCAGTCTATTCTCTCACTCTTGCTGCATGTCTATTCTCACATGATCAGGCTCTCTGCCTGTCTTTTCTCTCACTCTCGCTGCCTGTCTATTCTCACATGATCAGGCTCTCTGCCTGTCTATTCTCTCACTCTCGCTGCATGTCTATTTTCTTACTCTCAGGCTCACTGCCTATGTATTCTGCACTATCAGGCTCACGGGCGTCTATTCTCTCACTGTTAGGCTCGCCGCCTGTCTCGTCTTACACTATCAGGCTCATATTCTCTCACTATCAGGCTTACTGCATGTCTACTCTCGCTCGCAGGCTCGCTGTCTATCTATTCTCTCACTCTCACTCAGGCTCGCTGCCTGTCTATTCTCACACTATCAGGCTTCTGCCTGTCTATTCTCACTCTCACTCAGGCTTGCTGCCTGTCTATTCTCACACCAGCAGACTCACCACCTACCTATTCTCACACTATCAGACTCACTGCCATTCATTCTCACTTGCAGGCTTGCTGTCTATCTATTCTCTCACTCTTACTCAGGCTCGCTGCCTGTCTATTCTCACACTATCAGGCTTCTGCCTATCTGTTCTCACACCATCTGGCTTGCTGCCTGTCTATTCTCACACCAGCAGACTCACTGCCTACCTATTCTCACACTATCAGACTCACTGCCATCTATTCTCACTCCATCAGGCTCGCTGCCTATCTATTCTTGCACTCAAGTTACTGTCTATCTGTTTTCACACCCAATGCTGTTAAGGCATTCTTGCTCTCTAGCTCACCAATGTATTCGTGCACTCTCGGGCTCACTGCCTATCTATTCTCGTACTCAAACTAGCCACCTATCTAGTCCCACACCCGGATATCTAGTTCCAACTATCAGGTTCGCCGCCTATCTCGCACTCGTGTGCTGCCTTGCCACAGCCAGACTCACCACTGGTGTATTATCATGCTTGAGTATTGTTCTTGTTCTTACCCATCCTCACACTCAGACTTGCTGCCTATCTAGTTGCACATCATCATACTCTATCTGTGCACTCTCAGACTCACTGCCATCCAATCTTGCACTATCAGACTTGCCTACCTAATCTTGCACTGATGCCCAGGGCCTATCTATTCTTGCATACACTATCAGGCTTGCTGCCTATGTTTTCTCAAGCTTGCTCCTTAGGTATTCTCAGGCTCACTACCTATGTATTCTCAGGTTCACTGCCTATCTATTCTCAGGCTCACTGCATATGTATTCTCAGGCTCACTGCCTATGTAGTCTCAGGCTCACTGGCTAGGTATTCTCAGGCTCACTGCCTAGTATTCTCAGGCTCATTGCCTATGTATTCTCAGGCTCATTGGCTAGGTATTCTCAGGCTCACTGCCTAGTATTCTCAGGCTCACTGCCTATGTATTCTCAGGCTCACTGGCTATGTATTCTCAGGCTCACTGCCTAGTATTCTCAGGCTCACTGCCTATTATTCTCTTGCTGCCTGTGTATTCTTTGAGCTGATGGAAGCAAATTAATTTAATATTAGAATTCCACCATGTGTTAAAAATGTTACTGCAAACATGTCTTGTATCTACATCAGCAAGGCCAATCTTCCTGTAGCACATTGCCCATTTTTGTGAAATAACATGTAATGTACGTGTATTACATTGAGCGACCAATAGTTTAGTTACATGTATTACAAGTGCAACATATGTAGTATTCTTCAAATACTTATGTAAAGATGGTTCTGATGTTTTGTACTGCTTAGAAAAGTTTAGTAGAATCTTTTACAACCTATCTTTATTTCGCTCTCTGTTAAATTCTCAGGATTAAGCAAAACTATCTCAAACTGCAAGAAATTATTTGCTCACATGATTACGACGTGGCGATAGGGGGACCTTTTCCACAACAGTTAGTACCCTATGTGAAGCCAACAGCTTCATGTTTTCTCAAACTTTTCATGTTTTCTCTGACTGACAGAACAACTATAACATTACATTTTATTTCATCATTAGTATTCACGCATGCTTATTTGTTCTTATTTTCGTGTACCGTCGATCGTCGTGCATCGTCGATGTTCCATTTTTTTGTTTATATTTATCACTTAGAACACTGTCATTGACTGTTCTTACTGGAACTCTGACGCTACCATACCCGCTAGTGGGTCTTCACTGCACTAGTTACTCTGTTTCTGCTTGGTGTAGTGCGTGTCAATAGACTACGCTGGGATCAAGTCCTCAACTTGCTGGATAGTCCCTCTTGTACATGCACACTGAGGGCTAATAATAATAGTAACAAATTGTAAAGATTTCGTGTGTTAATATTAACTTATGTTCTTCGTATTCATCAATCACCAGCGTTATTCATTTAAAATCATATATAAATTTTAGTTATTTTGAATGTAAATTCAATACAGACTACTGTGTGTAAGTATTGCTGATACGTTTGTAGTTGGGATTTAGTTTGTATTGCAAGTAGGCATTGATCTTTAGAAGGATCCACAACACCTTGTGTATTGTATATCAGATAGGATTGCAATCTTCACTTTGAATCTCTCTAGTGAGAATGTTCGCGGATTCTTCATCATCAGTGATGTGTTCCACCTCAGTTTATTTCTCTTATTATAACAATCTTGTTTCAATACTCTATACTTGTATTATATATGCCACTTAATTGTTTTATTTACCCCGCCCTTATAATTGTTATATATTTTTTGGTTAAAATGGCCCAGCTCCCCCCTCCCCTGTATGAAGCCCTGACCAAATACTGGCATATGCTATTAAGCTATTAAGTATTTAATTGGTGAAAAATAACTAAAACTGTTTTTTATCATTTAAATCTGCACAGTGTGTGACCCCCTGTACACCCCCCTCCACTTCCATCACCCTGTCACTCTAAGCTCAACTTAATAGTTTGACGAGCATATATTTCCTACTTTACCTGGAGATGTTCACATTTATTGGTAAAGAAAACCTTCAGTAATGTACGTTGTTTTTTTTATATCACAATGAGTACTGCCTTGTTGTTGTTGCTTTTTGTATTAATGAAACATAAAGCCTCTTGAAAACAAAGTGCACCAATTATTAAGGTCACTAATGATTTCTGCATTGTTTGATACCGAAAGGGGGACACACCTTTCCCCCTTCTTTAAACTAAATTCCTCCACCTTCTTCTCTTCCTTAAGCTGAGTTTCCCTTTCTTGTGAGTGAGTGATTTGTATGAGTAGAGATTTACACTTAAGCACAATTTCAGAAGTCACAACTGTCATGGGGTTGGAAAAAAAAAAGGAACTTTATATTGGATCACTATTTAACTACAATTTGCTTTTTTAGTATGGTTACTAAGTGCTGACTGAACACAGAGCTCTGTGAGGCACTATTGCTTGTGAAAGGGTTGAATTATCGTGATTATTTCTCGCCAATTGACACGTCTCTACTAGCACTATTACTTTATCCATAATAGTATCACTTGATGAAGTTATTTGTTTGTTGTTGTTGTTTTTCAGTTAACCCAATCAATGGGCATCTGCGTAATTGAGTGAGGAAAAGGAGATCTTAATTTGTAATGCTACCACCTGCTCCTAGCCTTTATCCTCTGCTCAGCTTTTCCAAATGTCTGCTATAGTTTTGCATTAAGTGTTTACCTGATTCATCTATTCAAATAAACCATCTCCCCCCCTTCCCCTCTCCCCCGTAGTCCCACAAAGTTTGGTTTTAAAAACTCCCAATATTTATGATACTGGCAGTGCATTTATTCTCTCTGCTACAGGCTTCTTCAGCCCCAAGTTTAGAGTAGGGGAAGGAACTGAAGTTTGTCAGTGTGTCTACATATTTTTTCAAAGATATGGTTTGAGTGGCGTAGGAAGTGGGGAGGGGAAGGGGGGGGGGGGCATAATATTTTGACACAACTTTAAAATGTGATTTCTCGCATGAACACCTGCAAACCACAAAAAAACTTGCCCTTAGAGCCTAGTCTTGCGTAGCCAGACCCTGTACCAATCGCTACGCGGGAAAAGGGTCTGGTAGACTGACATTGAGCAGTTTGTTCAGTTCCCCTTGCTAATTGGGGAGACCGCAAACAATGTGTGACATAATATCCTGTGACATAAGACTGCTCAAACTTTTGCGCGTGTAGTATTTCTGTGCACAACTCTCCAACAGCTGTGTCAAAACTCTTCCTTTAGGTAATGCCATTAGTTATGCTAAGCAGTGACTTGGACTAGCTTTTTTAAGATATCTGCAGTTGGAAGTTTCACTTAGCAGCAAAATACAGTTGTTGCTTTGTGCACGGGCCATTGTGTATGCCATGGTACCTTAGGTTTTTGTCATGCTGCTTGCACAAGTAACATTTCTTCATGGCAATACAGAACAAGCTCTGCCTACTGATCTGAACAATTCACGCGCCTGAAAATATTTAACAATTTACACCCACACTAATTGAACCACAGTTAACCACTTGCTGACTAAGCAAGAACAAACTGCTCAATGTCAGTCTACCAGACCCTTTTCCCGTGCAGTGATTGGTAAAGGGTCTGGGTACGCGAGACTACTTAGAGCCCACCCATACTGAATCATCTTCCTACACCACTGTTTGCATTGCTCTTAAATTTACTACTTTTGCATTGTTTGTAACAAGAGGAGTCCATCTGAATACTTTCTTACTGGCAAGCAACACCCCATTTTTGTAATTAGAGCAAAGTTTAGTGAAGCCATCCAACATTTTGTTGCCATTTGTACAGGATCCTGATAGATATGAGCACAATGTTGCAATCATAAGTACTGGTACTCTCTGTATCACATGCACATACATGAACAACTGTGGCATGTAAAATCATTGAGAAATGATAGTTTCAATTATTACAAATTATTGTATCATCCCTTGAGTAAATTGTAGAGCTTTTGCTGCTATGTCTGTACAAATTACAGTTTTTGTTGTGGGGCTCGTCACACCTGTTTCCTCATGTACAAACTCATATATTGTATACACTTACACATGTACATGTGTGTAGTATATAAAGTGCCACTGTGGTCTCCTCTTTCATTCATGTTAGTAAGAGGTACTTTCTTGCTTTTTTTTTTCCTTCTTACATTCATAATGTATATTTAGTTTTCTAATTAAGCATTCCTATTTAATGGTTATTATTGAGACCTTTATCAAGTAGAGATGAGCAGTGTAACATCAAGTGCTGTACTGTACTGTACTGTAGTGAAAACAGCATTGTGTTCCTGAAAGGAGCACTGGACCTTTGGTAACATGTAATTACTTTCCCTTCTTTGTTACAGGTTTGAGATGCAAGAGTGTCCAAGGAATTGCCATGGATACGTTTCCAATGACGATTCGATCCTTGTTTGAAGGTAAATCTACTGGAACATTGAGGACAACTAAACTTATCACTGACACTGTCATAATCCAACTCTTTAAGAGCTTCTTCATACTGGAAATTTACAGTATTTTATTTTTATGGAATAGTTCATCAGTATTTTGTCAATGGCATTGGGAATGTTATACTAGCTTACAAGAAGACTGCATTTTCAGAATAAAGTTGACTAACATAGTACTCAAGGTTTCTTCAGTTAGTGACCTCTTAGTGCTGCCTTGAGTCATCACGTCGATCGTACTTAAGTTGTATTAACTAGTAATACAATGCTACCATTTACTCTAACACATTGGAGAAACATTTCTATGAACAAATTGGGGTGGGGGAGGGGGGAAGGGAGGAGGAGGCGAGTGAGATGCATGGACGCAGGAAATGTACTTGTATGTTGCTCTCACTGTGTCGCTACTAGATACATACACATGTAGTTTGCTCCATTCACTATGGAGTTGTGGTCTGTCGACATAAGAATATGTGTCACCAGTATAACATTTACTTCAACTTTTAGAATAAGCAGTCACGCCCAAAATTGAAGCCACACCCTTTGATTGTTGTGTGAACAAGTATAATTATAAAACTACAGTTGCAAAATATTGATGTGTACCTACAGCTATTTTTCCAATGTACTAGCATGATTGAGGTGCTGCTTGGGGTGGGTCTGTCGGCACACAAATGGTCAGCCCCGCAGAGATGGTCAGTAGGTCAGCCCCGCAGAGCGATGGTCAGCCATATGCGCATGCGCACGTGCTTAAGGTTCAAAGTTCATTTGATCGGCCGCGCTCTGAGGTCAAAGGTGAGGGTCAGCCGTTCTGCACATAACGTCGTCCGTTTTGAAAGGAAGGTAGTGCTCTATTGAGAGTGTGTACTTCGTAATGAATGTTGCTGAGAAGACTCTGAATGACCTAGAGCACGAGATTACGTGTGCAATCTGCAAAAACTACTACACAGACCCGAAAATACTTCCGTGCTTGCATTATTACTGCAAGACTTGCGTGGCGGAGCTCGCCCGCAGAGCTGGCCAAGGCAAGCCATTCTCCTGTCCTGAATGTCGTGCACTAACGATTCTTCCAGACGATGGGGAAGACGCACTGAAAACTATATTTGTAATCAATCGCTTGAAGTCTATTTATGACAAGTATAGGAAAGCTCTCCACAAGCAAGTATTATGCGAGATCTGCACCAATTCAGAAGCTTGTGCTGAATTCTATTGCTACCAGTGTGACAAGTTTTGTTGCAAGGGGTGTGTTCATTTGCACTCTGTAATGAAAACAGCCTTTGAAGGGCATGAATGTGTACTGATAGAAAAAATGAATAAAATCAGAATAAAAAGTGAAGAGTGTATTGGCTCCAATGAGAAGTATAATGCTTGTCGCATTCATGGAGAGCGATTGAAGTATTTTTGTTTCGACTGCAACAAACTAATCTGTGGAGACTGCATCGTCAGAGACCACAGAGGTCATAACATAGAGTTCATCAGTGCTGCTGCAGACGAAAAAAAGAAAGAGTTCAAAGAGTCTCTCAAGTCTCTCACAAATGTGCGGACCAATCTCTCTCGAGCAATTGAGGACACGAATAAAATAGATTGCGAGATTCAGTCTCAAAGTAAGGCCAAGACTGATGAAATTGAACGCCTTTTTGGGAAAATTTATGGAATTCTTGACACACACAAAGCGCAGTTGCTGAGTAAGGTTAAAAAGATAACCCAAGAGGAGTTGGAAAAAGTTGCTAACAAAGACAGAGTTTGTTGCGTGACAGGGATCAAGTTAAGGATGCTATTGAGCACACTGAGCTTTGTGTGTGGTCATTTTGTGATGAGAAGGTCATGAGCCAGCACAGTGAGATAAGCAAGAAGATTCAAGCTGAAACCAGGCAACCACGACCACTTCTGGTAAAGAAGATTTCCATCAAGGTTATTATAGAGTGTGCAGAGGCCTTACAACAAGTCTTTGGAAAAGTCTCTGACATCATTGGAATAAAAATAATGAATGTGAATGACATACCCAAGACTATGTCAGTAGGTAAAGAAAATCATTTCGACTTATCACTTAATGAACCAGTTTCTCTAGAATATTTGAAGGTACAGCTTTGTGAAAGAAGATTTACGAATAAAATACTTAGTGGTACAGTTAAAACTAAAGGTGGAGTTAGAGGCGCATTTTTTCTCTCAAAGAAGAATTATTGGACCATAAGTGTCGTAGCTCCAGAGTCGCAGGGTATTTATGAACTCGAAATATGTGCATACGGTTTTCCTCTATACAGGAGTCCACTTGAAGTGAAAAGGAATTTGACGCAACCCCGACCCCATATTTTTGGAAATAATTATGGAGTCCCCCCCGTCATTTCATACCCCCCCATTTTATTACCACTCACCAAAGGGGATAACTCCTGATTGTCACTAATTTGGTACTTGCTCTAAAGCCACAACAATAGAATTCACTATAATTTTCACTACACCCTATGTCATTCTGTGTAATATAGTGTTTGACATTTACATCAAAAGTCTGTTATTAAAACTTCTTTTGTGTAGCCAGCTATATTATTGATATTATTTTTATATTAAAAATTATAAGTGACGTTGTACCTATAATGAAATAACTAGCTTTCTGTTAACTGTAATAGATTAATCCAGATTCAAACTTTCAGATAGAATGGCAACATCACACGTTGCATCACTAGTTTATAATAGTAATAATAATAATAATAATAATAATAACAATAATAATAATAATAATAATATAAAAAAATAATAATAATTATTATTATCATTTTTATTATTACCACCATCATAATTAAGCCAAGCATAATATAGAAAGTAGCTAATAATAAAAAAAAATAAATTATTATTATTATCATTTTTATTATTACCACCATCATAATTATGCCAAGCATATAGAAAGTAGTTATGACATAGAACAGAGCATGATTGTTGATGGTGTCGGTTAATAAAAACAATGAACAAACAGTTGCATGCACACATGTGGCACAGCTAGGTCAGTCTCTCTCACCAGACCCTGGTTGCTCACCCATCGGAGCTCCCACGACCTTCCTGGAAGCTGCAGTGAAATTAATTGATTAGATGCGTTAATTATAGAATGCTAGTGCAGATCCATTTCTAACATAACGTGGAACACTACAGTGATTCAATACCTACAGAATTGAGCAGGACAGATAGAATTGAATGATTAATTTAATACTAGATTGGTGATCAGATAAATTCACTTGAGTTAGCTATATAAAGGCATATTTCTATACAATGTAGGGGCTGTGAATAAATTTAACAAATACTATTTTTCTGACATAGCAACCATGAATATGACACGGTGTTCTATCAGTTAGCTGCTGGCAATTTAATGAAAATGAGGGGGAAAAAATATCTTGTCTGTCTGAAACCACACCCATTTTTGTTATACCATTATATTCTCCTGCAACAGTGCACCTATTGTAGGTTGGGCAACATAATATGTGACCGTCTACGGGAAAACCGGGCACAACGCGGCGTGCGTAATATCGAGAAAAGATCGATCGATTTCTTAAAAATGTATTGTTTTAAGCCAACGGAAGGGAACGGTTAGGTCTATTATAGCGGGAACGACTTAAGCTACGACGATAAAACTTGGAGAGCTCAATATCTGGACGCCAACAACTCCGTAAGTGCAAAAAAAATTTTTTCGAAGGGTGCCGCGTTGTGCCTGGTTTTCCTATAGACGGTCACATATAGTGAATACCGACATTTATTTCTTCCGGCACAAGTGCCAGTAATATCAAATTATCAAAAGCTGAGGCAGAAAAGAAAACCACACAGACTCCAACATGGAGTTGATAAAAAAAGAAAAGAAAAGTGATGTCATAGCTAGTACTACAGGTGGGCCAGATGCAAGAATCAGGCAACAAAAGCCATGCATGGAGAAATAGGCAAATAAGTGTAAGAGACAGCTATATGATGTTCTCAGGAAGTGACTTTACTAGTTAATTCGTGGACTTCACACTCCAATCAATGCTCAAAAGTTCTCAAGCTTGCAGAGTGCTTGGTCTACCTTAGAAGAAGTGATCAGCCAATTAATTTTTGTGTACAGAATTGCTGGAAAAAAAATGTGTGAAAGTGAAAGCAACTACTTGAGGGAGCTATATCCAACACAGCTAGCTATTCAATGAAAACTATATTCCACATGTAGTCACATTGCAGCACTATATCCTCATCATGATACAAGAAATCCCCAAATTGCCCTCACCCATCCTGATTATCTATACTTGTTCCCTATCTAGTATTTAGTAGCAAAACCAGCAAAAGGTGACAGAAAAATGCAAAAAAAAGTTGACAAGGATTCTTCATTTACCACTAATACACTAACATTACATCAAAACAAAACAACAATAACAAAAATAGAATCTTTGGACGGACAAAGACTCACCTCGTTGTCAATGAGCTCTTGAAGAAACTCTAGAAGATTCTCCTCTTCAAGGCAACTTCCGTATAAAAACTTTCCTTGCAGCTCCACACTGAACTGACAGATCCTGCGTCCCCCAAACGCACGAGCTAAGTCTGCCATCCGATAGTAGCATGAAGATGAGTCCATCATCACTTGCTCCATAAACTGTAGCATCATCTTCAATCCTGGAGATTGCAGCTGGTGAGAAGTAGAGAGAAAAGGTACAAAGAAACTAAAATGGAATCTGAACAGAGCTCATCAATTGGCTGGTGCAACTGTCAACCAATCGTAATCACAACCACCACCACAACCTTTATCACCTCATTAACACCATCACTACCACTACGATTATGACTATTATTATGATTACTATGACGATTATTATACTTACTATTAATTATCATTATTTATTACTTCATTACTTACTGTATTAGTTATCTATATAATAATACACTTGTGTGTCAGACGACCGACGGTTTGTGTATTCATGAATAATTCATAAGCTTTAGGCTGATTTGTAAGGCATCGTCAGCTCACGGTAGATAAAGTGTCGTCACTTTCAGTAGAAATTGCTGGTTAATTAAAAAAAGAAGGTGCAGACGATGGAAGGCGGCGTAGGTTTAAAAAAGGAGGTGACAGTATGAAAGAGAAGGTAAAGGTGATTAATCGTAACTAAAAAGCAGGTGGAATCGGCGAGGTAAGGCCGTGTAGGTTTAAAATGGAAGGGAAGAGAAGGCAAAAAGGCAAGTGATTAATTATAACTAAAAAGCGGGTGGAACCGACGAGTAAAGGCGGGGGGTTTGTTTCCAAAAGGAAGGCGAAAGTACGAAATAGAAGACAAAAGTTTCTCAAAGTAGAACAGAAATTCAGAAGCAGGAGAGATAGGAAAAGGGGACTCCATGACTCAGAATAAGAGCTGAAGAAAGGTGAGGTGGGATATAAGAAAAGCTCAGATAGTTCAGAAAAAAAAAGAGAAACTTATGTAACCTTAACCAATGGTAGAGAATGGTAACTGAGCAAGATAACTTGTTACTGCATTTAACTTTGCAATACATCACTATGTGGCGCGGGGTACTTGCTAGTTATTATTATTATTATTAATACCCCACCACATAGTTGCGCTTGATGTTTGCAAAGTTAGAATGCAGTAGCACAAGTTATCTTGCTCAGTTACCATTCTCTAAGTTTCCCTCTCCTGCTCTCTATTTTCTGAATTATTTGAGCTTTTCTTATACCCCACCTCACCTTTCTGCAGCTCTTATTCTGAGTCACGGAGTCCCCTTTTCCTATCTCTCCTGCTTCTGAATTTCTGTCCTACTTCGAGAAATTTTTGTCTTCTATTTCATACTTTCGTCTTCCTTTTGGACACTAACCCTCGCCTTTACTCGCCGATTCCACCCACTTTTCAGTTACAATTAATCGCTCGCCTTTTTGCCTTCTCTTCCCTTCCATTTAAAACCTACGCGGCCTTACCTCGCCAATTCCACCCGCTTTTTAGTTACGATTAATTGCCTTTACCTTCTCTTTAATACTTTCACCTCCCTTTTTGAAACACCGCCTTCCATCGTCTATTGCACCCACTTTTTAGAATTAACCAGCAATTTCTACTGAATGTGATGACACTTTACCTACCGAGAGTTGATGATGCCTTACCAATCCGTCCAAAGCTTATGAATTATTCATGAATACACACACCATCAGTCGTCGTTGTCATTACTGACACACAAGCGTATTATTATATTGATAATATAATTATTATTATTATAGATAATATAATTATTATTATTGGGTGAGTGATTGAGGCACTCTTTAATAGACTTTCCCTACATTATTGGCAAGCGAACAAAACACCCTCAGAAAGAAGCATAATGAAACTTCTATAGTTATATATATATTATATGAATCTTGCACTTTCTTCAATTATTTTCTGTTATTTTCTGCCATTTTGCAGATATTAGACTCTTTCATCTATAATGGCATTTTTCCATAGGTGGGGAGGGAATAATAAAAAGCGTATATCAAGGCTTTTTCTAGCAGTGATCATTTCCATTAAAAAATTCTCTCCATTTTTTCTGAGTGGTTTCTTTATATATGGGGCGGCAAACGTTATGGAGAGGGGTTGTAAGGCCCTCACGCTTGACCCCACTACAAAAGGAGTAGCTAGAATTAGATTTAGAAGTCTAAAAACTTCTTGCAAGACTGCCAAAACAAAGGTAAAGAGAGATATATATAAGGGAAAAAAATGATTCTTAGGGGGGAAGTTGAATAAGAGGTGATGATTAGTTATTGAATGGGAGGTGTGACTGAATCAATATAGTGTGAGACACAAACAGTGGGTGTATAGAGTGTAAAAGAGGGTCAAACAAAAACATAAGGAGTCACACACATACATACAATAATGAGTCCAGCTCTTATTCATATTCAAATTCTTGAGGAGTTGCCTTGGCAACCACTTTAATGAGGGCTGGCCCGAACAATATACTATACGACACTAAAAGCCATAAATGAATTAACAAGTAATTACTAATTTAATTAACACTTCAACACCCCCACAACTGTCCTCTCATTCAAACATTAACACATACGTAAAAAGTTAGTGCGGCTACGTTACATAGAGTTTAATGTAGCTAAACTAGGTAACGCAGGGAGTCAGGCTAGGGCTTAGCAAGCAACGAGGGGATTAGGAAGCTGCCCATCTGGGACGAGCACAGTACAGGTGCAGTGATTGAAGTACAGAGTATAATTGTAAGAGCACGTGCCACATGGAGACCTCATCACTCAGACAACTGTATGCACGGCTAAGCTGCCAGTTACGACATACCACTTTCCCCGTTGGTCGCCTTCTGGGTGTGAATTGGGAGAGAAGGTCAGAATAAGAGTAATAATGGGAAAAACACCAAAAGAAGAAGAAGAAAAAAGAACCCCCCCCCAAAACAAACAAACAAACAAACAAACAAACAAAACAAAAAAAAAAAACAAAAAAAAGAAAGAAGAGAATTTCCATCCTGTGGATGTGGGTGGTCAGGGTGGAGGGCTGGGCCGCCGGCATTGTCAGGGTCATAGCTGTGGGAGATGCCCTCGGATCACCCACAAACTGCCAAAGGGAGGGGCACAAATCACGTGACATGCCTGCACCAAATACTCGCATGCACTAACCTAGCCAGCCCGACTCTTTCCCAAATAGGTAAGGTTTCTTAACAAAGTCAAGCAAAACCATAAAATAAACTCAGATACGTAGCTTAATTTCACTTACAAAGCACTGTGAGCCACGGAACAGCTTCAGTAGCAGATCGTCAAGGACTTGCCACACCGTATCCACATCGTCAAAACGTGGCTTGTACTGACCATTCCACTGCTCACTCTGTGTCAACAGTAGCATGTATGTGTGTGTGTGTGTGTGCGTGTGCGAGTGTGTGTGAATTGCAGATAGGTATTATAAACACACCCTGACATTAGCCACCTTCTAAAAGAATTGGTTGGCCTGCCCTAATTACATCTTAAACACTTACTTCCATCCTGGAGAGAATATAGGGAAACTCTGGCTTCAAATACACCTGGAAGTGCTCGTCATCAATCCACACTAAACAAAGTATAGGACATGTAAATACATCAGCCCCACCCACAAAGTATAGGACATTTAAATGCACTTCATCAGCCCCACCCACAAAGTATAGGACATGCAAATGCACTTCATCAGCCCCACCCACAAAGTATAGGACATTTAAATGCACTTCATCAGCCCCACCCACAAAGTATAGGACATGCAAATGCACTTCATCAGCCCCACCCACAAAGTATAGGACACATCACCCAACTCACAAGTATAGGACTTGAAAAAATCACTTTTATCAGCCCCACCCACTACCACTGCAGCAGAGAGCTGCACTAGCAATCATTTCACAACACTAGACAAGGAAGTATAGAGATGTTAACACACTGTCAATATTACTACTGCAGGGTAAAGACCTTTAATCACGAACATAAGTATGTGCTAGCCAGTGCATAGCACTTCTGAATAAAACATTCATAAAAACCCACATTGTTATGTCACCATTACAAAAGGTCACCTATACAAATGTTTTCTCTTCTGTAAGACTTTTGAAATATAGTACTAATTCTCGTGCACATATTCTAGCATTGCAGTCAACAACTCAGATCACTAAAATCCGACATACTAAAATAGAATTCTAGGAAGTCTAAATCATCGTGTCTGTGAGTATCTCCCTCACCAGTGAAGCCTCCCCACAGAGACACTGACTCATGTCCGTGCATGGCCGTCAGCAAAAGTAGCACTTGCTGTCCGACCGATTGCCTCTCTGCCAGGTCAAAGTCCTCCCCGGAATGCTTGAGCAGCCAGTCATTCAGGCTGATACCTTCATCACACAAATACAAACACAAACACATCACACAAACACATCACACAAATACAGCAGGATGTCAGTTAGTGGTGAGCAATACAAATTGGGCAGACTGTGGTAAGAGTTAGGGTGTCAAGTGGTTATTGAGCTGAAAACCAATCAGAACACTTTCAGTTAACTGAACACCCAAAACCTAATTGTAGCACGTTCAGACATGAAAAATTGCTTGGTCACGCCCCCTCATTAGTATTTTTATAATACATTTTCTAGTTATCTGAACATTTCAGTGATCTCGGTTACAATGTGTTCAGATAACTGACAGTCTACTGCACATCATACTGTAATGAATTAAGTACATACACATTGTAAAAAAGCATTTTAACTAATAAATTGAAAAAATTATATTGATTTTCAATGGTTTAATTTCCCTCAGTGGTTAAGTATCATACATGTGGTATAATTATTTGTGTGAATGTTAGAGTGAAAGTTGAAGTTCATGAACAGAAGAGACTGATACTGCATTAGGCATTATTTAGTATGGATAACTTAATGCATCATAGAGAATAGTTTAAGGAAATACCTGTCACTTACACTGGAGAGGAAGCTGAATGACTATTCTCAATTCTTCGGCAATAAACGAAACTTTGCAAAGTTTCGCCTGATTGGTCAGAGCCAACTGGAACGTGTGAGGTGGACAATTCCTGAGATAGTGTTCACACTCGTGATAAAGCTGAGACAGTCCTTCAATAATAGAAGGAATCGATAAGCTCCTGACTTCCGGGATATTGCATCTGACGGTGAGGTCGAAAACTAATTGATCGTTCGCAGTATGACAGGTAGCATTGAAGACATCCATCCAAGTAATGCTGCTCAAAGGTCTTGGAGGAGAAACGGAGGAATGAGCTTCGAAGCTACCGTTCGGACAGGAATTGTTGGCACAAATTATACTTGACGAGTCTTCACCTACTACTCCAGGGTGACATGAGTCTGGCTTGACAGGTTTGGTTGAGGAAGGCACTGTACTGGGACTAGTGTCTTCTTCATCAGCATCCATGTCAAGGGCAGCCTCTTCGGCTGATCCATCCTCAGAGCTCTCAACTTCGCTGGCCATGGCAATGTGTGACATGGGGGAGTGGCTAACTGGTAGTGGACGAGAGAAACCGTCACCCTCGGCAGTCGATTTGTGATAGCATAAATCATCACTTGGGCTGTATTTGATGTGCGTATGAAGTGGGTGTGTGCCAGAAGAGTTACTTGAGTTGTTGGCTTCTCCTGGATCAGTAGTAGTAGAGCAAGAAGCAGTAAGAGCAAGAGAGATTTTATGCTGAGGACGTTTCATCAGCCGCATCAAATCTAGACTCTCCTCAATGTCTCCACTCTTGTTATTCTCTGCTGTCCTCGCCACTCCCACAACTGATGCTGGTTGTCCAATTGCCTGGTACTCCAACGGCTGACTTGCAACTTGCTCGATGCACGCCACTCCATCACCTGTAGCTTCAGCTTTGCCCGAATGTCCAGGATCGGTCGGGTCAGTGGTGGCTGGTTCATCGATCATGTTCATACTTCCTTCAGTGGAAGCCTCAGATGGTTCTGTCTTTTGGTCGTGTATAGAACACTGTCGCTTGAATAGTCCTCGCATGACTTCACTAGGATCGTTCAAGTAGTCCGTGTGTTGGGATTGCTCCTCCTCCGTGGAATTGCTGGCGGATGCATCCAATATACCGGACTCATTGTTGGCGTACTCTGATCCTTGACCTAGATGACACACTGGGGATTCCGGGGACATGCCTGATACTTGTGCTTGACCTGTGACCATCACATGACCACCGGCAGGAGTCAGTAGATGTGTACTGGCATAGCTATTCGGAGGAGGTGTGGCACCATTCGAGACTGGCATCGTGTTCTTTCCTTCATCAAGGCAATATAATACATCGTCAACACTAACTTCCTCCAAGTTTGCCTGAGACGCCCGCTTCAGGAGGTCTTGGTCAATGTCAAATGAAGGCAGAGAGGTAAAGGGTGGAAATGGAACTTGTCCAGTATGACCAATCTGCAAACCATTAATTTTCCTGTCTTGGGAGTGAGTTTCACACCACAGAGGATCGTTGTTCATCAAAACCACCGATTCCTCAGTCATCTGCCCAGAACCTTTGTATATTGCAGCGCTGCCTTGCGGAGCTGTCAAGGAATTTTGACTCACAGCAAAGCATGGCCACACCTCTTCAGATCGTATCACACCATCAGAAAATTGCAGTTGGTCATCAATCCAACCACCACTAACTGCACCAGACTCATTTCCTATGAGATCTTCATAATCCATCTGTTCAGATCCTCTTGAATCAGTTACACCTTCACCACCCACATTTTCAATAGGCTCAGTACAAGCAATGTATCCCGATTTTCTTTCAGCAGCTCCACCCCCACCAGTCATGCCTCCACCAGCCACACCTGCAGTGGGCTCTACACAATCTGAGCTGCTTGCATCAGCCACACCTCCGTTAGGCACTCCATAAGCAGTGCGACCAGATTTGCCTCCAGCAGCCACGCCTCCACTGGCCATGCCTTCATCTGTCGCATCTCCGCTTACCACAACTTTACCAGAGACACTTTCATTAGCCACACCCCTGCTCCCAGCTTTAGTCACACCTTGGGTACAAGAATTCTGACGTATAGCATTAATCCGATCCTTCATCTTAATTTTCAATCCATTTTCGGAATTGCAAGTCTCGTTGGGAAGGTCATACAAAGCGCCCAAGTTGGACATGGCTGAAGATAAGTCCACCGATAGCCCAGGCTTCCTACTGTACCCACAGGCCTCGACAGTTTTATCTTGTAAAGGATTAGCAGAAAGAGGAAGATTTTGGTCACTGTAGGTGGGAGAGGGTGGCAAGAAGTTGAGTTGAAGGTATGGTGCATTGCCAGGGTTACTACGTGTGACTTCACCGCAGCTAGAGAGAATTATTGCCTTGCTCACATCTTCAAACCTAAAATAAATAAATAAATAAATAAATAAAATAAATAAATAAAAATAAATAAAATAAATAATCATCCATTTAATGTGGTGTACCTTTGTATTGATGTCTAACCAATTGGTATTAGGCCCTGCTCCGTACACAATAAATATTTATATAGCATGGCTAGTCGTACTTACACTTGTACCAGATTTTAAGCATTTTTTGATTGCCAAGTCAATAAAACATACATAATTTGTTTATTTTTTTTAATGCGATCTTCCGTACCTAATAAACTAATTGCAAGCAGCAACATGGCAAAAGAGTAAAAAGAAAGTTTAGAGATGTCAGAGAGAGCTGTGAAACAGTATCTAGTCCCATTAATATGTTTGTATTCTTTATGCTACAGAGCTAATGAAAAGGAAAAATTTCAATAAAAAAGAGCAGCTTGCTCTAGCTTCACCCAATAAGTAATACACACCCATGTGTCTGTGTGTGTGCGCGTGTGTGTGTCTACACATGAAAATGTCTACAGATTGTGCTGAGAATGTCTCACTCGTGCTCATCAATCAACCATTACATCATATTCTACCATAGTTCATACGACTGCATTGCTCAAGTATATAATACAGTATTGTAAGCCCGTAACATGCACTTGTACCATGGTACAACATTCAAATGGTCCAATCAGATTGCTCGATTCAAGGTGAATATATTTCATACCCAACCTCCGAGGAGGTGACGAAGTAAATCGTCCAATCAAAATTAGTTTTTGTGCATTTCCTATAGCCTAGAGCCATGGCACAAGGAGGTTGCACCCCTCCGTGTTCGGTCGGTATGGGATTTACACTATCCTTGGGCCTTTGGCCCTCAGTTGTGTAAATCCCATACCAACCTCCACGTCGTGGTGCAACCTGTACACATTACTGGGGGGAAGGGGTCCTTTTAAGGATAAAAACAGTGAATTCCACCCACCGGCCATAATTATAGACCAGTTACAACCACACACGCAAGCATATACACAGTACATACATACATGTGTCCTGCATGTACATTGAATACATGTTCACCCACTACGATGCATTGTACATTGAATACATGTTCACCCACTACGATGCATTGTACATTGAATACATGTTCACCCACTACGACACATTGTACATTGAATACATGTTCACCCACTACGATGCATGCACATTGAATACATGTTCACCCACTACGATGCATTGCACATTGAATACATGTTCACCCACTACGACACATTGTACATTGAATACATGTTCACCCACTACGATGCATTGTACATTGAATACATGTTCACCCACTACGACACATTGTACATTGAATACATGTTCACCCACTACGATGCATTGCACATTGAATACATGTTCACCCACTATACGACACATTGTACATTGAATACATGTTCACCCACTACGATGCATTGTACATTGAATACATGTTCACCCACTATACGACACATTGTACATTGAATACATGTTCACCCACTACGACACATTGTACATTGAATACATGTTCACCCACTACGATGCATTGCACATTGAATACATGTTCACCCACTATGATGCATTGTACATTGAATACATGTTCACCCACTACGATGCATTGCACATTGAATACATGTTCACCCACTACGATGCATTGTACATTGAATACATGTTCACCCACTACGATGCATTGCACATTGAATACATGTTCACCCACTACGATGCATTGCACATTGAATACATGTTCACCCACTATGACACATTGTACATTGAATACATGTTCACCTACTACGATGCATTGCACATTGAATACATGTTCACCCACTACGATGCATTGTACATTGAATACATGTTCACCCACTATGATGCAGTGTACATTGAATACATGTTCACCCACTACGATGCATTGTACATTGAATACATGTTCACCCACTATGATGCAGTGTACATTGAATACATGTTCACCCACTATACGACACATTGTATATTGAATACATGTTCACCCACTACGATGCATTGTACATTGAATACATGTTCACCCACTATACGACACATTGTACATTGAATACATGTTCACCCACTACGATGCATTGTACATTGAATACATGTTCACCCACTATACGACACATTGTACATTGAATACATGTTCACCCACTACGATGCATTGCACATTGAATACATGTTCACCCACTACGATGCATTGTACATTGAATACATGTTCACCCACTACGATGCATTGCACATTGAATACATGTTCACCCACTACGATGCATTGTACATTGAATACATGTTCACCCACTATGATGCATTGTACATTGAATACATGTTCACCCACTACGATGCATTGCACATTGAATACATGTTCACCCACTACGATGCATTGCACATTGAGTACATGTTCACCCACTACGATGCATATGCTTAGACTATAGGAGAAGTATCCCATTATCATGTGACATTAGATCCAGCAATTTATTAAGAAACTTGCATATAAATAACCACATGTGCTGATCTAAGTAAAACATGAGAAATATAAGCGTGATTTTCTCTCATGATCTATACGGCCATATATAGCTATATATCTATCAACTGCTACTACACACTACATGCATATAACCATTGACTTCAGTGCTTCACTCAGTGAATTTCGCATACTATTCCATAGAAAACTAGGCAATATTACAAACCTTAATACAATGCTACTCCTAATTTGATTGACCCTCTCATTTGTTTCACACACCTGTGCCTAGACCATTCATCCACTCTCATGCTTGTGGTAAGTGAACTAGGTTTGTTTATAACAATGTAGGTAAATTTGAGTTTCTTTACAACAATGTTTATTAACTATGTTTACAATATTTGCTATACTATGTGTGTATACTTCACTACTCATCTGTATAGCCTCTAAACACTAATTCAACCCTAGACAATTAACAGCCTATACAATCAAACAAGCCTCTTCGCCACACTATCCATACCAAATGTCAACTTGTCAGGCATGAACAACTAACCCATAATGAGTGAAACGGCCAAGGCCATCGGCCTGGTATTGCTCCTGCATTGAAGGAGGAGGCGCTATGTTAAGTCCTGTAAACGGACTGAAGCAATCAACCGTTGCACCGTTCACAGACTCAAAGCACTTCTCACCTTCACCAGCCATTAGCGCTTCACGGAGTACGAAACAAGTACAATAAGTTTTGCTGTGATCGCAAACAATACATATATTATCGTTTGCGATGATCGCAAACAATACATATATCGTACTTATAATGGCTAAGTACTAATTTATATTGTTTAATTGTGGGGAAAGCTCTGGGAGATACAAAACAAAACAAAACGCTTTACAGAAGGGACTTTCCCCTATAAATGTCGTTGAGCGCATGAAATTCGCAATGAATGAGCTAATTAAAGAATCCCTCTAGACTAATTCACAATCAATTACATTTAAAAAATACTAATAGACAACAAATCACATCATCAATAAGTGTGAATGATTGTGAAATACAACTACAACTACAACAAAGGATAATGATACATATAATATGTTATTTGAGTGGGTGATGGAATTTGTCCAGTTGATATAATTGCGGTATGTGTGAAGTTCCAACAATCAGTGCAAATGTGAAGTAAGTGTGCTCCTGTGAAGTGTAGAGTTTAGACTCCTTCGATGGGAGTAAACCTCAGTCGAAGAAGCTTCTGGGCCACTGCCACAACATCTTTCCCAACGGGCTTACCAGAATCAGACCACTGGACTTGCCACTTGGCACAATTGGACGGAAGCTATAAAGAGAAAAACAATATAGAAAAATATCATAAATAAGAAACACACGATAGGAGTATGAAAGTAGTACTTCTAAAGATATAAGAATATCTCCTAGATTTTAAAAGCTTAATTACTGGAGATACCAACGTTAGTAAGCTCACTGAGACCTACTGAAAAGATTACAAATAGATACTCTAACCAGGGTATGAAAGACAAAAACAACAAACAAACTAAACACAGCACACTTAACTTGATACGCTACAGGAACAAATACACAAATAATTACTACTGAAAAGACTACAAATAGAGATTCTAACTGGGGCATGAAAGACAAAAACAACAAACAAACTAAACACAGCACACTTAATACGATACGCCCCAGGAACAAATAAACAACTAATTACTAACCATTTCACTGAAGTGGCTGAGGACACTGTTGAGCTTCTCATGCTCAATGCAGTAAGTGGTGTGGACCAGACTCATGATGTCCACCTCCAGCTTGCACAGACGTCGCTCTCCCAGCATGCGTGCCAGCTCGGCCATGCGATACACGCTGGTGGGATCACACAGCAGTCTCTCGAATGACTGCAGCAGGTTAGTCACGCCTGGAGAGATCTATAAAATGGCAAATAAACAAAGCTTAAAATGTGTTTTAGAACTATAGCCATGTAAAACATAACTGAATGCATCAAGTGTATTAAAAAGGTTGAACATAAAAGCATGAATACATTGATTTCTAGTTGCACCTGATGCCTATCAGTATCGTATTGAATAAACTTACCCAGGACGATCCTTGCTTGATAAAGGGTTCAAAAACTTCATTGTAGAGTTCGTAGAGTGCATTCACATCCTCCACTCTTGGATCAAACCCACGGTTCATTTCCTCACGCTACAACAACAAAAAACAAATACAATCATGCCAAATCTTAATCAGCTAGTACAGCAGGGGCTGGACTCATCTGTATATTGTTATACCATTATCATCGCATGGGAAAAAAAAGAAAGAAAAAACAACAACAACAACAACAACAATAGGCCACAAAAAAATGCCTTATTCACTTACCGCCATCTTTGATATCAATTCTGGAAAGTCCACCAGTATGTAGACCTGAGTTTCAGGGGTCACCCAAACTGCATAACACACACACACACACACAAATGCATAATACATTACTAACACATTGAAAAACTAACAAAAACAAACAAAAATCATCAACTTGACATAATTACAGACAATTTCATCAAAACCACTCAACAATACACGCAGTGCCAGAAGACTTTTAATGAAAAAGCAACTCACCCACGAAGCGTCCACAGAGGCTCAGCTTGTCAGCACTGCCACAGCCATGGATGTCAGCCAAAGTGTTGGCCACCTGCTGCACAACCATCTGTCTCTCCAGCAGATCTGCATCTCCCTGGTGCACAGACAGCCACTTCCCCAGCTGCATGCCTGGGAAAGAAAAGAACAGCGAACATGGGACAGTGTACTGGTATTGTAAAATTACACGAAATAATAAATAAAACATGAACACTTATCAACTAAATGTGATCATACACTGAATGCAGCGTTCCTATCATCTTCAGTTTCACTCACCATTCTCTAAACAAATCTGTGTACATTATTCGCCTAACAAAACAATGCATTTCCTTGGATTTCAGAGACACTGCATAAATCTAGTACAAAACTGATGCAAGCGAGAGCCTCACATTACTATACTTATACAGAGCTACTACTACAAATACCTAGAACTTAATCATAAGCCATCACAAAACCAGCCACCAATGAAAGTAGGGGAACCAGAGGTCATACTCACGCTATTCTTGGTAGTCTCGCGACATAACCATTTAATGATATTCACAAGCGTGTTGCTACACACATAGCCTCTACAGACATTCATGAGAAGCCAAACATATTCACTACATACCCAAGTGCATTGAAAGCCTCACAAGGTAAACCCCAAAAATGCCAATTGCGCAACAAATCGAGAGGGGTCACTTCGTCCACTCTCCCACACCCTCACACTTGTGTGTTGTTCTAAATGCCACACCTGGTCAACACCAACACTTAAAAGGATTCCAGACATACAAAACCATGTGAGCGATTCGTGGGACAACGCAAAGTGGCGCGCTATCCAGCCGGCCCACATGACCACCAACCTGGAACCAAGAATAGACCACTGAGTTCTTTCACTACCCAAACTAGTTGGCTTCTCAAAAACCACACAGAAATGAGGCTAATAACCATGATTAAAACTACAGATAAAACGGCTATAATTAAGCTAGTCCTTATAAATATCGAAACACTATACAATAACTGTCCAACCACATAAACCAATAACCAACAACTTACATTCACTGGGCATGCTGAAAAACAGCTGGCCACTCTGCTGATCAAACTCAAAATCACACATCTTCGCACGCCTGTTGAGTGCCATGTTCAGCTCGAACCTGCGATCCAAGCAGTCCTTGTAGCTCCGACTGCAACTGTAGGAAATTTCATTCACCTTGTAAGCAATCTTCTTCTCTGCTTCCGGAATGTCAGACCTCACAGACAGAGTCAGGCATCGCATCCCATTCTTGTAAAAAGTGTTCAACTCAAGTGGTCCATTCTTTGTAGGGGAAGCTGGAGTCCCTGGAGTCACAGGAGTCTGTGGAGGAGCTGGAGAGGACGCCGACACTTGGACCGGGGTCATGGGAGGTTGGTAACACCCTCTGTAGGGAGCCTTCACACTGAGGGGCGTCTGTGGCGTGAAGTTTGGCACAGAAGTAGGAGAGACAAACTCCGTTTTGACCTGAGCTGGAGTGCAAGTGGTGACCGTTAGGTTCTCCTCTTGGCCATTGCGAGAAACCTGGTCTGCAAGAGCAAGCGTCTGAGGAGGGATGGTCCTCTTCCCAGTCCTCAGGAGTGACATGATCTCCAGGTCGTGCTCAATACTCTGAGGCTCGGACTGCACAGAATTCACCGTTTGAGAGTTTGGTTCGGAAGAGGCGGGCTCAGCTGGATGAACTTGGACAGGCGCCTTCAAAAAGTCCCCGTATATGCTAGCCGACTGTTGGAACTGGATGTCTGTGGCCTGGAATGCTTCAATATCCGGGATGGTCTGCTCTCCGCCTGAAACCTGCTGGTCCAAATTGACTCTGCGGAGTAGGTCGTTGGTGTCCTCGCCGTACACGGCAACCGGGCTGCACTGAGGTAGAAGGGGATCTCCGCCAGCATCTGGAGAGCAAATCTGCTCAATCAGCTCGCTGAATTCGTTGTCTGTAAATCCACCGCCTCCGTTGTCGACACCTCCCCCGATGCCCGTCACCATGTGGACAACACCGCCGTCTACGCCCATGTTCCCATCGTGCCCGTAGGAAAATGCATCCACCCCCTCACTCGGCATGGATGCAGACAGCTCATGGTTGTAAGAGCTCGCACTGACAGGATCGGAGCTCATCATCTCGTGGAGCCTCTGACGCTGGGCATTGCGTGAGTTACACATAACATTGGGGTGTTCCTCCACGTGACCTCCTGGAGACACCAGTGACAAGTGAGTGTTGCTGGACATGAAGGCGCTGTTGTAGCGGGTGTGATCGTCAATGGTCATCGTATGCTCTGCTGAGTAGACCGAGAGAGGGAGCTGCTGATCACTGTAGCTGGACAGCCGTCTGTCTCCCCCTGCGTACGGGTTGGTGGGGGCTACTCCTGGAGTGCTTCTGACGGCACGGCCGTCATTACACAGGATGAGGGAGGCATTGGTACCATACAGGTTACTGAAGTCATGTCTGAAAGGAAGAGGATGTATGTAACTCAAGGTAACACATACATGTGAAAATTTAATACAAAAATGTAAATGTTTGGTGTGAAAAGGTAAGCAAACTCTGAATGTGTCACAAGTTGTAATGGTTACTTAACAGGTCATTGTTTATCAATATTTTTAACTCAAAAACACTCCTCTATCCCACATCTCCCACTCCTAGTCTGGAATACTACGCAATAATGTGCCCAGGTGCGATTTAAACTTACCCGTAGTACGGGTCAACGCCACTATAGCCAGGAGTAGGCTGTTGCTGCTCAGTAGAGAAACCGTAGTCCCCAAAATTCGTATCTGTAGAAGAAAAAAACATAATTTACCGCCTGCCTAGATATAACACGCGAAGTCAAAGGAGCTTACCATAGGACATCGTAGTAGTGCACCCAATCAAAATAGGGCTAGCTAAACGAAGATTCGGGTAATGACTAGCTAGTTAAATTGTACTACACTCGACTACCACCACCAGTGTACACTTTTTTCCCGATTCTCCCCGCTTTGTTGTTTCTTTCGTCAAAATGGCGTCGCTTCCTAAACTAAAGATAGCTAGCAATAATTCAATAATTATGACGTAATAGTGGTTAACAATAGTGCGCATGTGCTTCTCCCTTGGCAACGATACACGCGCGCGCACTAGACCCCGCACATCATGGGCGTGGTCTGATTTTAGACGTTTGGTAATGGTCGAATGAGGACAATTATGGCCAGGTTTGAGAACTATCCTAAAGTAAATGGATTACCAGTACCCAAATTCATAACTCAGTCACAGGTAGACTTGATTGGGGGGATGGAAGCATTCACAGACGACATCTGGATTGTAACATACCCGAAGAGTGGAACTACGTGGATGCAACAGATCGTAAAGCTGATACTGAACAATGGAGAAAACGATGAGAGAACTCTCAGCCAGGCTGTTCCATGGCTAGAAGCAGCAAATAATACTGATCCCTCCTTTGATTACAACCAAATAGACATTTCTAATATGTCTCGACCCAGAGCTTTTAAAAGCCACTTTCCATTCCATCTAGTGCCTTGTGGAAAGCCCAATGAAATTCCAAACAAATTTATTTATATTGCCAGGAATCCAAAGGATGTTGCAGTATCTTATTACTATCACCAAATTGGATATCAGTATTTATCAGATCTTACTTGGGATGACCATTTTGAAGGGTTTCTAGATGGAAAGTTACCCTTTGGGGATTATTTTGAACATGTATTAGGATGGTGGGCTCACAAAGATGATGACAATGTCTTATTCATTAAGTATGAAGATTTAAAGAAGAACCTTCATACCTCAGTTCAACTCGTTTCTAATTTCTTGAGTATGCAGCTGACTAAAGATGTGGTGAAGAAGATCACTGACCAAAGTACTTTCGAAGCGATGAAGCACCATCCAGGAGCTAATTATGGCTGGGCCAGTCACCGACGACATCCCGGAGCAGCACCCTTTATGAGGAAGGGTGTCGTAGGAGACTGGAAAAGTCATTTTAGTTTAGAACAGTCTAGCAAGTTAGATGATGAATATGTGAGAAAGTTTGTACCAGTAGGGTTGAAATTTGATTTTCAATAAAAACTGCTTTCTATCTTGGAAGTGGGTTTGCCTATTTATCACACAAATAATTACATACCAATTGTAGCTATATCTACATCCTTACAGCTACACATCAACAGTATAACTTTACCAATAAATACTTACGCCAGTATTTAGCTACAAATATAGCTACTCCAATGTACTTATAAAACAACAAAAAGATGATCAATGTAGGTGGCCTGTGATGTTGATGTATAGCTAGCTGGTTGTAATAGTGATGGTTGTAGAACAGTGTTGCTATACTGCTATTGAGGAACTAGAGCGTCCCATATCCTCTATTGTTGAATGGAGTTGAGGCAGTTAGTAACCTGTTCGTATCCAAGCATTATTTGCATCCATCATTTTGGGTAGATTCTATGTATACTCACAGTGTGTATTTGCACTGTTGTGCTTGATTTAGCTAACTAGAAACATCATTTCCCATCACAGTTATATTTCCATAATGGTTTTAGCAGCCTAAATATAGCTAATGGTCGTCACAAATGAAGTAGGTATGGCAAGCACTAGGTAAAGGGTGGCATAATATGCACACTATATTATGCATGTAGTGAAAGTCCGGGTATTGTGTATTTTAATATAGGATACAATAGTGATTATGAGAACCACTAATTTATCGTTCAGTTAACAGTTTTTCTCTGCAGCCAATATATTTTTACATGAAAAGTTTTAACTGAAATATATTAACTTCTTTCCAAAGTCCTCTTGAGGGGTCACAAACTCTTACAGTTAAATAGCAAGGGGAACGTAACATTGTTGAAGACATACACAACCAAAAGCTAATGCATATGTGTCACTTTTTAGCAATCATGTCACTTATTCCATGTATGATAAGAAAGCATGCCCGATTCTTTTCCAATTGTACATAGCTACCCAATATAGCACCTCCATGTATCTCCCCTGTTGTCCATATGACATAGTCATAGCTATGTAATAGGGTTTTAGTTTGTGAGAAGTCCAGAGGTCAGAACTATTCCTCTTCATAATAATTCACAACAAGCTGTTCCAAAAGTAGCTGAAGTCTCAAATGATAACCACACCAGGCTTACAACCTGACTCAATGGTAGTGGCCACATTATATATAGCCAGCTAATCCTCTCTTTGTAAAAATAAGAATTATTTTATTGTTTTGAAAACAAAAACTTTAAGTATAGGTAGCATTAAAATATTTATCTGACAAGTTCTGCTTCAGAATAATTTTGATCAATTTTATTCTTTTGTTGTCTTTTGATCACATCCACGTAGTATGATCCTCCATTGTATGTGGTATAGACAAAAGTGCAAACCACAGCTCCCAGCAGCAGCCACTTGCTGCACAAAAACACATAAAACAATTACACATTAACTAAAGTGCTATATTTAGTCTCACAAGAAATAGCTGTAGTAGGTTGTGTTGATGAGAGCTACAGTGTAGATGGCTTGCCAGACTACCCACATAGGCTTCTGCCACATGGGACCCAGGAAATCAAATATCATTTTCAAGTCAAAAAGCGGGTTTGTGTTCCTATTGATCATGTCCTCGTAAGTCTTCAAGATCTTATGGCGACTTGCTTCTTCACAGCAATGCATGGCAATCTAAATGTACAAAATTGTTAGTTTTTTTTTTTTACTAGCCTTACATCAAACACACCACTCTAAGAGCTTTGGAGTCACAAGCACCTTAAGCCGTATTAATATGGTAAGGTATCTTCAATTTTAAATACTGTGTTATACGCTGAAGTTGTCTAGCTTGGAGAAACCCTTTACCAGACTGTTGCTATTCATAATAAATTGGTAGGAGATAAATCCTGAGTAGTTAACTTGAAGTAGGATATAAGCCATTCACACACACACAAACATACAAACAAACAAACAAACATATACTATAGGATCCTAAAGATTTCTGAAAAAAAAAATCCTTTATTGTCTGCATTCTACTATCATTACAATATTGAAAGTAGGCTCCCATCCAGAAGATATAATTGGTATTTACATTAAAATTTTTACTGCATTTGACAAAAATTAATGGATCTCACACGAACATTAATCCCATCAACATCTACCGTTGCCAATAGCCTTAGTGCACAGCTTACCGTTATTATAACGACGACCTGCCATATTAGATATGCCACCACTGGAAACCATAGCAACTGCTCTAAATCTGTAGGATCACATGGCAAGAATGTGGATGATCCACAAATGGGGAATCTTTGAAAGGGAGTGGAATACCTTCAATAACACATAATTAGAAAGTTAAAACATACTATTACTTGCCACATAGTTAGTTACCAATTTACAAAACTAGTGTTAGCTAGCATGGATATAACTAAAATGCTAAATCCAAGTACTATATTTTCTGTATATCATGAGCATAATCGAAGAGAATACACCATCATGCTCATGCCTACACTAAACCAGACTTCGCTTTTATTACAGCACACTTTCAGACTTAAGGATAACTACAATAATGTTAAAAAATACTAGAAAAAAATGGGGCTGAGCACCAATCAGTAACAGGCGGAATGCATGGAACGTTTGATAAACAGCTAATAACCGGGAAGAAAACAGGTGCTTAACAAAAAAACAGTGCTTGACAACCCACGCCTACGGTAATGAAAACTGGATAATTTTGAAATGATGTGTATTAAAAAGTTTTTTTGTCTCTTTCATTGCTTCATTTTTTTTACAGATGTATGAGAAATTTTGCTGTCTCTGTTTAGAACCATGCAGGACCACTAGCTTAGGTGGTTTAGCCACTGAGGAACAACAACCCCAAGCAAAAACAATAAACTAACAACACCCTGTGAAAGAGAGAAATACAACAACAACAAAATAATAATCTTTGAAATAAATAATTCATGTGATAAAAATAAGAACTGACTTGAAAAGAAATTGTGTACTGATACTTACATAAATTAGGTATATAGTTATGTATTAAAAAACTGATAGAATTAAAATTTATATAAAAGAGGAGCTCATAGCAGCTAGCACTTCATCTCACCATCTGATGCCAATCAAGCTGAGTGCCGGATAGAAGTGTAAAATGAGAGTGCACATTTTCTCATTAAGATGAGGGACGAGGGAGTCTCCCCAGAGGAAACCGCTGCACAATATGGGACCCGTCGCCAGACTGAAACATATCGTAAAGAGCGACCCTCTAATGTAGGTCCCTACTAGTCCCTGAGGTAGCCATAGGTATATGACTGTAAGGATGTTTACATAGTAGCAGAAGTCCAACAAGAACATAGTCTTATATTTCCTGTATCTATAATAGTTCAAGTATATCACGAGAATAACGATCTAAAATTGACACACCATATACAAAACAACAACAACAAATGACATAATATATTTGTCTATTTTTTGTATTAAAATGAAATGATTGAACTTACAAGCGTGTACCACAGGTAGAAATATTGTGGAAACGTGGCGAAAATGATGTGGGAGGCAAACACATTGAGGCTGTGGAACTGAAAGAATGAAGTGACATTATTACAGGGAGTATAAGGATGTTGGTCAATATAGTTGCCGTAGCCTTAATTAGTTCATTTATAATTTTTGTCATTATCGGTGCATTTTATTAAACCAAAAAATGTTTGAAATACTAATAATACCTACCTAGCTATAACATATCAATGAAGGTCCTCACTCGAGGCAAAATAAACGAAGTATGCTACCATTGGCATGTATTATAGGTATATATAATATGAGCAATTATTTTTTTATTTTTACCGTAAACTTCAGTTTGTCTTGTGTAGCAGATGAAAATGTGTTCATAATTTCTTCAACAAGCCAATACCATTTAAAATTGACGTTCCACTGAACGAGATCCAAGTCCTGGGAATCAAAATATTGTGATTCTGAATAACAAAATACAGTATTAAAAATATATGGCAAACAAATTAAACAATATCATTGCAGGTGCTAATAACCTCACATGACTATTTGTGATTTGAATTTGTCTCAAATTATACTCATTGAAGATTAAAGGGTTGCTGATAACTTACAATAAGTGAGCTCTTGAAATAAGTGTACACAATTAGAGCTGCTAATCTAGTTTTAGCCTTATGTATGAGGTACATTTCTATATAACAGTTCCTCAGTAGGGTTTCTGGGCATAAATTATGGTGAATTATCCCGTGTTAAATAACTAAACCTTGATAGTCAACTTTCCTTTCAACAGATTAATTTTGCTAGGTAATTAATAAGCTGACTTTCACAATTTTTACCCACAGGTTGTACTTTGAGAGATAGCTATCTGTCATGTCAGTATGTAGCTCATATGCAATGCTAAACTGTACTGTATTATAGCCATGTGTATTACTATTATATTAACATAGGCCTCAACTTTTGAAAATAGTGCCAGGCAAAAGACCACACCCATGAACTACACCTAAAGCTAAGCCACACCCTTAAGTAGTACCTATTCTTATTGTATGTGTGAATTTCAGCCAGTTCTGTTTTATACACTATTCGAAATTGACGTTCTTGAGTTAATATCATTTTTTTAACCCAAATAAACCTGACCTGAAACAGGTGTTTAACTCCTAGCTATTCAGTAAGGTCCAGCAAAGGACTGTCTCCTAAGGTGCAGGGGGTGGGGTGGAATGAAAGTGCTAGGGGCCCTTCCCAATCAAGTGTTTTTGAAGACTAATAGCTAATGTACAATGTACAATTACGAGCAATTCAGTCCACAGTACAACAGCATGCTAAACTCATACTCTTCACTTATAAATTAATACTTCTATAAATATTCAGCAAGTTTGACCTATTTGGGACCCTTGCTGTGGTTAGAGCTGGATCTGCCCCATTGTTGCACATTTTTATGCTTGGATAATAATCAGGCCCTCTTTTCAGGGGCTATTGTGAGGGTCTTCAAGGACGGGCCAGCTGTGGCTCTAAGCACAAGGACTGTCCCAGCAATTCAGAGATACCATCATCGTTAATACACTATATACCTTCAGGCAATTCAGAGAGTATTTCTTCTTCTTTATTAAACTTGTCTGCAAAGACTATTTCTTGTGGCACTGACATCGTGGCACATGGACTACTAGCATTCTACAAAGAACTGCACAAATACAATTCAAGTAGCTAGTGTGACATACATTTATTAAATTCAATTTACCTGCTAATTAATCCAATGTTTTCCCACCAATTACTTCTGCTACAGCGTTTTAGACGCTTTCGAATCTTCAGGTTATTGACTTTAATTAGGCACGATGATTTGGCCAAAAGTCAAATATTCGCTTGTGTCACGGCAATAATAATATTGTCTAGCTATCTCTTTTCGGTTTTGTACGCAATTAAATTTACTAGTCGTTAAGAAGCACCAAATGCCAGCGCTACTATAAACTATAAAATAAATTATGTAGCTATTACAAAAAGGATTTCTCGGACGACAAGAACTTTGCTTCTTGTCAGTTGATAGTAAATAGCTAGATTGTGTAATAAAACTGTAGATGTCAAATGTTGTATGCAGTATTCAGCTAATTAGCAGTAGCTAAAAAAACACTATATTGTTTTACTTGCATGTACATACACTGGCAGGTCCACCACCTTCAATGTTCACATTTCCTCCAGCAGACCTGCCCCTCCCAATTATGTTACTCCATTCCTAAAGCGTCAGACCCAAGACTTAACTGGCAAACAGTCAAACAAACGAGGAAAAACAACAACAACAAAAAACAAAACAAAACAAAAACAACAACAACAACAACAACAAATAAACAACAAAACAAAACAAAAATTTGCTGTAGCTGTGTAATAGGAAGCCAAGAATATTTCATTTTCTTTATATTGCCAGTTGGGTTTTGACTTATACAAGATTGACACTTAGGTAGTTACTCTACTGCTTAGCTATAAACAACCAGTATCTAAATCTATGTGGAGTTGTTTATATAATGTCATGTAGTAATATATAACAACAAAATGATAGTTTAGTTATTGACACTCAAAAATGAAGAGGCATACTTATTCCAGAGTAGTTTCAATTTTAGGTAGAGTTCTGAGGGACTGCTGGGAAAAATTACAGAAGAAAGTGAACTTTATAGTAGCTACTTGTACACATAAAATCAACCTAAACTATATTATACACTGGACAGATAGAACTGATAGAAAGTGAACAATACGCAAGTCACATGGGTTGTTTACTGAAAATTGTTTGTGGGTTCTTTGTATATAGTTCCATAAGCTTGACATTGAGCTGTGTCAATATCAGAACCAGCTGATGGTTTCTCTCCTGGAATGGCTTCATAACATGCTGTGGATGTCTCTGAGTCTTCGATGAAAGGAGGAGGAATGTAGTGAGCTTGATAGCAATCCGTTCTAATTAAAAACAAAGTGTTTTAAACTTGCAATAAATATTATAGATCATTATACATTATTTGTTTACCTAGCAACATAGGCTGGACATTCGTTAGTTGCTATTTGTGACGGTTTGTTTATTTTTCCATTTACATCTTCATATATTGCATTACTTGTGCTGTTACAAATTACATCATAGTATCGATTGGATGTGCAGGAATCTTGCTGGCCAAATGCAGGAAATCTAGCGTTCTGTTTCCTAAGTAAATAAATTCAATTGCTATTAGTAGCTGCAGCCTATCAGCCGCAAGTAACTTCATTATAGTAAACCCTTTACCATATTTTTTATTATTGTTATTATTTCCTACCTTAATTTGACTGTCCACACTCCAAGCACTCCACATGTCACTATAACAACTGCAGTTAGTAAAACTATCACGAAAGCAATTGGTGCTATTGTTATTATCAAAACCGTTGATTTGGGGGACTTCTTAACCACAATTTGTTCTTTATCTGGAGAATTGTTAGCTAGCATGACTGATATATTATTTTCTGATGAAGAGCTACTGTTCATTGACTCATTTCTAGGTGATACTGTTGGAATTATTGTAGTTGCAGCTTCTGTACAAATATATTCTGCAAAATAAATGTAAATTTGAAAAGGTTTTGTTGGGTTATTATCATATAAGAGATTTTGAATCAGTTGTGCAAATATTAACGGAAACATACTCAGTATAGCCTAAAACATCAGATATGGAGCTATATTGTGGCAATATAGCTAATATTGTGTTTGAATTGGTACATACATGTGATGCCGTATTGCTTTACATCACCAAACGAGGCTGATAACCTGTTGGAAATTATTGTTGATAACCACGTTTGGCAGGTATACACATTATTTTATTGCACAAAGTAAGAGTTTCAGTTTGTTAAATTAGATAGTCATGTGACTACATATAAGTCCATCACAAGTGGGAATAAGCAGTAATTATTGGGAACTTCCTCAATATTTGCTTTAATCTGTTTTCTATTGATATAAGTGAAGTAGCTTTTTACAGTTGTCATTACGCTGCATTTTTACTGTTGGCATATTTCCAGTGAGATATTTGCTCACATTTAAGGAGTGTCTACATTGATGGGAAAATTGAACGGAACAATATTTTAGTGATTGTTTAAAGTATGTTTTTGTATTTTTCCCTTTGAATATCAAGTTTTTTCTCTCTCGATGTTTGTAGGCCTTGCCCATATTAGGGTACCAGGCTATACCTATAAAAACATCTTATTGCATAAGAAGCAAGCCACTAAAACACAATGCTAAGAAGCTTCTGTATTAAAGTGTCACATAAAGAGACAACAATATAAAATATGTACCTACAAACAGTCTTGGGAATTTGAAATACATGAAAACATAAAATGTGTAACTGAACAAAATCTCACTATGATACCTTCATCTAACTCTAAACGAAGTTCAGTTGATGATCCATTCCCGACCATATTAACTGGTATTACTTTAGCAATGTTATCACTACATTGAGGGAAGCCATTCATGAACCAGTAGTGGAACTCTGTGCCATATATACTACATTGAGAGTGAATTGTTTCATTACTGGAGGAAATATCCACACAGTACGTGATGTCCGGGTGAACTCGAGGAATGTCCAGAGAAAATGGAGCCTCCCAAGACAACGTCAGATTATTGTCTGTTAGTGTGTAGTTGAAGTTGAGGACTGAAGAAAGGTACCCTAGCAAGTTATATTAGTTGGTAATTGTAATTACATAATCCCCTTTACTCACGTAGTACTTTTAGTTATTTTAGTCAGTAATATTTTTTTTAGTAATTTTAATGTAAGCTATAATTATAAAAACAACCTTTTTAACTGCAATAATAATACAGCAACACATCAATTCTATTTAGTTGTTGTTATGATGAAAGCCTTTATTGTTAGACAATGCTATGTGGTGGTTCCCAAGTGGTTCCCAAGACTATTAGAAGAATAATACACAAATGAAATGGTTTTGTATATCTCAAACTTTTCTGGTTCATTGGGAAAAACATGCCACTTAATGGAGAAGTTTCCCTAAACAAACTACAGCAATACAGTATGTGATAAGACCCGTTATATAGTCTATTTCATTTTACTACGAAAGTTAAAAAAATATTATTTAGTGGCTAGCTAGCTATAAGTTATAGTCATTAAAAACAAAAATGGAAAGCATAATGAAAAATGAATGAAGTATCTATATACATGTTGTTCATCTTTATTATTGTATAACTGGATGACATCATGCTGTTTACTACTTTCAACTTTAGAAAAACTTTAAAGTCATCAGTTTAGTGAAATGTACGATTAAAACAGTTATTGTTTCTTCAGTATTTTAGACTTCTACTCAGGCAACTAAACAAGCCTTTTCTAAAATTTGTGAACCACATATTTACCTTAAACTAGAGAATATTTTTGTTTAGGGAGTAGCCAGTCAGATACTAATTTGCATTTATTTGGTATTCTTACCTTATACGTATTTATTCCATGCTATATATCTACACAACGTTATTTTTAGGTATGTGACCCGTGAATTTCAGTGAATATTTCACAGTATCATGAGTGTTATCACATGCTGTATTACTCAAGCTCATTATACTCTCAGTACAGGGGTTGTTAATAGCAACTGCCTAGCTTACTGGGGGTCCCCCAGTTACTTTCTCTACAAGAACTATCCAACCAGGTCAAAGCGCAGTGGCTAAAAAATCTGCTTGGGGCATGGGAGAGCCCCTTTGAAAAACATGGCCAATTTTACCAGCTGGTTTACAAACCCTAGTATAAACTACTGCAGTTAAGATATCTAGCATAGAATAAACCACTTGTTACACTAGTCAGAGTGTGATATGGCAAGATTTTTCACTCTCAGGCTTTATTTACATTCACTTTGGGCTTGTAAGCATAATATAAAGCCTGCTTGTAAATTATTTTTCCATATTGCACTGTGACTCATGTTGTAATACGTATAATATCATAATATTATAGGACATGGCCTGGCAGACATGCGATTGCCTCACCCAGATTTTCATAAAACCACACTCATTCTAGAACTTTGTACCTTCTTTTTCCAAGTTATCATAATAATGAGAGTATGAGTTAAAACTTCAGTACTCACCCATAACAATTTTACTGCTAGGCCCCAGGCTCTATTCAGTACATAATAAAGAAAGTGACTAACTTACCTTGAATAATTAATGTTTTATTATTTCCACTCCTCACAGGTGGTTTTGTGGAGAATATTGCCTCACACTGGATATGGGTGTTGTTATACACACCAGTTAAATACTTAAAGATGAAAATGCCCACATTGGTTCTGTCAAAGAAGAACGCAGTGATGTTGGTAAGGTTGAGGTCTCTGTAGTCAGAGCCATTCAAGAACCATTTAGCTTCTATGGAATCAGCAGCACTACAGGAGTACGTAGCTCTAGTTTTCATGGCATAAACATCCACTGAAGACAGTATTACTGAATAAAGTACACAAACAGTGTTAAAAAAAAGTTAATACCTGTTGTAAGTCCTTATTGTATGGATAAGTAATAATAGATGACAGTCTGTATTTGCTATATCATTAAAATACCAATTTAGTTTACTAAATGATTAAGTGGTTGAAGTTATCATTTGTAAAGTATTTTTAACCTTGGTTGCAAACATTTATAGTTAGTTACATGAGCTGAAAGAATTGCATTTCTGTCAAACTAAACAATTTACAGAAAAACAAAACATTGATCACAGATCAATTGCTTCACTTTCAAGTGATTTAAGAAACATTACAGTTCCTGTTCAATTTTCTTTACAGTGCTAGCTATTATTGAATGTTTTGAGATAGCTACACCCTGTTAAAGTATACAGTAAACGAACTTGCACAGACTAACAAGGAGCTAAATATAACATCAGCGGTAGAAATATGATTATAATAAACTTGTTCATGTGATTAAAATACATATAGCTGCCAAACTAATCAAAGCATGGAACCCTTGTAATCAGCTGTACTCACTACCTTGTTGATCTTGATGTGCTGTTAGGAATGAGACATTATGGATGACTCATTTCAAATGTCATGGCCATAATAGCCACTAAACTTATTAGCTAATATTCTTCTCTTTGTCCATTATTGGCCATTTCCTTGTAGCTAACTATATTGACTATAGTTAGTTCTTTTGTAGTTGATTTAGTAAGATAACAAACTAGCTAGTATAATAACACATAGGATACCATGCACTCTCTATTTCGCAAATAGACTAGTTTCTATCTCACCTTCTGGGTATAAGTGACAGCTCTGAAAGTTCCCAAAATATGCAACTAGGTACAGCCAGTGAATGGTAGCAGCCATTCTTGTAGCAAGTTTCTGTTTTTCTCTTTTAGACACAGCTGTGAAATATATTATCTCAGAGGGAATGATCTGACATGACACTTTTTTTTGCAGGATTCAGGTCTCCCAGGAACTATATAAACATTTCTCAGAGCTAGCTAGATTCCTTCCATTGCCAAGTTTTCCCAAACAGCACAATATGCTGTTTATGAAAACTATTAGTGGTTATACCCCAACATTAAGCTGCTTATAGTATATATTTTGTTGCATCTATAAATTTTTACATTTGGCCTCCCTCTTTCTCTCTCTCTCTCTCTCTCTCTCTCTCCCCCCCCCCCCCCCCCCCCTTCCCATCCATTACCACTCCCTTTGCCTCCTTGTTTCTTACCAATCAGACACACACACATTTGTCCTTTAACACTATTCAATTTTCTGTCTTCTGTGTTTATCAAGTAATGTTATAGAGCCTTTATTAAAACAGTTGGAGTCAAGGATCCAAACGTTAGTGCGACTCTTATTACTCCTTGACATGTTTGATTTTTGGGAACTGGAATGATTGCTCCTTGTTAGTTACTAGATCAGCAGATGCAATCAGGTTTTCTTTTATCTTTCTCTCTCCTAGGTCGAATGCTAAGGATACTGTCTCTTGTGTTATTAAACTGATTGCTGCCACTTGAAGCTTTTTGAGAAAATAAGAGGTGCTTAATTAGACCAGAATATTGTATACCTTCATTATTGGCATACTCTTGGAATTTGCACAACTAATGACGTACAGGATAGCACTCCATGTAAACTCTAGCAGCTCAATATATTTCAAGTTCAAATGAAATGCTTATATAACTGAAGTGATTGTGGTTACATATTGTTGATGCCATCCCCCATTAAGGTCAAGACAAAACTGGGAACCATGTAAAACATAACAACACAAACCACAACCAAAAAACAACAAAAAACAATTTCAACTGTTTACAACAAACCCCCCCCATTTGATGTTGGTTTCCAATATGGGGCCATCCTATAGCTGAGATTTCATTTGTGTGTTTCTTGTTTCACATATTTGTATAAATATTTAGGTGCTTATTCATGTTTTGTTTGGAATAGTTGTGTGAACTACGTCAGCGTGCCATGTGCTCACCCATTGGCAGCTGATACTGGGTTTTTTCTATTCATCTCACTACCGACCTTCCACAACTCAGGTAGGTAAAAGCGTTCTAGATTTAAAGTGTTGGGAACAGAGCAGTGGCCACTCAAAGCTAGTAACTCTAAAGGCAGCATACCAAACTCTTCAAAGAACCTTGTGCATATTATTTATATATGAATCTTCGTCTGCAGGAGGATTATTATATTTGTTAGCCAGCTATTATTGATGGAACCACTGACTAAAGGTGCATAAGCCACATGAGCATGAAACCATTCCGGATTTGTGTAGTAAAGCTAGAGAAAAGTTTATTATAAAGCAAGCTGTACTCTACCTTTACCTAGTTACAAAATTGAGTGACATATCAAACCAATATACATGTATATGACACCAATAAACTAGTCTCGTGTACGCAGACCCTTTACCTACTGCTACACTTGGAAGCAGTAGGTAAAGGGTCTGGCTACACGAGACTACAAGAAACTACAGAGACCCAGTTTTTCACCCTGGTGCCTTCTTGTCTCCTTTTCAAAATCGTGACACACTCAGAGAATCTTCTGACACATTGTTGTTGTTGTTCATCCACATTCATTTGGTCAGTTAGTTATCATTCTATCTTCACTCTATTAGTCTATGTCATGCATTAGGTCTGTTATAGCTAATTATTTCTCTTATTACATATTTACTATTACATTGTTTTCCTAATCAATTAAAAAAAAACAGCTAGCTACTATTAGCTAGTAATATTAACCAATAAGATGATAGTAACAATAATGATCAATACTTGCCAAGAAACATTTGATCTAGTTAATACAGTTAAGATAATTAAGTTAGCCAGCTGCTATTAATTGAAGTAATAAGAGGTATATTGCATTTTGAGGAGTTGCCACATCCTGTGCAGCACTCGTCGATATACCTACATGACATAAATCAAAACAATAAATCTATCTCTAGAGATACATATGAATACACAAATTTTTGGATAGATAACTACATACATTAAAGGGCAAGCACGATGAAAAAATGTACCTACATTATTTTTTAATCATTTTCTGGTAGTTTACCATGCAAATTATAACCCCCCCCAAATGGGCGGGGCTTAGCAATGCTGGCAGATAGGGAAACTGCTGAGCATAGCTTGGTGAAGCCATACTGTAAGGGCTAATTATGGACAAGAAATGTGTAGCTGCTGGTTGTAGCTCAGCCCACAAGAATGGTGTACACTAGTGTATAGCTTTCCTAAAGATTCAATCAAAAGAAAGAAATGGGCTGATCAAGTAAGAAGAACCAGGGACAAGTGGGAGCCAAGTGATTATTGAAGGCTCAGCAGTAAGCATTTTGAAGACCATTGCTTTCAGCCATATAACAAGCTGTCAGAAACATTGGGGCTGATGAAGTTAAGCTGCTCCTTAAGCCTGACGTTGTACCTACCATGTTTGAGAAGCCAGCATCACTCAAGAGGAAAATCAAATTAGCATCAAGAAAGCCAATGAAGAAGAAGAGGCGGATGGCATTATGAAAAGTGGGAAAGAGCCAGGAGTCTAATTATGTTGTGTTCAGTAGTTTTCAGTAGTTTTAATATAATCTTTGATTTCAGATTATTTCATGAGTTAACTGGAAATTGAGATTCTAGCACTGCAAATACAGATTACTCTGGCATGTGTTCAGCAAATCATGAGGCTGAAATGGTTTGTGCTGCTTTAATTAAATAACCAATATTTGTATGATTTTGATGCTAGTGCCCAAGTTATCCTGTCCGATTGTGATGCTCAAACTCAAGTTTCCCCAGAAATAACAGAAACAGGTGTGAAATACATTAATTGCATGTGAGATGATTAATACAATACAATATTTGATACACAGTTGCCAGTTGTGATTACTCAAGATACTGCTGTACAGTGCAATCTTCTCAATGAACCAGTATCTCGTGCAAAGTAACTGTACCACAAGAGGGCAATATCAGAGTCAGCTTCTGAGAATGAATTAGCTTCTGAATGTGATATAGATTACTGTGATACTGAAGAATACTGCAGTGAGAATATAGAATGGTATCGATGGGCATGCATTGTCTGGTGTAATTATTTAGGTTTTTATGTTATTAGAGTGATCTTACTTTTCAACAAACACTGAAATATTTCGTGTTTGAAGAAAGATCGATGATCCCTTTTCAGAGTTGCCAAAATCCAAGAACTACTACATCTAAAACAACAAATGGAACATTTCTCAGCCTAACACAGTACTGTTCAGATAGACTCTTTAAGTTTAAGTGGGACAGCCAGCCGGTTATAAATAGAATTCCAGCAGGAAATCTTCTTCTATTGGTAGCAATATTAGATTCAGGTTACTTGCCAACTAAGGTTCTACGACTGTAGAACAAGAGCAGATTTTGGAACAATTGTGCATTTTGTGATAAAAGCATGAAACTTGGTACACATGTTATAGACATCATAAGAAGTATTTCAATTATCTGTAGCCCCTGTTCAGGTCATATTCTATTCATTTCCTTGAGAAGAGCCAAAGAAGCAAACAATAGCAGGCATATGGGAAGGTTCTTCACAACCAAGTACAGTAAACTGCCAAGCATGTGCAGGTTTTTACAGGCTGCTTAATATGTTCAGCTAGCAAGTAGCTACGATCAAGCTATGTGTAGGTCTTCTTCAGAGGAAACTGGCTTTACAGTGAGTACTGATTAGCATTCTAAGGCTCTTTCAGTTTATTTTTTTTTGTTCAACCTGCAGTAGAGTTGTGTGTAGCTGTTAGGGGACTATTCTTTAACTGATTGTAGTGTCAAAATAATTTGAACATCATGGTGGACATGCGCTATCATCTAAACAACTGAAGATATTGTAGCAACCAACATTTTGAAACTGATTATCACCTCATTAATTTTCATGTTCATCGTCGCCTCATTCATTTTTGTAGTCTCGCATGATCTGTGTCATGCTCACCCAGGTTGGGGTCAAATACAGTAAACTGCAATATGTGCAGGTTTTATAGGCTGTATTTGTATTTAAGTTGTACTTAAATACTTTCGAAGTTGTAATTGTAGTATTTTCAGATTTGAAAAGAGGGGTTAGTTGGGGGAATGCAGGTTCTTAAAGAACAAAGGTTTAGAATTAGCACATTGGTGACGGACAGACATACTCAAATAGCTAAGTTGATGAGGGAAGTGACTTTTGACACAGATCACAGATATGATATATGTCATCTTGCAAAGGGTATAATATGTAGCAGAATTAGAGAATTAGTAATTAACTTCAAGTTTCTTTGATGTAGGGTATATGGAAAAACTTCTCAGAAAAACCTGGATGGTTGTTCATTGCAGAGACAGTATTACACGACCTAGGGCAAAGTCGCCACCACCTTTAAGCAGTGAAGCTGAGCATCTAGTGTGGTGTGACACATAGAGACAAAATAAAATAGCGCTGCCACCAGAGAGTTTGGAATGTGCAACAGAGGATTCTCAGCGATCAAACTAAGTTCCTTCAAACCCTCGACCCAGAGTCTTAATTCTAAGCAGAGAGGAGTAGGTATCTCACAAGATGTCAAATAATGCTTATACAATCAGAACTGAACTTTACAAGTTGGGCTGGCCAATATATATTTAACCAACGAGGAATTATGTGATGAGAGCATACAAGGGTGGTGCATTAGAGTACGTGGGAAATAGCAATGGGAGTAAATAGGGTGAAACGTGAGATGCATGAATAGTGAATGGCAAGGTAGGGTAATTATAGTTAATAATCTAATAATGTTCCTGAAGGTTTAGTCATTGTTCTCTGTAGTGAGCATGTGGGAAAGGCTACAACTACCTCATAATTAAGTAATGACACCATGAATACTGAAACAATAGGTAGTGTAACAATAACACATGTGGCATTGCCACATTCACACAGTAACCAATCATTACCAATTCATTCATCAACTGTAATAGAGTGTCACAAAATAGGATAATTGTGAATCCAGTGTATGTGCCAGATGGAAACTCTCTAATTTTCTTCACAGCATGTGCTAGTAGTAAGACTCGAATGTTCCTTCCCAGCCACCCGTGACACTACCATGTCATCTGGTGATATGCTGTGTATCTATATTCCTGTGTATACAATTCCAATGTACACAGCTAGACACTTCTTTATGCTAAATTGGGTTTACTCAGCTAAAGTTGGTGGTAACCCCAAAATTCCATGTTCCTGTCGGTAATGACAGTAGGGAGCCTGGAGTACCCATACATTCGAAGCCCGAATGCTGTGTAATGCATTTTATATTGGGGTGATCAAGTGCATTTACTTCCTCAGCAACTTTAACTACTTCCCTACAACACACACATTCTTCCCTTTGTAGCCACAATGCTTGTTCTTACAAGTACACCTGCAATTGAATTACTATATTCACACCAGATCCTGTGTAAAAAGTCTGCTCTACTGACCATGATGTATCAGCAAGGCGCTCAGAGTCACCACTGCCAGTATCTGAAGCATCATCATTGCCATCTGAAGTACTATCAGAATCACTACTGCTTGGCTCATAGCAGTAAGGAATAGGCATTCCTGTTTCACCATATACTATCAGTTGAGGTTTCATGAGTGACAGCCTCATCGATAATGGCTAGTGTCTTCTGCTTCAGACTAACCAGACATAGCTAGTTAGCTACCTAAAATAACAAGCCACACACAGCTGTTTTTCCATGTCTAGTCATGCTTATCCCAGCCCACAAGAGGAAGTAATTAGGATCATGGTTTTCAGCTGCCAATATCTTCAACATGAAGGGTTTCTAAACAATAAAAAATTTTCTGGGTAATACTTGCACATAGAACTACTAGAAAATGATAAAACAGCAGGGAAAAATCTTTCATCGAGCTTGCCCTTTAAGCTTTCAAGAAACAATTTTTGCCTTCAATTGGCTTTTCTTGTAGATTGACATCCAGAACACATGTGATAGCAAAACTGCATAATGAAGAACCACAACACTAAGTGGATGGTGGATTTCCAAATTGAAAAGCTCTAGCTAGCTATTTAGAATACATAGCTATTTAGTTTATATAATGTAAGTTTAGATATAGTTTGTATTTTTAATTAGCTTATCACAAAGAAACATATATCTGGCAAATACAAATGGTGCTGTAGATTCGTTTGATATCACATGTATGTGCATTTGATATAAGAAGACATGTATTTGATATTATAATTTAAAAAATTGGAATAACCTGATAGCTTGCCACTAGCGCTGTGTGTGTGTACATGCGTGGGGATTAACTAACAAATGGCTCAATTAAACCGATATCAAAATAATATAAAATAACTTACGCTCTTTACTTTTGTCCCAAGAGACAACAATACTTCCTTCTTCTCCTTTACCAAGAATGTTAACAGGTGTTACGGTAACTGAATACTTGCCATTAGGTTGCTTGTGCAGGTCATATGTGAACGCATTGTGGGCAATGTCACACGTGTTCAAAAAATAACTTCTCCGCTCTACAGATTCTATGGAAATGCAATACTCAACATCCGGATTCACTCGTGGTATGTCCAGTGTGAATGGTGGTATCCACGACAGTGTCAGTATACTGCCATTCAACATATACTGCAACTCTTGGACAGCATCCAGATAACCTGTGCATTACATTGCTATGAATACTGCGACACTTTTAAACAAACAAGGAAAGACTAGATTCTTAAATTTTGTATAAACACATATATGGTTATCATTTATATCATGTTGTCTAATATGTAATAGTGTAGCACAGATATAATTATATTATACCAATAATAGCAACAATGTATACTATCCTACAACATCAGGAAAGGGTTCATACCTTGAATCAATAAAGTTTTATTATTTCTACTTCTTTCAGTTTCTCCATCTGGAAAAACCGCTTCACATTGTATATGGGTGTTGTTGTACTTCCCTGTCAAGTACTTGAAAACAAAAATACCCACATTAGTTCTGTTGAAGAAGAATGCAGTTGTATTGGTGAGATTTAGTTGCCTGTAATCAGTGCCATTGAGGAACCAGTTGGCTTCTATGGCATCATCTGCACTGCATGAGTATGTAGCTCTCTTCTTCAGGACGTAGACATTTAATGAAGAGAGTACAACTGTAAAATGTTTATAAATCCATCAATCATAAATCAACTATTTGGTTGGATTCCAATCCTATAACTTTAATTTACAATGAGAATTTTCAGTAATGACAAAATGCATGAAACTGTTTGCCAGAGGAAGGGTTTATCCAGATTAGGGGGCCGATTTACCTTGATGCCACCCCAAGATTTGTGAATCTTACCTCTAGGATAATTATAGGAAGACCGGCTATTAGTAAACTCAAGTAAAGTCAAACCAAATAAGAGGCTCCCTAGTATATATACTGTTGGCATCCCTGACGGCACCGACAGCGCCACGGCGTCTTTAATATCTTTTCATAGTCTCGCAAGCCAGACCCTTTACCGACGGAAGGGCCTGTCACATGGGTAAGGTCTCATTTACTGACCACCCGATTACTGACCAACGAAACGAAAGAAACGACGGAACGGACCCGCCGGCGGTGTCAGTGGATTTGGTCCGGCTTCTTAATAGATTTCAGTAATCCTTTACGCCGAGGGCTTATTCAGCACTCATCCACATTTAGGGCTCCTCTAGCTAAAAACGAATGCACTTCACAAGGCAAGATTTGGTAGTGTTGTTTACTGCATGAGGTAACGGCCAACCTCCTATGCCTGATTCAAGCTATACTACAGTCAAATAATTTACCACAGAAAATTTAGGATAGCCCCCAAGTGTGGTCGGGTTTCTTCCTTATCTACTTCTTGTGACAGCATCATTATGGAGTGTGATTAATCATTGCTGCCGCCATAGGGCTCACATTTACCTTTAAAACCGTATCGCAAACATCAGCGTAACGCTACGCATGGTAAGACTGACCGTTTACTACTTGGCCATTTTTCTTTTAGCTAAGTCCTTTTTTTTTTTTTTTTGAAGAAACAATAAATAATCACTTTTTAGATATAAATGAGAATTTTCCCAGATAAAAAAATACTGTAAGAAAGAGGGAGTACCAAGTCTTTTGACTCGCCTGGACTGTTTATTTTGCGTTATCCTCACCAATTTAACATCAAGCATAACATCTTCCTGAATAATGGTCATTCTTCTGAAGAATAATTTAACGCTAGTTAGATCAGAAATGGATTGTATTGTTTCTACTTAAAACTCCTGTTATGTATAAATTTATCTCCATTTCTTGTGAGCTGCTAATAATTGAATTACAATTAAAATAAATATCTCATTTTTCAATTTCATTGCCTATGTTTTCTTTGTTACTGTTTTTTTCCCACTTTTGTGTTTTGTTTTATAGATGAAAGAAATTATGTCCTATAGTATAGTTAATCCCAGACCAATCAGCTACCTACTCACTATGTGGTCACTATTAACCCACAGAAATACTACTGACGAATTACATACAACATAGGGATATCAAATTATAATAGCTCTACCTCTAAATGACAACAGGTAACTTACACATAATATATTGATATGTATATATTATTATAATATAAATTAAGTTAATAATGTGTTTGGTACCAATGGTTTTGGCTCACCATAAGACTGTATGAAGGACATATGTACAATGTTATACTTATCTTACTGGGATTGTGAAAAACAAAAGAAAAACAGGTATGGCCTTAGTCCTACATAGCTACATACAGTTGGTCAGACTGGTTGGCTCCTCCATCTAGCAAACTGTTTAACTACAATTATGAAGTCAGTTAGCATATTGTACTGATATGTGCATGCAAGGGATTCTAAGGCGGTGACAAAGTCTTATTAAATTAAGTAATAGCTATAATATTTGTGTGCACGTGCTAAGGGCACGGAAAAGATCTAGACAAGGTTTGAATAAATAATAAAAATCAATGTAACTTTAGTATAAAGTAAAGTGTAATTGCAGGAGACTGCGATGTTGTAGCTGCACCAGTCTCAATTTCTAGTTAACTCACTGATAATTTAACACAAGTATGTTATGGATGTCTGCAATATTATTGTTACAATACCAATGATATTAATAATGATTTTATTAGCCGCTATATCTTGACTGAGTGTAGCTAATTGTAGTTTATTTCCATTGCAGGATTTTAGACAGGAGTGCAGTGAGAAAACCTTATGAGGAAAACATTACCCACACTAAAAGTAAGTCCTCACTATTGATTGCTGTTTGTTCATTTGCTTTTTGTCACCAGACAAACTGTGTAGATAATGTGCAGGATGCTTGAATGACAACTGTGGAGCTTTGCATGCATGTGCAGTAAGGACATGAAGAAATTTGGTGGACCAGGTAAATTCAAACAGAAGTGTATCCAAAGATGTGTATTAGTCAGCTACAGACCACCTGAACTAGAAGTTGACATGTCTGATTATGTGCATAATAGATAATATGGCTTCTCAATGATAAGCCATACTAGCTATTCTGACACCATATTGTGTACAGAAAACACTTTTGAAGACTGCTACAGCCAAAATTCTGAAATCGTCTCATTACATTCCACTGCTACTGAAGCTATACTGGCAACATTCTATCAGAACAATCTTCAAATAATATTATAATGTATAATATTGTGATATTTTGTGACTTAGGAATCTGCCCAAAGTAGTTATTTTCTTGGAGGTAATGGATGCATCAGTTTAGATGATATTTTACAACAGTTCTCACGTGCAAGGCATTCTATACTATCTTGGTGATGGAAATTGTTTGTTTACAACCTTTTCTTATATTTCATCTTGATTATACGTATACTGCTGGTGGAGTTTATAGGCCTCAACTGTAGCCATTTTTTAGCATATGTCATCCATCTGTGAAGATCACATTGACAAGATGAGAAATAATTATGTTTGGGGGACACATGCAGAAGTATTTGCACTGGCTCTCTATTTTTCCATTCCTGTGTCTGTTGTTATGGAGAGAAGATAATCGCAAATATTATTGGGCGAAGTATGGCATGTCACAAACTCCACGTGAAAATTTAATTTATCCAACTGATTTTCATGCCGCTCTAATGATTTGGATCATGTAGAAATATGTCATGTGAACAGAAATCATTACGATGTAGTAGTCAATGCAGTGGATAGTTCTCTTCCAAGAGTACTGCTTCTTACTCTCAAGCTGTGAACTCTATTAGTAATGATTGATTTTTTATTGCTATAATACTTTGAAATATTTGGCTTTGAATTCTACAATAATATTAATGATTTTACTGTAATGCTAGACAACATGAACAAAAACAACAACAACAGCTCCTCATAATCAGTGGTATAAATTATTTACACTTCAGCAGCTGCCTAATTTGATTTGGGGTTTGGAATTAATATAAGTTTTACAATAAGTACATATAGCTAGCTATATATACACATTTAATCAGAAAATCGTGAGAGGTCAATCCAGAATGGTTGCTGAAACTGACCACACCCTTTCTATTGGTAGCACTATTTCTCTTGAGCAGCTAAAGCTACCAATTTTATTACAATGCAGTGGAATAGGAAGTGGGGTGCCACTGGCCCTCCAATAATTCTGAAGGGGGGCCTGCCAACCAATATTCTCCCTGCTCATATTAAATTAGACAATTTACACCCATGACAAGTGATCCTTATAGTTGAATTACAGATATGATAGGTTGCATGTGAAAGTTAGCAATTACTATATCATCTACTAATAATTATGCTAGTTTAGATGCATCACCTTAAGCAGCCTGTATAAAGTTTGGCTAAAAAAAAACAAACTTAGTGCAGCAGTCTTCTTTTTTTCTTCCAATTTGAAAGCACACTGCTTGAAGAATGAGGTTTTACTAAATTTGTAGATCATAAGTTTGCAACACTGTTTATAGTAAACTATCAGTATACTTCTGGTTTTCTATGCTAGTGTTCCAGGTTCACCATATACAGTAAGTTTACACAAAGTAGATTGTCAGTACACCATCAGTATAATTATATACAGCAGTGGGTGACTCCAAGCTAAATGCACAAGTACATTTTGGCCTCAGCAGTAACATCTTTGCACACTAAAAACTGACAATCTAAAATACAGCTTAAATTCACTGCAAGCAATGAGACTAGAGAGTATTAAACATCACCTTAAGCTAACATGTTTTTATGCTATCTAACAGCTTTCAATATTTCCTCTCAACAGCATTTGTTTGTATAGGGTATTGTTTCAGAACTACGGTTGAGAGGAGTCACATTAACATTTTTTTTTAATTTCAGGAGTTTTCATTTACATCAAATTGGTGAATGTTTTGTAGCAAATGTAACCATGAAGATCATAATAATTTCAGAGGTGCAAAACAAGTTTTGGGTGGGTGGGGGTGGGGGGGGAGGGGGGACGAATCACCTAACAATGGCAATTTATATCTCCAATTAATAATTGCTTGATTCAAGGATATTAAGTTATAAAATTGCTTAGTTTTAGTTTATTCATCCATTCTACAAGTAGATTTTGTTTCAATGAGATTGGGTTGTCTTCTATAGGTCTTTGGTTTAAGTTTTAGTTAACTAAAATGACGCTACTGTGGGATATGCTTATTGTTTGTAATTTTTCAACAAGTGGATTATTATTTAGTTACTCAATAATCTAACTCCAACAATTTACAATATTAGAGGATCTGTGCAAATGATTGATTGGGTTCAACCTTGAGTTACTATGGCCACCATACAGATCTTAGACACTGAAAAATAGGCCAGACTATTGAAAGTCAACTATCAACGATTCTGATTTAGTCAATTTATTCACTCTCAAGATTATAATTAAAAAAATAGCTATGGCTAATTAATTTCTAGGAGTTATATAACCCTAGAACAGTGTGTCCTTTTATTTTTTTACTCAGAAGCATTAGGTTGCTTGATGTGCATTGCATTGTGATGAAAAACTTGACAAAGACTACCAACCCTCTCAGGACTCGAAACCTATAAAAGCATAAATAATTTACCACAGAAAATTTAGGATAGCCCCCAAGTGTGGTCCTAGAGGGATTTCTTCCTTACCTGCTTCTTGTGACAGCATCATTATGGAGTGTGATTAATCATTGCTGCCATAAGACTCACATTTACCTTTAAAACCGTATCGCAAACACCAGCGTAACGCTACGCATGGTAAGGTGGTCAGTAATCGGGTCCGGTCGGGTCAGTAAATGAGACCCTACCAAAAATATGGTACCCGAAAAATTTGGTCCGGCTGGGGACCGTTTTTGTTCGTCAAATTTGGTCCCCCCTTGCAAATTTCTGTCTCGTTCTCGTTCTCCTGCCTAGCTATACACTAGGCGTAGTGAATAGAATCGAGAGCCTTTAATGAGACTTTGTTTGTTAGTTGAGAGTTAGTGAAATGGAAGAGGAATTAGCCTGAGTTTGAAAGATAAATGTTGGTTATTATTAGAACCTATTGAAAAAAAAAAAGAAAAAGAAAAAAAAAAAACAAGAAATTACCCTAATAGCTACCCTGCAAAAGTTTCGTTATAGCAGGATGAAAAACAACAACAAACAATAATACCATAAAACAACACTAATAGCTACATATGTATTGTATTTCACTGGTGAAGTAATTCATTATTGCTTGACACTTGTGTAGTAAGTGAAAGTTGTGGGAGCAGGATAGGCTCCTGATAAAATGTTGCTCTATTGTGAACATTGTGTCGAGTTGTTAATGTGGTTTTGTTAATAGTTTGGTTTTTCCCCTTGTGTGTGTATGTGTGTGCGTGTGTGTGTGATTTGGAGTTCGTGGTTTAATGAATAGTTGGTCATTTCCTGTGTAAGTATATCACTTAGTATTTAAGTTGAGTTTGTGTGTCATTTCATTGGTTCTGGTAAATGTGCTGTAAGCCATCACTCCATACATCACCTAGTTAATGAGACTGAAGCATTATCACTTCTTTTACAGTATCACATAACTTTTAGTTGTGATTTACACATGGAGCACCTGAATAGACTGGTAACTCATTTGATTCTGAGGCTGATAATCCCATGGTTATTATAGCAGACACTTGATCTTGCATTAATGCTACCAAAGGAGACACAACAATTATTTTTCACCTTTCGAAGCTTATCAAAAGACAACAGGTAGAAGTATATAGCAAAGAAACTCCCCAAAGCCTGTTGGAAGCCAGACATATTCCAAAATACTTTTTCCTGTTCTTGTTTTAGTTGCTGGTAGCCTAGTCCAGCAGCTGCTCCTTAATCATTTCTTTTAAGGCGGCATCACTTAAAGTTTCCAAGTTTTCTTCTCTATAACACTGGATGTGCCCTGAAAGAGCTTGGCTCAAGGGTAGAGGTGCTTGCTGCGCTGGGTAAAACACTCCACCGGATGTAAACAAACCGTACAAGGTAAAGTATCGCTCCCCCTGTGAATCGTGGTGAATGGAACGAAACGATGTAAGGATATGGTGACCAGACCATTTCCTTCACTGCACGGTCTAGCTCGCGAGACTACTCGGTAACGAAGCACATCAACATCCCTCTCTGCCCTCATCCCGCCAATGACACGACCCATACCCAAGGAGAAGCCATTATTGTAGATTCGGATTCGTGACGTCAGAACCACACCCACACACAAAAGCCAAGTTCCCGCCCAGGGAATAAGGGCGTGGTTGCGAGTGTTGTTTTTGGCTTACATGTAATATCCCGTGAAGCAGTAGTACCTACTCAGTTCGTGGTAACCGATATGGTAAGTTTGAACTTGGAGATAAATTGTTCTAACAACGCTGTGGCCGCTGATTTTTTTAAAATTAAAGTAGCTAGGAGAGTTTATGGCATTAATTCTTTCCACTTCTAATGTAGTAGCTCCCTCTTAGGACAGACACTCAAATCGGGTGAATCGAGAGTGGTCACTGCTTTGCATCTCCAAAATGCCTGTAACTCATATTAAATCTTCAAAATATGTCTAGACCAAAATTTCATTAAGCAAGCCAAGCAACTTTTTAGTGAGAATATTGTGGATATCACTCAAAGCACATGACTCTAGTTTAAGTCATTTTGAAGATGGTAAATAGCTCCATGCCACTGGTACTTTAAACCACCTGTATACTATAGTGAGGGAAGACTATTAATTGTACGGTATTTCCTTAAAAATGCATGCTTTTATGTTTTTGTTTATTTTTATCAAGTCAAATAGTTGTGGAGAGTGGTTACTACGGCATTGAAACCCCTATCCATTGTCATTTAAAAACTTGGGCTGTTTTAAAAGTAGCTAGAGTACTTTTTATTAGGAACACAGGTCATTTAAATGAAGCTATCACTGCTATGGTCAATACATAGCTACTTGTAGCTACTTTTAGGACTAAATAGACTGAATGAGGCATTAAAAAACTATGTGAACAGGATCTAAGACGTTATAACTTCAAGCAAAGTAAATGAATGTAGCCCCTTATTGTTACTTTTGTATACAGTTTTTGTAACCAGTTCTACATTGTGTGAATGACATAGGCACAATGGCTCCCTTGCCACTTGTGCTGAAGCACATCACTAGTTATATTATTGAATATCTTCTAGCTATTATTATAATATGCTTGTGTGTCAACAATGATTAGGACGGCATGTGTTGATGAATACTTCATGAGCTTAACAGTTAGGTAAAGCACCGTCTTTATTTCAATGAGTAAGGTGTTATCACATTCACGAGAGGGTAAAAAGCTGGAGGAATTGTTGATGAAATGAAAGGCAGTGAAGGTTTCAATAAAGGAAGGCGAACACGAAAGAGAAGGTTAAAGCGACTAAACACGGGTCAAATTGGCAAGGAAAGGTGGAGTAGGTTTCATAAAGGAAGGCGGAATTATGCTTGAGAGGTAGAAGTTTTGTAAAGCATAAGTCCAAATCATGATAAAGGACAGAGAGACTCAGAATTAGAAGATAGACTCCATGACACAAGAAGAAAGAGCTGAAGAAAGTAAAGGAGGTGGATAAGATAAGTTGAGTTAGGACAAAGCGGGAGAGGGAAAGTGATATAACACCAAATGGTAGAAGATGATAACAATGATTAAAAATAACGCTACTGCATTCTTACTTTGCAATACATCAAGCTCCACAGTATAATTTAAATATTACATCAAATTAACTTAAAAAAACTTATCGTAGTATGTTGTAAATAGAAATATTTACAAGATGTTACTGCTTTGTGTCCCTTCATAACTTGTGTGATGGTACAGAATGCTAAACCTTAACAGCATGATATGAAATGATGCATTGAGCCTCAGTAACTTCTAAAAATGACCAGCACTCAGAAACGTGCGAATATTAATAACCAAATGTTTTCTATAAAACCAGAAATTTGATTCCAAATACCAACTAGCTATTTTGAAGTCATTGTCATATTGTCTGATTGAATAGTATATATATATACATATACATATATATAATATATATGGCCTAAGTTCAAAGAGGCCAATGCATGTCCATCCCTGAAAAAAAAATTACAAAGAGCTACAGAGACAGATGAGGAGACACATGGCAGTTAGGTCTAACAAACTTATTGGAGTTCATTTTCTATTCGAATTAGTGGCTGTAGCAGTACTTCTTGCTGATAGACTTGCAAAGAGAGATAGTCAGTTAGCCAGCTAGCCAGCCAAGAATGAACTGTTCTTGCCCTTGTTTACAACTCCCACCAGCCCAGTATGTGAACTCCAAACCTTCTAGCAGTACTGTCAGCTATGGGCTTATACGACACCATTTCAGTCAACAAAAGGACAAGTGAATTTAGCTCAATATTAAATGGAATTTTAAGCACCAGCAAGTGCCTGAGAGGGCGGTGCCCAAATAAAGATCTCTTACCAAATCGCACTCTGAAGCCTGTGGTATTATATATATATATATATATATAATATGAATACATGGCCTAGTTGAAAACACATGGCTACATGTCATTTCAAGCATCATAAATAATTGTTTGACTAGCAATTACTCAATTTATATTACATATTTGTACCTTTAGCAGTCATCTGAACAGTTTCAGCAATCACATTTGCAGGTGCACTTTAAGCAAGATAGTTTTTGTTGTTGGAAAACTATAAAGTCATTAATAGCCAATATGTTTATGTAGGGTGCTGTGGGAAAGAGTGAAGGTGATGCAATTGCCACTGATACAGCTCATACTAATGAGTTGCCTAGTCCTGAAGAGTAAGTATGTCAGCTTCAAGAAAGTTTATATATATATATAATTGCCTGATCCAAACTAGCTGTCTTGCAGAATTTTCATTGTTAGCATTCACAACTTTAATTGAAACAAAGCATGATTACAAAAATGAACAGAAATACATACAAACAGACAATACATGACAGATAAACCCACAGATAGGATAGAAATAAAGAATACTTATTTAACTGTTTTACATACTAAAACATGTTTCCATTTTACAGGAATTATGGAAAGTGTATAGATGTCTATCAAGGAAATGCTCAAGTATCAATAAGTAATGGAATAACTGCATCCAATACTTACGTTGAACCCAGTCATATATTTTAACGTAATTCCGTAAATTTTACCTTATCTGTTTATAATTTCTGTACAATAATTAAATACATTCTTTACGTAGCTACTTTGATATAGCAGTGTCTTGTATGTCTGTTATTATGTCATCAGCTGCTGATTCCTTGGATTACAATGTTAAATTATTGTTACTATAATTATGGCTACACATTTGTAGTGTATAATATAATATAAACAACAATTATTTAAACTAGCATTTAAATGATCATTGACTACTGGCTGATATACATACACTGAGACATATATAAATCTTACTTGGAAATAATAATTATGCATTTAGATTAGACTTACTAATGTTCATAGAGTGAATAACATGTATGTAATAACTTGTCAGTTTTGTACATTCGAAATAATTTCCTGATCCATCCCAGGACACCACACAAATATTCTTGCTAACCTTTTCATTCTTGTCTCCCCTTGGTGGGAATCATGGAGTTCCTGGAGAACTTCTGCTTGACCCACTTCCGGTATGACTACTCGGTTTCCCCACATAAGGCAACCATCACAACTTGACAACTCAAGTTGCAGATATCTGTAGCAAGGAAAACAATGGATGTAAGATTGTCCATAAATGTTGTAAACATTTTCCATAATAATTGAGTAAACCAAGGTAAGACTTCAATTCTGTGGCATTTGTTGGCTCAGGTGCCTCCAGTATGGCTTTGACTTTATCTGGTATTGGATGCAAACCATCTGCATTAATCATATATCCAAGATAAACAACTGACAATGCCATGAACAGACACTTGTCTTTCTTTAGCTTCAATCCAGCATTCTGCAACCTCACTAGAACCATCTCCAATGTTCTCAGGTGGTCTTCTTCTGATGAACCAGCTATAATTAAGTCATCCAAATAAATTGCCATATTAGGCTGCTTGTGAAATGTTTCACGAAATATTTCTCCATATCAAACTCTGACTAATGTAATAAGTACTATATATAGTAGTTTGAATGTGTTAAGTAGACCATGGAGGAGGGACATGCTATATTAGATTGTATGATTTTGTAAAAA